>Ga0123334_1002948_pt1 | contig 19038 bp, 16 predicted proteins | sample BiotimSIPDNA_FD_89706 | JGI IMG/M metagenome (GOLD analysis project Ga0123334, IMG submission 89706) | Anaerobic biogas reactor microbial communites from Washington, USA - Biogas_R1 time_0 SIP DNA | ecosystem: Engineered > Bioreactor > Anaerobic > Unclassified | place: Washington, USA... | reverse complement strand
TTAACCACCCAATTTCTTAGGTTCTCGGTCTCCTCCTTCGTCGGAGCGCAAGCAGCGAGTCCGAGCAGGATCATTCGTTATTTAACAAGCCATTAATCCTAAAAACATGTTAGGTTCTCGGATTCCCTCCTTCGTCGGGACGCAAGCAGCGAGTCCGAGCAGGATCATTTCCTTTTTAACCACCCAATTTCTTAGGTTCTCGGTCTCCTCCTTCGTCGGAGCGCAAGCAGCGAGTTCGAGCAGGATCATTTTCGTTTTAACCGCCCAAATTCTTAGGTTCTCGGTCTCCTCCTTCGTCGGAGCGCAAGCAGCGAGTCCGAGCAGGATCATTTTCCTTTTAGCCTGCAAAAATGTTAGGTTCTCGGTCTCCTCCTTCGTCGGAGCGCAAGCAGCGAGTCCGAGCAGGATCATTTTCGTTTTAACTACCAAAAATCATGATGGATTACCCTCCTCTTCAACTTTCGGAGCCTTGTTTTAATTTATAATGGAGCTAATTGATAGCTCAGGAGCGTATGTAATGAACCATATTTTCTTAAGAAACTCTGCCAAAGCAATCATCATTAAAGACAATAAAGTCTTATTGATACAAAAACAGCATCCGGGGAATCCCGTTTTTAGTGTCTTCCCTGGTGGCGGGCAAGAGCCAGGAGAAACTTTGCCAGAAGCGCTTAGCCGTGAATGCAGGGAAGAAATCGGAGCGACAATCACGGTCGGTGAATTGTTGTTTATCAGGGAATATCGCTCATGGGAACACGCTTTTTCCAACCCAAAACGGCCTCATCATCAGATTGAATTCTTTTTCTTATGTGAACTCACGGGGTCTCTGAATCCCAACATTGTTGACAATCCAGATCCTGGTCAGTTAGGTGTCTTGTGGGCTGATGCCAACGACCTCGGACAAGTCAACCTTTATCCCAGGGTTTTAATTCCCTTGATTCAACAAGTCCTGTCTCATTCAGAAAAGCCAGCTGGACCTGTTTATCTCGGTTCGGTAAATTAACTGCCATTGAAAAAAGGAAATAAAAATTGCCTGCATCAGGTATAAAACCATTCCTGTTCTTCTCATGCATGTTGCTCTCATTATTAACTTGCCCCGCCAAGGCTATGCTATAATTGCTATTCTGGAGGGTTGTAAACAACCCTGAATTTGCTATGGAAGAAAAACGAACCTTACCAACCCAATATGCCAGGTTATTGATTCTCACGGCAGGGCTTATCGTGGCACTTGCTACTTTTATAAGCTGCGATCCGAATCACCAGGGAAGACCGTCGCTCTCGAACACACAAGCTGTTCTTTTGCCTGAAGAGACGCTCATCACGGGCAATACACCCACCCTGAACGCAAGCTCTACCGCCACCCGCTTGCCATGGCCAACTTTTGCTGAACCCAATCGTGCTTCGGCAACCGAGGTTCCTCCGGCGGTCAACCCACTTGAACTTGATGAGGACGTTCGCGTTTGGTTGTTGCTGGGCACAGAGCTTGAAGCCCCTAACGTGGGTCGCACTGATGCCATCCACTTGATTTTTATCAACGAGCGGCTTTCAAAAGCGAGTGTGGTATCTGTTCCTGGCAATCTCTTTGTCTACCTGCCGGGGCACAACATGCAACGCATCAACAGTGCTTACGCATTGGGTGGCATGCCCTTGCTGCGCGACACGCTGGCGTATAACTTTGGCATTCGTCCGGACCGCTTTGTCTTGGCGCATAAGGAAGAGTTTTCCTGGCTGGTCGATGACCTGGGTGGTATTGAGGTGAGTGTTTTATTCGCGATTCGTGATGATTGTGGTGGTTTGCCGGCTGGTTTGCACCACATGAATGGCGAAAAGGCCCTTTGTTATCTTTCATATCTCAAAGATGGCGATGAAGTTGATCGCACTTATCGTCAGCAACAGGTTTTGCAATTGCTCTTTACAAAATTAGTTCAGGATGGCCGTTTGGCTGAGTTGCCCGCGATGTATCTGTCTTACCAAGACAAAATGGAAACCGACATCAGTCTGGCAGATTTTTTGCAACGCATTCCATTAGCGCTGCGTTTGGGTGACCCAAAACGTGTCAGCTACTTCGTGATTGGCTGGGAAGACGCTTCGCTCTGGGAGTTGCCAGACCACACCAAGACCATGGTTCTCTTGCCAGACCCCGACGCGATGGCGAAAACCTTCGCTCAGGCAGTCTCTGTGATCAATGAATCTTCACCTTTGGGTGAAATCGTGGTGACTTATCAGTGGCAACTGACAAAAGCCATTGCTGGTACACAAACCAGGCAACCCCTGGACGCGCAAGCCACGCCTGGCTTGCCCAGTCGCACGCCAACGCCAAAGCCAACCCGAACGCCATTGCCGCCGGTATACACACCAGCGTCAACAGCTATTATAGCGACGTCTACACCATTGACGCCTTATCCATAGGCGCGGCAGGAAGTATGAAAAATAAAAAGCAAGGAATAACAAACAAAATAATCAGAGTCCTCCTGGTTCTGTTTATTTTGCTTGCTTTTATTCAGGATAGTCCGGTCATTTCATACGGTCTGCCTTCTGAAGGATCCCAACGCAGTGTCACCATCAATACCGATTACACCATTTATGAATGGTGGCTGATGGACTGGAAGAATTCCGACCTGGTTTGCCAGGTCTACAAAGAAAATGAAGGCATTCCGGACTACAGCGAAGTGCTTCATTATTGTGGCGCGGCAATTCAAAAACGCTGGATTGAAACCAAGCCTTGTGTTTATGAGGGCGATATGAACAAACCCTCGGATTGCTCTGGCTTGTATATGCATTTGGTGCACACAACACCTTCCAAAAAAGATGTGGAAATCAAACTTCCCTCGCCGGAAGTTTGGGTATCTATTTCAGGCTGCGAAAAAACACCCCAGAAAAACCATTGTTCCCAGGTGCCCTACTTACGCCTTCAGGCCGTGGAACCCCTGCCAAACGAGCAGATCATTCAAATTGTAGGGCGAATCAATGGGATTAATTTTAGTTGTCCAGGCGCGGTTTGCGACCTGCCACTAAGCCCGAGCGGTATAAATGGCAGCCTGGTTGAATTCTGGGCGGAATCGAGTTATGGCGATGCCAGCCCCATTTTCACCGCCCAGGTGCGCGTGATACCATGGGGCGACTTTGCCAACCCAGACGAGAACTCCACCGACAAACCAACCTATTATGTAGACGTTCTTAGCAGCCAGTGGTTAGGCGAGGGTGTTTCGACCTGTTCAACGATTTGGCAGGCTTTTTTGCCGGTTGATGGGCCACCTGCCTGGTTGCGCACGCCACCCATTGCTGAAGAGCTTTATAGCACACACGAATATTTCCTCTTGGCGGGTTTGCTGATTAAACAAGGTCTGGTAGACGCGAGTGAATGCTCCGGTGGTGGTTTGGAAGAAAATGGCGCGGCAACGCCTTGTGGCATGGACCTCGCGCGTCCTTATGTTCAGGAATGGCAAAACCAATTTGACTCAGAGATTATCCGTGTCGCCAACGAAAGTGGTGTGCCCGCGCAAATGATGAAGAACATCTTTAGTCGCGAAAGTCAGTTTTGGCCTGGTATCTACAATCGGGTTTACGAAGCCGGTTTGGGGCATTTGAGCGAACAAGGCGCCGACACCGTTCTGCTTTGGAACCCCAGTTTTTTCAGCCAGTTCTGCCCGCTGATTCTCAGCGAAGAAAGCTGCCAGCGCGGTTTCGGCAATCTCGATCCGGATCAGCAAGCCCTATTGCGCGGCGCATTGGTGCAACAGGTAAACGCGCAGTGCCCCGATTGTCCAGTGGGCATCGACCTGACCCAGGCGAACTTCAGCATCAGCGTTTTCGCGCGAAGCTTATTGGCCAACTGTGAGCAAGTTGGGCAAATTATCTACAACAGCACAGGCAGGCAACCCGGCCAAGTGGCGACTTATGAGGATTTATGGAAGTTCACACTGGTCAATTATCATGCCGGCCCGGGCTGTTTGGGCAATGCATTGCAGCGCACGATTGGTTATGAACAGCGTCTAACCTGGGAGAACGTTTACCTGAATCTTGAAGAAGGTTGTAAAACAGGCTTCGATTACGTGCAGGATATTTCCACGATGCCCACCGACGGTGAACCGGGTATTGGTGATCTTTTAAGCACGCCTGAACCACTTCCGTACCTACCCACGCCCACCTATCCGCCTACTCCCTGGCCAACCCGCACACCAACCCGCATCCCCGCGACATCCACGCCAGGCCCATCCCCAACGCCATACCCAAGCTCAACGCCACGAACTTATCCGTAGGCAAGTGACTACGAACGTTTTGATATCATAGCTAAAAACGAGCGGGTTTACAGGAAAAATCTCCTATTAAAAGCCTATATTCTTACCCTGCCTTGAGCTCCCGCTTTATCGTGCTTTTCTTCAATCGGTGATTGAAGACCGAGGCGAAGCCCGCCAGCAGGACAAAGATCGCCACTTTGGTAACGATGACGGGTATGGTAATCTCGTAACCGGACAGCAACTGAAATACTGACTGCACAGGTAACATGATGCCAACCCCGATACACACCAAAAAGCTCATACGCAGGAGAATGTATCCCATAAAGTCCTTGCGCTTAATCAAGCCATAAGTAAGAAACATCAGCGGACTGATGATGCCCATATCCAGCACATAGGTTATTTCGGTTGTGTAAACTTCGATGAGCTCCAGCAAAGTCCCCTTCACCAGCGACGAAATGATATCGGGAATCCATGCCACACACAGCGCCAGACCTGCTGTCAGCAATAACACTGAGGAATGGTCATATCCGTCAACATCAAACCGCCGAATTGCGCGGTCTTGTTTGAAATCAAGAAAATCAAGCCAATGATGTATTCTTCTTTTTCTGTTCTGTTCATCTCAGCACCGCTAATTTATGCAACCAATTGCATTTGCCAAGTTCGCGGACAATGCTTGTCAGACGCTATCCAAGGTGGACCCACAATGCATTACCAGCAAAAAATAAACTTGTCGCGTTTTCACCCTGTTGAACAAACATAAAAAGGGTATACTTTACAGTGGAGAAAGTTTATAAGCAATGTCGGAACTGATTAGCAATTTCCTTTTTGTATGGCAACGCTTCACCTGGGCAAGTCTGATTGACATCCTCTTGGTGGCGGCGATTTTTGCTGTTTTCTTGTACCTTTTGCGCGATACCGAGGGGCAAACACTCATGCGGGGTGTTTTGGTGGTGGTGATTGTTTTCACCCTGCTTACTTCAATCGTTAATTTACCGGGATTCGCGTGGCTTGTGTCTACGCTGACACCGGTTTTGATTCTGTCCATTCCGGTTATTTTCGCTCCTGAAATCCGGCGCGGTTTAGGAAGGATGGGTAATTTAGGCCATCTGAACATTTTCAGCAACAAGCGCAGCCAACGGGCAACAGAACAGCTCGAAAAAACCATTAACGCGGTTGCTGATGCTGCCGTGCAGCTTTCTCAGCGAAAACACGGTGCGCTGATCGTCCTTCGCCGCAGACAATACCTGGACCAATACTATAAAAACGGAGTTATGATTGACGCTGAAGTGACCCCACAATTGCTCCTGCAGATTTTTTACCCCAACACACCCTTGCATGATGGCGCGGTCATTATCGAAGATAACCGCATCAAAGCTGCCTCGTGTGTGATGCCTCTCTCGAGCAGTGGTGTTTTGTACGTCTCGGTGGAACGATCTTTAGGCTTGAGGCACCGGGCGGCATTGGGCATCAGCGAGGTGAGCGACGCGATTGCGGTGGTCGTTTCGGAAGAAACCGGCACGATTTCCATCGCTCAACAAGGGCGCCTTATTCGGCGTCTGGATAGTGATCGTTTGCGCAACAGTTTACGCGCCTTTCTGACCCTGCAAACAACTTTAATGGAAAAAGATGGTAAACGAGGTATCCTGACCATTTTCAAAAAAGAAACTTCAAAAGGAGAGGAATAAAACGCTATGAAGTGGTATAAAAAGCTTCTTTCATTGATGCCTATCATCCTCACATCTTTGTTGCTTTCCTTTTTTGTTTGGTTTTCAGCGGTGAACTCAAAAGATCCTACCGAAGAAATCACTTATACACGGCCAATACCGATTGAAATTCTGGGACGCAATCCACAATATACCATCAGCGAACAAAGCGCCGGCAATGTGACGGTCACCATCAAAGCGCCACGTTCGGTACATAACACTCTGGCTAATGACATCAATCTCATCCGAGCCACGATTAACATCTCCGAGTTGCAAGAAGGTCAGGTTGAGCTGGAGCCTGATATTGTTATTGGTGTTAAACCCGCTAAGTTAGTTGAATTCAGTCCCACAACGGTGCGTCTCAGCCTTGAAAAACTGGTCACACAAACCTTTCCCATTAAACTGAACCAAACGGGCAATCTTTCAATGGGCATGGAAGCGCGCAAAGCGCGGCTTGAATTTTCGGAGGTTCAGGTTACGGGACCCGAATCAAAGATGGCACGGGTCAGCGAAGTTTTAGCGACTGTGGATATGAGCACAGTAACCGGAAATGTCAACAAACAGGTTACGCTTCAGACGGTTGACGCGCAAGGCACCGTGATTGAAGGACTATCCCTTAGTCCTTCGCGGATCAATGTTTCTATCACGGTCCTGCAAAAAGGTGGTTATAAGAACGCGTTTTTGGCGCTTATCCCGTTAGGTTCGCCAGCATTTGGTTATCAGATTACCCATACTGAAATCACGCCCCAGGTGGTAACCATTTATGCCCAGAATCCGAATCAGACCGATAATTTACCAGACCTCATTCAAACTAAGCCGATTAATCTCAATGGGCGAGATAAAAGCTTTGAACAAGAAGTGGACCTCAACCTGCCACCAGGGGTTAAGCTGGTTGGCGATATCAAAGTGATTGTGAAAATAACCATCGAACCGACAATCACCACAAAGAGCATCCGTGGAGTGCCAATCACGCTGCTAAACACACCTCAGGGTTTGGAAGCAGTCCTGAATATTTCAACTGTGGACCTTTATCTGACTGGCCCAATGAATGTATTAAATGAACTCACCGCCCAAAACCTGACGGTCGTGTTTGATTTGACAGATATCCGCCCTGGAACACACGAGCTCCAACCAACGGTCGTGTTACCGGATGACTCAATTACTTATCAGATCGTGCCGGAAACAATTGAAGTTCACATTAGGCCCAAATAATTTTTAAGGAATGATAATGCAAAAACCTGTAGTAGTACTCGTTGGCAGACCTAACGTTGGTAAAAGCACGCTCTTCAATCGACTGATTGGCGAACGTCTGGCTATTATTGATGATGTACCCGGTACAACCCGCGATCGGCTTGTCGCGGAAAGCCATTGGGTGGGTTATGACTTTTTTGTAGTTGACACCGGCGGCATTGACCCCACCAAACAACGCACCCAGGAGCCCCTGTCCATTGGCTCCAAAGAATTCATCCGGGATATCCGCGACCAGGCAGAAATTGCCATGGCTGAAGCTGATGTCATTCTCCTCCTGGTTGACGCCCAACAAGGCGTGACCCAGGCGGATATGGAGATCGTTGATATTTTGCGACGTCGCCAAAAGACAGCAGAAGGACAGGATGATACGCCCATTTTGCTGGTGGCGAATAAAGCTGAAAGCAAATCAGCGTGGTTAGGATCCATGGATTTTTATTCGCTTGGACTCGGAGAACCCTTCGCGATTTCCGCTATCCATGGCACCGGAACCGGTGACTTGCTGGACGCGATTGTGAGCCATTTTCCGCACGCGATCGATGATGACAGCGAAGATGAGTCCATTAAAGTGGCCATTGTGGGTAAACCCAACGCCGGAAAAAGCAGCCTGCTCAACAAAATTGTTGGACAAGACCGCATGATCGTCAGCAATATCCCCGGCACAACCCGCGATTCAATTGACACAAAATTTGTCTTTGATGAGCAGGAGTTCACGTTAATTGACACAGCTGGCATTCGCAAGCGTGGGTCGATTACGCCTGGCGTGGAAAAGTTTTCCGTTTTGCGCGCGATGCAATCCATTGAACGTTGCGACGTTGCTATTTTGCTTATCGACGCGGTCAGTGGGGTTACCGCGCAGGATACGCATATCGCTGGCTTTATCAAAGATGCCTGGAAGAGCGTCATCCTAGCCATCAATAAGTGGGATTTGATTGAAAAAGACAGCTACACCGCGATTGAATTTGAAAACCGCATTAGACAAGAGCTTAACTTTTTGCCCTACGTGCCAATTGTCTTTGTTTCCGCAGAAACCGGTCAGCGTGTTCACCAATTGCTGCCACTCGCGATGGAAGTGCAAAAAGAACGTCTGTTTAAGTTGAGCACATCCCAACTCAATAAGATTTTGGTAGAAGCGCAGGATAAACACCAGGCGCCCAGTGGCACAGGCAAACCTTTCCACATCTATTATGGCACCCAGGTGCGCAGTGACCCACCTACCTTTATGCTCTATTGCAATGACCCAAACTTAGGGCATTTCACTTACCTGCGCTATTTGGAAAATCAAATCAGGCAGGTCTATCCGTTTTTGGGAACGCCTATCCGCATCGTCTTGAAAAAACGGGAACGCGCTGAACGGGAAGACCGTCCAAAAAAGGGTGGTTCTGCAGAACGTGGCGCTTCCCGCAAGAAAAAAGCTTAGCGTATTGAGGTATAATTGCGCTTTAGTGCTTACGCATAAAGCAAAAGCGATTGGAATAAATTGTGACAGAAACAAAAGAAGAATCATTTGTAGAGATTGAAAACAGCGCCAACATAGAAATTCAGCAAGCTGAAAATGATGGCGTAAAAGATGAGGCAAAACCGCAGGACACTAAAGAGTCAGCCCAAACTGAAGGCGAGAAAAAGAATGCTTTTTGGAAGGATCTGATTCAAACTGTTGTTCTGGCAGTTTTGATTTTTCTGGTATTAAATACATTGACCTCGCGTGTAAAGGTCTTTAATGTGAGTATGCAGCCTACGCTCAAACAAGGCTATCTGCTTTTGGTGAATAAAATGGCATACAAATGGGGAGAACCCAAACGTGGCGACATCATCGTTTTTCATCACGCTGGCAGTGAAGACCAGGACTACATCAAGCGCGTCATCGGTCTACCAGGCGATCATATTGAGATTAGCGGCGGCGTGGTGAATGTGAATGGCACACCCTTGACCGAACCCTATATCAGAGAAATGCCCCGTTACACCCTTACAGAATCAGTGCCCGCAGACAAGCTTTTCGTCCTGGGCGATAATCGCAATCAATCCGACGACTCCCATAGCTGGGGCTTTGTGGATATGGATTGGGTGGTTGGCAAAGCGCTGTTCATTTATTGGCCTTTGAACGAAATCAAATTATTGACCGGACCAGACATTATTGAAAACAGTTCGCGTCCTGGGCTAAGTGCTGATTTTGCACCTGGGAGTTAAAGGCGTGACCTTATAAACAGGACCTGATAAAATGATAATGATGGATAAAAACCAGTCTAATAACCCGGAAATTTGCCCCAATTGTTACGTGGGACGAATCTCCAGAAACACCAGAAGCCTGGTCATTATGCATGGCAATAAACCGGTCACCTTACCGTCTTTTCCAGCCTGGGCATGCGATGTCTGCAACGCGTTTGTGTATGATCCTCTGGCATTGGCGCAACTTCAAACACTGCTAAGCTCCAGCAAACGCGAAACAAGCACCTTGCCAGAAACAAAACCCAGACTGAAGCGGCGGAAAATAAGCAAACCGGGTAAAGCGAAGGCCGCTGACCAAAAGTAAGCACATTCTTTATTTTGAGATTAAAAATCCAGCTTTGACTGGATTTTTATTTTCGGGACCGCTTAAGTTTGTTCTAAGTATGGAAAAGAAACCATAAAAAGGTAGAATTAGATAAAAACAGGATAACATGATGCCCAAGCCAGTCCCCCAATTAGCCAAGAGATGGATTACTTCACCCCTCATCCCCCCCGATATTAATCGGCAAATGTGCGATGTTTCGCCCTTTTTGCGCCAGTTGCTCTACAACCGGGGTATTGAGACCAATGAGGCAGCCTTGGCTTATGTTTCGGGAGGTTCCCCCACTAACCCTGATCCCTTCCAGATGCTGGGCATGAAAGATGCGGTTGAAGTCTTACACGAAGCGATTGAGAGCGACAAGAAAATCGCTGTTTATGGCGACTACGACGCGGATGGGGTGACTTCCTCAGCCATCCTTTATGAGTTTCTGGCGCAATTGGGCATGAGCGCGCGGGTTTATATCCCCAATCGTTTTGACGAAGGCTACGGTTTGAATCTTGACGCGATGGAACAGTTAGCCTCAGAGGGAATTCAGCTCATCATTACCGTTGACTGTGGCATTGGTTCTGTTGCCGAAGTAGCCCGTGCTAACGCATTGGGTATGCGCGTTATCGTCACCGACCATCATCAGGTTCCCGAAGTCCTGCCCGATGCCGCGGCGATTATCAATCCCCACCGACCTGGTGACCCTTACCCTTATAAAGAGCTGGCTGGCGTGGGAATCGCCTGGAAGTTGGTTGTGGCTTATCTGCAACGATATCCGAACCCGGATATTGACCCCGACCAGTGGCTTGATTTGGTGGCGATCGGCACCGTGGTGGATGTGGCTGAATTAACCGGCGAGAACCGCTCGCTGGTAAAACGCGGTTTGGCACTCATGCGCATGCATCCGCGCCAGGGACTGTTTTCGCTTAGCCAGGTGGCAGGTATCAAACTCGACCAGCTCAATGCTGGTCATTTAGGATTTGGCATTGGCCCACGCTTGAACGCGGCAGGCAGGATGGACTCAGCAACCGCGGCATTCGAGCTTTTGGTAACGCAAGAACTGTTTGAGGCGGCACGTCTCGCCCAGGACCTGGATAATAAAAACCAGGAACGCAAAAATATGCTCAATGAAATTGAAGAAATCGCGGTTCAGGAAGCTTTAAGCTCAGATGAAAACCTGAAAGTGATCTTTGTAGCTTCTGAAAACTTTAACCAGGGTTTGGTTGGGCTGGCAGCGGGAAGAATCGTTGAAGCACTCTACAAACCCGCTATTGTTGGACATATTGAAGGCGAAAAAATCGTTGCTTCAGCCCGGTCGATTGAGGAATTCAACATTCACGAAGCGCTCAAAGAGTGTGAGGATTTGCTCGAACGCCATGGTGGACATGCTATGGCAGCTGGACTCACACTCAAACCGGAGAATATAGACGCTTTTGTTGAGCGTATCAACCAAGTCGCATCAGATAAACTGGCAGACTTGGATCTCTTGCCTGTATTGCGCATTGATTATGATATCGACCTCGCGCGCCTGAAGCCTGAACATATCCCGGGTATTCTCAACGATGTGGCACAATTGGAGCCAACCGGTCATAAAAATCCAGACGCGCTCTTCAGCAGCCATCATTGCCAGGCTTTGCGAGTACGCACGGTGGGTAATGGAGTGCATTTAAAGTTCAATGTACGCGATGGGCAACAAGAATTTGACGCGATCGCTTTCAGACAAGGACATTGGGCAAATAATATGCCAGATTATATCGATATCGCCTATACGGTTGAAATCAATGATTATATGGGCATGCGCAATGTGCAATTGAACGTGAAAGACATCAAAGAAAGCGGACCAAAGCCCGCTTAGTTCCTCTTGTTGTTTGGTTAAATTGCAAACTGGTTAGTTAGCTGTAATCTTAAAAATATGATGGGTTTGGCGTTCTTCGCCATTCAGGTAAAAAGCTTCAACATAGCCATCCAGAATGAGGTCTTGCTCCAGTTCTTTGCTCTCAACCACCAAGTGTTTTAGCTGCTCCAAAGCATGAGGGACTTGCTCAGCCATTTCTTGCCGCATGCGGTAGGTGAAAAAATTGGGCTTTTCCTTGAGATACGCTAAGGTCGCGTTAACCGCTTCGATGAAGCTATCAGCTGGAATGCTTTCCTGCCCCGGGTAAAAAGGTTGGACCGGTAGTTTCAAACTAACACTAAGCGTATCAAGAATGACTTTCGTATTAATTAAATCCACAAACGCATTACCGCCCTGAACAGGCTCCAGGTCCTGAAGCTCATGACCTTCTTTTCCCCTGCGAATCGTGAGCTTAAACACTTCGCGTTCGGGCATGATGTTGTGTTCCGCTTCGTCCAGAAGCGCGCGCACTTCATCCATAACCATATCCGCGTAAGCTTGCATTTGCTCTTTAACAGCCCCACCATTTGGGTCAATGACCAAAGCTGGAATCGGTTTGCCTACGCGCATGATTAGTTTGGGACGTTTAAAGTTCAAAGCAGCTTTGACGGCTCCTATAAAGCCACTGTAACCAATCGGCACAACCGGTGACTTTCCACGTTCGCTAAGCAAAGCCACCCCAATTTGCGCGGGCATCTTGGCAGGTCGCCAGGTACCACCCTCCGGAAAGATACACAAAGCGGCACCCTGTTCCAACACAGATTGTGCCTCGCGCAGAGCGGCGCGATCTACCGTTCCGCGGTCAACCGCGATAAAACCATAAAGATTGACAAATTTATCCAAACCATTGTCAAAGGGAATATCACCGGCGCCAATAGGCTCGACGATACGTCTTGCATAAAAGGTCTGAAAAGCAGATTCAAGGCTCTCGACATGATTGCCGGCCAGAATAACAGCTCCCTTTTTGGGGATGTTTTCAATCCCTTCAATAGTCACGTCTGTTAAAAGGGCTAAGAGGGTCCTTCCAATCGCGTTAAGAATAGCGCGACGAATGCGATAACGGGGATATTTGTTCGTTTTGACCATATTTACATATACATAACAAAAATGGGGAGCATTCGTTACGCTCTCCATTTAATCACTGTGCCCCCACGGGAATTCGAATCCCGGTTTTGGCCTTGAGAGGGCCACGTCCTGGGCCGCTAGACGATGGGGGCAAGGTGAACAGTATAATATCACGGAGAACTAAACGCGTCAATTATTTCGTTTAAGTTAATCTTATCCCACTGAATAAGCTGCTACCCGTTTTAAAAGATTGATCTGAGAACGAGTATGAATGCTCTGCTGCGCTGAAACATCCTTTGAAAATCAAGCTTATTCTAAGAAAAAACCTATGTTCCTCATGTATAATTCAGCCCGGAGATATACCCTATGAAGAAAAAAATAAACATTATCGAAACAGCCCTACGTGATGCCCATCAAAGTCAATTTGCTACACGCATGACTACCGACCAAATGTTACCCATTCTTGAAACAATGGACCAAGCCGGCTACTACGCCCTTGAAGCCTGGGGAGGCGCGACCTTCGACGTCTGCCTGCGTCATCTTGATGAAAACCCCTGGGATCGCCTGCGAACCATCCGCAAATATGTCAAAAACACCAAACTGCAAATGCTCATGCGCGGACAGAACATCCTGGGTTACACCCATTACTCTGATGACGTCGTTGAAGCTTTCGTTGGACGAGCCGTTGACAACGGCATGGACATTTTCCGCCTCTTCGACGCGCTCAACGATCTGCGCAACCTCGAAACCTCATTCAAAGCCGTCAAAAAATACGGTGGCCACGCCCAGGGCGCTATCTGCTACACCATCAGCCCCTTCCACACCATGGAATATTTCGCGAAATTAGCCGTTGACTTAGAGTCAATGGGCGCGGATTCCATTTGTATCAAAGACATGGCTGGCATCCTCACGCCAAAATACGCCGCTGATTTGGTCGTTGCCATCAAAGCAAAGAGCAGCCTGCCCATTAACATGCACACCCACTCCACCAGTGGCACGGGCGCCATGACCTACCTTGACGCGGTGCAGATTGGCGCAGATATGATCGATACCGCTATTTCACCTCTCTCAGATGGCACCAGCCAGCCCCCAACCGAAACCATGCACATCGTGCTTTCGGAAATGGAATTTGAAACCGGGCTAAACAGTGACAAACTGGTTGATATTGCCACTTATTTCAAAGGTGTCCGCAAGACCTTCCAGAATGCCAAAATTTTTGACGACAAGGTTTATCAGGTCAACCCCTTGATTTTGGAGTATCAAGTACCGGGTGGCATGCTCTCGAACCTCATCGCCCAACTCAAAGAAGTTGGCGCGGAAAACCGACTTGATGAGGTTTTGGCAGAAGTGGAACGCGTGCGCTCTGAAGTCGGCTACCCGCCTTTGGTCACGCCTATGTCTCAAATTGTTGGCGCGCAAGCCGTGGTCAACATTTTGTCTGGCAGTCGCAACACTATCATCCCCAACGAAATGCAGGACTACGTGCGTGGTTATTACGGACGTCCCGCCGCGCCCATCGACCCGGATTTCGCTGCCAAAATTTTACAGGGTGAAAAACCCATCACCCAGCGCCCAGCCGATTTACTCGAACCACGCCTGCCTTCAGCGCGCAAAGAAATTGAGAACTTACGCCCATCTGATGAATCCGTCATCAGTTACGCGATCTTCCCTGAGATCACCAAAGCCTACCTGGAACGCCATTTGGTCACCTCAGAATACGGTTGGGCAAACGCTGGCGCCTTGGGTTAGAAGTACAAAAACCATTTACAAGTACAAACACGGCCAGAAATGGTCGTGTTTTTTTATTCACAGCCCACACTATTTCCTTTTTTTCTTTGTAGTGAGCATAGCAAAAACAAGTTTTAGTGAGTTAAGACCTGAGTAATCACGCCCAGGTTTGACTCATCCATCATATTTGATGATAATTAGGGTAATGTATCTTAAAGGTAGCAAATTTTCAGTACAGTCGCGGCGTAAGCGGGGTAACCCCTGGCTTATCATATTTTTGTTGCTGTGCATCGCTGGTTTGATCTATCTTAACATCGTTGTTGTACCGATGATCAACCCACCTTTCGTGCCCACGCCCACACCCACACGCGACCCAGAATCTTATGTCAATGAAGCGGACACACTTGCCGAGGAAGGCAAATACATTCAGGCTGTGGAAGTCTATCAGCAGGCAATCAATGCCAACCCGCAAAACATCGACAACTATCTCAAAATCGCCCGGCTGCAAATTTTCACCAGTCAGCTTGAACAAGCCCAGGTAAACGCCCAAAACGCGATACTCCTGGACAGCAACCATTCAGACGCCTACGCGCTCCTTGGCTGGGCAAAGGCTTTTCAACGTGAATATCTCGCTGGAGAAACTGATGTGCGCAAGGCGGTAGAACTGAACCAAAACAGCGGGCTGGCGCACGCCATTTATGCCTATATCTTAGCTCTGCGTGTGGAAGCGCGTATGGACGAACTTGACACCATGGACCGCGCCATTGAAGAAAGCCGCACAGCTTTGGCGCTGGAACCCAATCTTATGGAAGCTCACTGGGCGCGCGGTTACGTGCTTGAAGTTACTGCCAACTTTGCTGAAGCAGTGGAATCGCTGAAGACCGCCAACCAAATCAACCCCAACGTGGATCGGTTGCACATGGCATTAGGTCGCAACCTGACCTACATCGACCAGCTCGATCAGGCTGTTTTTGAATTCACCAAAGCCTACTCGCTCAACCCCACCAGCCCCGCGCCAAACCTGGCAATCTCGCAGGTTTACAGCCGCTTGGGTGAGTTCGATAAAGCCATCCAGTATGGTGAAGTCGCCCTGCGCGATGGCCCCACCCAAGCCAACCTCTACGCGAACCTGGGCACACTCTACTACCGCAAATCTCAATTCAACACCGCTATTGACTATCTCCGCATCGCTGTCCGTGGGGGCACGTCTGAAGAAGGCTTAGCCGTGGAAGGCATCCCGCTTTCATATGACCTGGGCGTGGTTGAAATTTACAGCCGTTACGCTTTGGCACTGGCAAAAATAAACGAGTGCAACGAGGCTGTCAGTATCGCTGAAGGCTTGCGCCAAACCGTGCCTGACAGTTCGGTTGGACAGGAAAACGCTGCTATCATCATTCAAATCTGTGAAGAAAACCTGCTCAACCCACCCACACCAACAAGCGCCCCAACGCCAACCGTGGTAACCGGGCCCACCGCCACGCCAGAAGGAGAGCAACCGTAAAGCTGAGTTGCTATGTACATCCACGAACGCAAGAACCTTTTCCATAAACCCAAACCGACCTCCAACCCCTACTTAATCATGCTCATTTTGCTTTGCATCGTTATCGTGGTGGCGGTCATGCGCGATTATGCCAGCGGTAAGATTTGGCCTCCTTTCATTCCCACACCCACACCGACCCGCACGGTCAACTCCTTTTTGGTTGAAGGGGACACACACTTTCAGGCTGGGAACCTCGACGCCGCGATTGAATCATATAACAAAGCCATTCTGCTTGAGCCAGAAAACATCGACCTGCGCGTAAAGTTAGCCCGTATTCAGGTTTATTCTTCCGCCTCACTCACCACTGACCAGGAACGCCGGGAGCGGCTGGCAGCGGCGTTGGCAGTCGTTGATGAGGCTCTCGAATTATCTCCCTATAACGCTGATGCCCTGGCAGTTCGATCTTTCGTGCTAAATTGGTCAGCTAACCCTGACCTTGCCGGCGACCGCACCAAAGAGCTGCGCAACGCCGCCGAAGCTGACGCCCTGGCAGCCATCCAATTGGACAGCAACAACGCTCTTGCCAAAGCCTACTACGCTGAAGTACTTATTGATCAGTTCAAGTGGGGTCAGGCGCAGGACTATATCGCCCAAGCCCGCGAAAACGGCGAGCATTTAATGGATGTGCGTCGTGTGCAGGCTTTTGTATATGAGGTCTTGAGAGAATACAATTTGGCCATTGAGTGGTACCAAAAAGCGATTGAAGTCACCCCTAATCTCACTTTTCTCTATATCCGGGTTGGCACACTCTACCGGCACAACGGTGGTGATGTCAATTTTGAAATTGCCCTCGAATACTTCGCCAAAGCCGCCAACCTCAACTCGCAGCTGGGGATTGAAGATCCCATTCCTTACATGGCTATCGCCAACACCTACATTCGCATGGGTGAAGCCATGGTTGCTTCGCGAAATGCTTATCGCGCGCTCAGCATCAATCCCTACAATCCCAGTACTTATGGGCAGGTGGGCGTCATTTATTACAAAGCCCGTAACTATGAAGGCGCGGAGATGGTGCTGAAATGCGCCGTAAGCGGATGTACAGCCGAAGAGAGCTGCCTGGCGCGCGAAGAAGACCCCTGCGAAAGTGATATCACCACAGAAAAGCTGCCCCTTTCCGACTCAACAGTGGTCTACTATTACATTTACGGATCGGTTTTAGCAGGTTTACACCGGCGCGGTCAGGATGACCGTTGCGCGCTTGCTTCGGAAGTGTTCAAGGAAATTCGCGAACGCTACTTCGATACATCTAATGAGTTCACCCGTACGGTGCTTGGTATTGTAAGCGCCAGCGAAAATATCTGCGGCATCACACCCGGGCAGGTCTTTAACACACCAGTCCCTACACGCGATCTCATCAGTACAGCTACGCCTCAGCCTACTGAAACACCCTTCATTATCCCCACCCACACGCCAACACCCTAAGCACGTAAACGTTCTATAAGAAATGTTAACGATGGCTTGACTTACACGCCAGGAAAGTTTATTATGTATTAGCACTCTCAAGTTGAGAGTGCTAAAATTTGAAACTTAGACTTTATTATTGGAGGATCTCGATGACAATTAAAATGCGACCATTAGGTAGCCGACTGGTTATTGAACCGATCGAACAAGAAGACATCACCGCTGGTGGTATCGTGCTTCCCGAAACTGCTAAAGAAAAACCCCAAAAAGGTACCGTTTTGGCAATTGGCCCCGGCGAACGCAACGATGCTGGCGAACGCATCCCAATGGATGTTAAGGTTGGTGAAGTTGTACTTTATGCCAAATATTCTGGAACTGAAATCAAGTACGACGGTAAAAAATTGCTCATTCTGCGCGAGAGCGACGTGCTCGCTATTCTTTAATAAGACAATCACACACAAGGAGAACACTATATGGCTAAACAATTAGTTTTTGGAGAAGAAGCACGACGCTATCTCAAGAGTGGCGTTGATGCAGTTGCAAACGCTGTTGCCACAACTTTAGGCCCCAAGGGTCGCAACGTGGCTTTGGATCGCAAATACGGTTCACCCACCATCACCCACGATGGCGTCACCGTTGCCAAAGAAATCGAACTTGAAAACCCCTTTGAGAACATGGGTGCCCAACTGCTTAAAGAAGCAGCCACCAAGACCAACGACATCGCTGGCGATGGCACCACCACCTCAACCGTTTTGGCACACTCCATCGTGACCGAAGGCCTCAAGAACCTGGCCGCTGGCGCGAACCCCATGCTGCTCAAACGTGGCATCGAATCCGCCACCAGGATCGTTTCCGAAGCCATCCACAAACAGGCGATTGCCATCACAACCAAAGAAGAAATTGGCGCTGTGGCAACTGTTTCAGCCCAGGACACCCAAATTGGCGACCTCATCGCTGACGTCATGGATAAAGTTGGCAAAGACGGCGTGATTACCGTTGAAGAATCCAAGGGCCTTGAATTTGAGACCGAATATGTTGACGGTATGCAGTTCGACCGTGGCTACATCAGCCCCTACTTCGTTACCGATCCCGAGCACATGCTCGCTGAAATCGCGGATCCCTACATCTTAATCTACGACAAGAAGATTTCCGCCGCTGCCGACATCGTGCCCCTGCTCGAAAAAATGGTGCAGATTGGCAAACGCGAACTTTTGATCATCGCTGAAGACATCGATGGTGAAGCTTTGGCTACCCTCGTGCTCAACAAGATCCGTGGCATGCTCAACGTTGTGGCAGTGAAAGCCCCTGGTTTTGGTGACCGCCGCAAGGCCATGTTGCAAGACATCGCCATCCTCACCAACGCGACCGTCATTTCTGAAGAAACCGGCCGCAAACTCGAAACCGCGACCATCGAAGACCTTGGCCGCGCTGAAAAAGTCACCGTTGACAAAGACAACACCACCATCGTGGACGGCAAAGGTGATACCGGCGCGATTAAGGGACGCATCGAACAAATCCGCGCGGAAATCGAAAACACCACCAGCGATTACGACCGCGAAAAACTGCAGGAACGCCTGGCTAAATTGAGCGGTGGCGTGGCAATCATCCGTGTTGGTGCTGCTACCGAAACCGAACTCAAAGAAAAGAAACACCGTGTTGAAGACGCCCTCAGCGCGACCCGCGCCGCTGTT
>Ga0123334_1002946_pt1 | contig 19045 bp, 13 predicted proteins | sample BiotimSIPDNA_FD_89706 | JGI IMG/M metagenome (GOLD analysis project Ga0123334, IMG submission 89706) | Anaerobic biogas reactor microbial communites from Washington, USA - Biogas_R1 time_0 SIP DNA | ecosystem: Engineered > Bioreactor > Anaerobic > Unclassified | place: Washington, USA... | reverse complement strand
TTGGACGTTGTGTTCCTGTATACGAATCTATGCCAGGATGGCTGTCTGATACGACCAAGTGTCGTTCATGGGATGAATTACCTCAGGCTGCTAAAAATTATTTAATGCGTCTATCTGAACTAGTGGATGTAAAAATCGGGATGGTTTCTGTTGGAGCTCGTCGTGATCAAACGATTGTAATAGACATGAAATAAGGAGAGGCTAATGAATAATGCTGATATAGCTGAATTGCTCAAAGGAATAGATCTGTTCTCAAATTTGACAGAAAGTCAGTTAGAGCAGCTGATTTCACTAGTGGAACCCAAAAGCTTTTGCCGAGAAGAAACGATTATTCTTGAAAAAGATGAATCGGTTCAGGCTTTATATTTAATCGCTTCTGGAGAAGTGAAAGTATATATGACTGATTCAGACGGTAAAGAAACAATTCTGTCTTTATTAGGTCGCGGCGATTTCTTTGGTGAAATGTCTTTGATTGATGGGGAACCTCGTTCTGCTTCAGTAAAAGCAGTTTCTGCTGCTTCCTTATTAGTCATTCGTCGTGAACATTTCTTGGCGTTATTACGTTCTACTCCAGAATTATCCATTTCTTTATTGATTGAAATGTGTATGCGTCTTCGTAAAGCGAACCGTCATATCGGTTCTCTTTCTACGATGTCTGTATATGGTCGTGTGGCTGGCACCATTATGAATTTGATTCAAGAAAAGGGTGTCCGAGTTCACGATGGGCAGGTTGGGAATATGGTGACTGTCATTCGCAATCGTCCAACGCAACAACAACTTGCTGAAATGGCTGGAACCACAAGAGAAACAGTGAGCCGAATTTTTTCAAGCCTCGTTAAGAAAGGGTTTATTTCGGTGGCTGGTAAAGATTTAATTATCTATGATGAAAATTTTCTAGAAGAAAAGGAATTGAAGGAGTAAAATGCCATTTCAAGATCGTTTTTTAGCTTTTATCAAAAAACCTTTTGTGCAGGCGTTTGCTCTTTTTTTAGCTGTCGTTTTTATTTTGGTTTTGTTGGCGGATCTATTAATTATGCCAATCATTGCTGGTTCATTTACTTCAGAATCCCCAGTTCCTGATGTTCTTGGTTTAGAAAAAGCAAAAGCAGAAGAACTTATTACTAAGGCCGACTTTAACTTTGAATGGTTAGAAGAAGGTCGTTATAGTAGTGATGTTCCTATGGGGCATGTTCTGGTGCAAGTGCCAGTCCCTGGTCGCAAGGCAAAAGAGGGAAGAACAATCCTTTTAACAAAAAGTAAAGGCATTCGCGAAGTAGAAATTCCTGAATTACGTGGTAAAAGCCAACGCCAAGCAGAAATTTCTTTAACACGAGCTGGTTTAGTTCAAGGGCGAATCATCAAGGGAGCACATTTAAGTATTCCTCGTGGAGTCGTGATTCGAACGAATCCTTCTGCAGGGAAAATGGCTCGCGTCGGAGATACAGTGAATGTGATTATTTCGGCTGGCGAAACTACTGGAAAAAAGCCTCTTCCTCAATTTGAAGGCTTGCCTTTAGAAGAAGTTTTTCAGAAATTAGAAGCATTGGGTTTTGTCGTCGGTGATGTGAAGAGGCAGAAAAACTCTGATGGTGTTTCTGGGACTGTTTTAGAACACTCTCCAAAGTCAGGTGATTTTCTACCAGCAGGAACAAAAATTGATTTCGTAATCGTTGATTAAGGGCGCTTATGCGCAATAAAACTTGGAAAATCATTGGTCTCTTTTTATTGCTATCAGGCATAATCGCTTGTAGTAGTAGTAAGCCTGTTCAAAAACAGACTGTGCAAGAAATTATTAACCAGAAAATAAATTCTGCTGAAGAAAAAAAACAAGCGAATCTAGATATTTCCCATGAAGCCTTTTTAAGGGCGTTGATGTTAGAGCAAAAAGGCGAGCATTCGATGGCTCTAGAATTTTTGGCTCATGCGAGTAAAGCCGATCCAAAAAATCGATATCTAGCTTTTCAAGTAGCGATGAAAGTGGCTGAAACAGGGGATTACAAAATGGCTTTAGCGATTGCTGAAAACGCTAAAAAGTTACCAGGGCCAGAAAAAAAATCTCAATTGAGTCTTTTAGCTTCGATGTACATGCAAAATAGAATGGTCGATTCCGCAAAGGTTTATTTTAAGAAAACTATTGAACAAGATGAACGTGATTATCTTGTCTTATATGAGTATAGTATTCTTTTGGAAGCTATCAAAAAATATGATGAACTGATTCGAATTTATGATATTTTGTTGCCTCAAATCAACTATGGTAAATCCATATTAAATAAACAGATTGATTTGCTCACAGCAGCTGGAAAAGATTCTGCTTTAATTGATTTAATGGAAGAAGCTTATAATGCTCATGGTGAAACAGATTACCTTAGAACAAAAGCAGATCTTCTAATAAAAAACAAGCGTTATGATGAGGCTCTTGAACTCGCAGATCGTTTTTTAACGGTTTCTAAAAAAGATACCACAGGCATTTTAATTCGCTCTCGAGCTCTTGTTTTGCAGGGCCAATTAAATGAAGCACTAGACTATTTGAAAATTGCTTATTTTAAAGAAAAAATTCCGTCTGCGATGATGCTTAATTTTATTGCTTTGATTGAACTAGATTTAAAAATGGTTGATAGTGCAAAAGTGCATTTGAAAATGCTCACAGAAAATAAAACTTTTGCTGCTCCTGCGCATGCTGATTTGAGTTCCTTAGCAAGAGCCGATGGAGATACGCTTACGGCAATTGCAGAAATTGAAAAAGCAGCCGCACTTGATCCTGAAAATTATATTGCGAATAAAGCGTATTTGTATTATCTATATGGTCGCTTTGATGATGCTTATGTTATCTATGATTCTTTACTAGGTTATTGGAGCTCTTGGCAGCCTACCCCAGAATTGCTAAAAAAAGCGAAGACATCAACGGCTGTGGCTAAGATGAAGATTAATGCTAATAAAAAGCACCAATTAGTACAGACGATGTATGCCAATGCATTGCTTTATGAGGCTTATTTATTGGAGAAGGGGAAAAAGGATTCTCTTACAATTCAAAAGGCAAGAAATTCTCGCACGCAAGCGGGGCTTTTTTTGGAAAGCCTCATCATTGCCGATTCAAATAACGTTACTGCTCTTTTTGATTTAGCGGCAAATTATGAACGAGTGGGAATGTATGAAAAATCGATAGAAGCATTTAACTCACTCCTAAAAAAAGACCCTAAAAATCATCAAGCATTAAACTATCTCGGTTATACGTTAGTGGATTTAAACCGAAGTGTAAAAGAGGTGGAGTTAGGAGCGTCTTTAATTGATTCTGCCTTAAAGTATTTGCCAAAAGACCCTGCCTATTTAGATTCGAAGGCTTGGGCTCTTTATCGCCAAGGCAATTTCAAAGAGGCTTTTCGCATTATGGAATTGATTCTCTCGATTGAATCGAAAGATTTTGACGATTTGGTTTTTTGGGAACACTTTGCTGCCATTGCCAAAAAACTAGGATTAGAGCAAAAGGCTTTGGATGCTTATAATAAAATTCTACAAATAGATCCTAATCATGTAGAAGCCCAAAAAAATACAAAGCCGAATCAGTAGGTCTAATGAATGAACAAAAGACTCTCGTTTCTGCTTTCTATATTCGTAGTCCTATTTCTTTCGGCTTGTGCGTCATCAAAAGTAGATCTTTCAATTGACGAAAAAGCAAAAGAACCACAAGCGGATAGTTTAAAAGCAAAATTCACGTTATCTCTAAAAAATGAAAAAGGCGAAATGCAAGAGTTGTCTGGCGTGTTGTTTGCCGTAAAAGGAATTCGATATCGTTTAGAATTAAGTGGCCTTTTTGGTGTGGGAGTTGCTTCTTTGTTATGGGACAAAGAAAATTGGCGCATGACCTTACCTACAGAAAAAATCTATTTAGATGGCCAAGGGTATATGATTGGGGATCCTTCGATTCGGACGTTACCTCTTGTGAATATTCATCAATTAGGAAATATTTTTTTCGGTGATTTATTGCCCGTTCCTTATAAAGAATTGAATGTAAAAGACTCTTTAGATTTAGAAAAAGTTCTTGCTGAAGATGCTTCTGGGCGCCCGTTTCAATTTGTGCGAAAAAAGGAATCAAAAGAAGTTTTGTCCTTGATGCAAATAGGGTTTGGTGGAGTGAAAGAAACAATCAATTTTGAGGCAAAAAAAGATTTTGAAGGGGTAAACCTCCCTTCAAAAGTGATTTTTTATCGGGATGATGAAAAATATTTAGAGCTATCCTTAAAAAAAGTACAGCGTGAAACCACTTGGAGTACTGGGGTTTGGCGGCTGAATATACCCCAAAATTACAAGAAATGGAATAATTAACTGAGAGCCACTTTAGTACATTAAGAGAATGTGTATCAAACTAGAACAGATTATGAAAAAAAAGATATTGTCATTATTAGTATTCTTGAATGCGTTTGCGTTTTCTGCAGACACACTTGAAATTTTTGCTTTGCGTATAGAATTTAAGGAAGAAAAAACAGATAACTCTTTGACAACAGGCACTGGCCTTTTCGATTCTGATCCAGAAGCAGCAAAAGCCAATTTTAGCTTAGATCCACAAGGTCGTCGCGCGAGTTCCACTTATTGGAAAAAACATTTTCAGTTTGCAGATCAATATTTTCGAAAAGTGAGTGGAGATCAGTTGATTTTAAAATATCGCCTTTTTCCTGAAAGTGGCTCTGCTTACAAATTAGACAAGTATATTATTGATTATAACCGTACCAATAAAAGAAAAGACGAGAAAACGGCTGAATATGATGAGGCTCGTAGCCGTGATTATATGAGTTTTATTTGGGATGCCGTTCAAAAAGCACACGAGTCTTCCTCTTCGCCTTTTAATATTCCGCTTTCTGAAAATCAAAATACGAAACGGGCGTATATGATTATTCACGCCGGTTCAAGTCGTTTAGTCGACGGTGGTTCTATGGGTATAAATGGAGCGGATACACCAGGTGATTTTATGGATGTATTTGTTTCTCCTGATTTTTGGGAGTACCTACCCGATTCGCTTGCTGAAGAAAAACACAAAAAGGGAATCGTATTATCTAATGCGAAAATAGACACCTTAAAAGAAGTGATGGTGGTGAGTGAAACAGCTTCTCAAGATGGATTAAATTGGGGCGTGAATGGAATCATCATTAATCAGATAGGTCGTTTTTTAGGAATGCCGAATACTTATGATGTTGTGAAAGGTATTTCTAGGTTAGGCTATTATGATGTGATGGACTTTGCTGGCTATAATGCGGGCAATGGCTTTTTTCCAGTGCTTCCAAGTGCTTGGGTAAGAGCCTATATGGGTTGGGCAAAAGTGCAAGAGGTGTTCCCAAAAGAAGGAAGTTCTCTTACCTTTGATTTAGCCGCTGCGGGCACTGGTCTTGGAACAGAAATTTTAAAAATTCCTTTAAGTGCTTCGGAATATCTTTTGATTGAAAATCGGCAGCGCTCTTGGGATGAAGAAGGTTTTGTTGAAGTATTGTTGTCTGATGCCGATACAGAAGACTCTCCTTTAATTAAGAAAAAAATTCCAATAGATAGTCTTAATTTGGTTTTTGAAGATAGCGTTTGTGTTAAGGGTGTTTGCTCTGTCAATAAGAAAAAAGCAGAGGGCGTTGTGGTTGGTGTGAATTCTTTTGACGCCGCTCTCCCCGCAAGTGGAATTGTGGTATGGAAAGTCAATGAATGGTACCTTAAAGAGGCCTTGCCTTATGGTGTAGTTAACTTCTGGGGCGGAGATACGCTTCGTGACCATCAATTTGGTCTTTCTGTAATTGAAGCGGACGGCGTGTTGAGTATCGGTAAAACATTTAAGAATGCATTGGGACAAGATACTTATGATTATGGCGCAGGTACAGATGTCTTGCCTCATGTGCGTTTTAATAAAGATACCATTCGAGATACCGTGACGACGATTGCTTCTACTGGTTACGCTAATACCGCTTCAACGACTGGTGGCATTTCTGGATTTAAAATCAAAGTAAAACCAAGTTCTAGTTATAGAAAAGAAAAATCAGAAAATCCATTTATGGGAGACAGTGTAATGAATTTTGCCTCCCTAGTCATGAAAGTAGAGCTTGTTTTTGAAGACGAAAAAATTCCAAATTCGACATTCCCTAAAAATATTGGGTTGCCTTCGATTCCACGTGGCGCTGTGTTTGTAGAATATCCTTCTGCTGTTCTTAAAACAGGGGAGCGTGCTTTAGCTTTTGGGAGTGCCGATGGAACGCTACAAATTCTTTCGGCTTATGGCGATGAAATTATGCCTTCGGATACCACTATATCTTCGAAAACTCTTTTGGATTATAAGAAAACGGCGCAGCAAGTGCCTTTGTATCGATTAGGTGCACCTAAAGACTCTTTGATAGGTGTTGCTTCTAAAGATCATTTTGTCTTTTCGGCACACCATTCTGGCCTTTTACAAACAGAGCTAGTGGGCATTTTAGATGAGGTGCAATACACTCAAAAGTATTTGTCCAAAAAATTGACCGCTGGGCCTTTATTAGTGGAAGACGGAATATGGGTTGCTTCGAATCAAAAACTTTATAAGGCCAGGGCTAATAATGATTTTACTTGGGTCGATTCCATTGCTTTGCCAGTTTCTTTTAGAGTTCATGATATGGCTCTTTGTCGTCAAGATGGAGGCGATAAAATTGTTCTAGTGGGCGCCGATGCTTCTGTTGCTTTATGGTCGGTCAATGAAAAAGAACTTTGGCTTGGTTCTTTAAGTCAAAAGAAAACGGCCGAATTATTAAGTACTCAAGATCAATTTTTTAGAATCTCTTGCTCTGATTTTAATAGAGACGGCAATTCTGATATATGGATTCTTGGCAGTTTAGGCTTTGGTGCTATGGTTGTGGCGGATTCCTCTTTTGCTCCCATTGGTTTACCTCGTCAATATAAAAGGGGCTTTGATGATCATGGAAATCAGTATCATGAACAGTCTTCTTCTGCTATTACCGATTTGAATAATGATGGGTATCCAGACGTTGTATTTACTGGGTTTAATAAAGTATATGCCGTAGATTATAAAGGCGTTCCTCTCAAGGGATTTCCAACAACAATTTCTAACGGGATTCCTGAATACGGATTTTCTTCAGATCCATTAGTTTTAGATGTTTCAGGAGACGCTTCTCCAGATGTTCTCATTGGAACGACTAGTGGATTATTGATGGCATTTAATAATCAAGGAAAGCGAATCACAAGTGGATTTCCTTTGTCGGCAGGTTCTTTTGAGTATGGTGATACCTTATATCCGATGTCTATTTTTGCAGGCGACTTAATCGATTCTTTAAATGGCCCAGAACTTTATGCTTTTCATCGAGAATCCGTTTCTGGCTTTAGATTGTTCCGTGCAAAGGCAGGAGCAGAAGAGAAAGCGACGGCGTGGAGTGTTCCAGGGAACGGAAATGAACGAACAAATTGGTTTGATGCCAGTTTGTTAAAAAAACCAGAAGAAACACTTAAGAAAGAAACGATCAGTGATTTTTATCTATACCCTAATCCAATAAAAGGTGGCGTAGCCAAGTCTAGATTTACTTTAGGGATGAATGCCTCGTCTGCATGGCTTGAATTTTATGATATTTCGGGGCTTTGTGTTTATAAGAAGAAAATAGAAACGCCTCAAGAAGGGAAAAATCAAGTAGATTATATAGATGTATCTAGTTTAGGTTCGGATATTTATTCCGTAAGATTAAAGGTGAAATTTGTTTCTGGAAAAGAAAAACACAAGATTTATCGTGTTGGTGTCATTCGCTAGAGAATAGATTATGAAAACCTGGTTCTTGCTTCTCTCTTGTATTTTCTTTTGGGCTTGTTCAAATACAACAAGCCCATCGGAAGGATCGTATTCTTCACCAGGCTCTATTTATATATCTTCCATAGTTATAAAATCATCATCATCTTCTTCTGTAATTATATCTGAAGGTGTTATGGATAAGTCCTATTGGGATTCCAAATGGGTTGTTATTCCAGAACAAGAATTATTGGTAGAATCTAAATGGATTCCTGTGAATTCCTTTTCGATTTTAGAAACAGAAATTACACAATTGATGTATGCTGAAATCATGGATACATTACCGCCTCAAAAAGAGTTAAAAGAAAATTTGCCTGTAGCTTCTGTTTCTTGGTATGATGCTGTTTTGTTTTGCAATGCTCTTTCCAAAAAATTAGAACTTGATACCGCTTATGATTATACTGGAATTGGTCCCAAAAATACGCTATTGAATTTAAGCTTTAATGAGAATAATCAAAGCGTGCGCTTGCCTACAAATCTAGAGTGGGAAATCGCTTTACGAGGAACAACTTCGACAGAATATTTTTGGGGGACAGGGACCGCTTCTGATTACGCTCATTATGGAAGTACAAGCGGTGCTATAGAGGTTGGCCTTAAAAGAGCAAACCCTTATGGCTTATTTGATATGGCAGGAAATGTTCATGAATGGGTCTATGATTGGGATGGCCCTTACGGTATAACGACTGGTTCTAAACGAATTTTTAGAGGGGGTTCTTGGAGTAGTCCTTTGTCTCAATTAGCCTCAGATTATACAAATAGTGCGCTACCAGATGAATCTGCCGACACTCGTGGATTTCGAGTGGTATTATCGAATGGAGAGATGGAGTGAAGCCTAGATCGTCGCGGAATAAAACGATTCAATTAAGCGTTGAAGAAAAATCTTATTTTGGGAAAAAAATATTAAAAGAATCCTCTTCTTATACAGAAAGAAAAATAGAGAATCAAGTATTATGCGGTGACTCCATCAAGGTATTGCCTCAATTACCAAAAGAGTTTATAGATCTTGTTGTCACAGACCCTCCCTATAACATGACGAAAATTTATGCAGGCGAAAAGTTTTCTAAGACAAATGCCGAAGAATATGAATTGTGGCTCAGGTCTTGGATAGAGCCTTTGATTCCGCTGCTCAAACCGAACGCCTCTCTTTATGTATGCACTGAGTGGCAATGCTCTAGTATCGTAGAAAAGGTTCTTCGAGATTGTTTTTATGTGCGAAATCGAATTACTTGGGAACGAGAAAAAGGACGAGGGGCACAACATAATTGGAAAAATGCAGCAGAAGATATTTGGTTTTGTACTGTATCTAACGATTATTATTTTAATGCAGACGCTGTTCGATTAAAAAGAAAAGTGATTGCTCCTTATCGCCATGTGAATGGAGATCCTAAAGACTGGGCAGATGAGGGAGATGAAAAATTCCGTTTGACTGCACCCTCGAATTTGTGGACTGATATTTCTGTTCCGTTTTGGTCTATGCCAGAGAATACAGAACACCCGACGCAAAAACCGGAGAAGCTCATTGCGAAACTAATCTTAGCTAGTTCAAAAGAAGGAGACTTTGTTTTTGATCCTTTCTTAGGCTCTGGAACGACTGCTGTTACAGCAAAAAAGTTATCCCGACGTTTTGCTGGAATAGAGAGAGAAAAGGATTACGCTCTTTTAGCATTAAAGCGATTGCAAACGGCAGAGAAACAGCCCGAAATTCAAGGTTTTAAGGACGGCTGTTTTTGGGAACGCAATACGCGACCTTTATAATCAAAGTTTCAATGTCTGATTTTTTCTAGATTAATGGGATGTTAAAACGAGTTATGGGAATATTGGAGAGACCATTTATTATGAAATTAACAAAAGTGCTTTTGACAAGTGTACCATTTTCTGCGTTGAATAACAACCGTTTTTATTTTTGTGGTATGAATTCAAAAGGAATTCTTTTTCTTTTATTATGTTGCATTCCTTTACTTTCGAGTTGTGGAAAAGAAAAAGAAGAAGTGCCTCCACCACTTAAAACAATTGAAATCCCAGAAACAATCACAGGGCTTTATGTTGGAGAATTACCTTGTGACGATTGTAAGAAAAAACAAGTAAAGGTGGAACTTGATTCTTTGGGGCAAGCTTCCATTGAAGAAACATTTATTCAAGATTCTGTTTTAAAAGTTTCTTCCAAGGCATCTTATGTGGATTCGGGTGAAGTGATCGTTTTGGCTTTTAATGATTCTCCTAAAAAATGGACATTTAAAAAACAGAATAAGCTTTCGTTGGTGTATTTAGATCTTTCTGGGAAACCTTATTATATGGATTAGGGCATTCCATATCAGATTCTTAAAATATTAAACAAGCCAAAACAGTGAAGAAGTAAATAAACATGATTTGGAAAACATTAGTGGTAGACGATGAGCCTCTAGCTCGTGTTCGAATGAGAAACCTGCTTCAGGAGTACCCTCAAGATATAGAAATCATTGGCGAGGCGAGCTCTGGACAAGAGGCTGTTCAAAAGATTAAATCTCTTTCACCAGATTTAGTTTTTTTAGATATACAAATGCCAGACATCAATGCTTTCGATGTACTAAGTGCTTTAAGCGAAGAAGAAATCCCTTTAATAGTTTTTACTACCGCTTATGATAATTATGCTCTTAGAGCGTATGAAGAAAACACTGTTGATTATCTTTTAAAACCGATTGAAGACGAGCGCTTGAATCTAACGATTGAAAAATTACGTAAACAAGCGAAGCTTTTAATTTCAAATGAAAATTCGTTATTAGAATCTTTCCCGTGGGAAAAATTAAAACAATTGGTGGGCTCAGAACAGAATTATCTTTCTCGTATTCAAGTCCGTATAGGGGATAGAACCATTCTCGTAAATGTCGATGAGATTATTCGTTTCCAGAGTGAAGAAAAGTATACGATGGCTTATACAATGTCGAATCATTATTTAATAGATACGCCATTAGTTGATTTGGAAGCTAAATTAAACCCTCAACAATTCGTACGAGTGCATAGAGCTCATTTAGTCGCTATTGATTATATCGCTGAAATCCAACGACTCGACGCAGGCCGTTTAAGTGTTATTCTAAAAGATAAAGCGAAGACGTCTATTTCTGTGAGTCGAAACTTTGTGAAGCGCGTTCGTCATCTTTAGTCTCAGGTTAAATTTTTCTATTTTTGGATCTTATGGACAATACAAAGAAATCTCTTCTCTTAAAAGCAAAAAAAATATTACGAGGTTTTGCTCGCGAAATATTAATTCCAATTATACTTGCTTTAGTCGTTATCCAATATGTGATACAAGCGTTTCAAATTCCAAGTGGTTCCATGGAAGATTCTCTTTTAACAGGAGATTTCTTACTAGGCCTTAAGTTTACTTACGGTTCTCCAGTGCCGTTTTCAGAAAAAAAGTTTCCTGGGCTTACCACTCCAAAATCTGGGGATGTTGTGATTTTCCGTTACCCTGGAGAACCTCTGTATCCAGACTACGATCGTAAGCGATATTCTCATATTGCCAATGCATTGATGTTTGGTAATTTTTACTGGGATCATTCTCCGCTTGCTGGAAACCCACATCTCGTACATTACCCTTTGGGTCCAAAAGATTTTATCAAACGTTGTGTTGCTGTGAGCGGGGATTCCATAGAAGTTCGTGCAGGAAAATTAATTCATAATGGAGAACTGCAAACGAAGTTACCTGGTAAAGGGAAATACACTTCTCCTTATCGTTCTTTTTCTCCAAGAGATGAAGTTCCTTTAACAAAAATACCAAGCCCTGGTGATACCATTGATTTAGATTCTCTCTCAATTGAAGAGTTATGGCGAGTGCGTTCTTTAATGGTACAAGAAAATACAGAAGATCGATTTGAATTGCATTTAAGTTTACTTGAAGATGGAAAACCTGTTCCTGATTATGTATTTGAAGATTTTATGGTGCCTGTGGAAAACGATCGTAATTTGCTACTAAACACTCTTTTTGCAAATCGTCGTGTGGTTTCTCAGCGAATACAATATGGAGATACCGTCAAAGGTCCTATTCCTTTTGCGTTCTTTGCAGAATATGCGCGTACGGGTTTTTTACCAAGAGTAAATGAAAGTATTCCTGTAAAGGGATTCATGCGTGTGGTGGATTATGAATATTTCGAAGGGAATCAGTTGAAGGACTTAGCCCATAATGTACAAGCGTTAAATAAAAAGGCAGAGTTGGATTCCATGAGTCCAGTGGATTCTTTAGACACTTTGTCTAAGGTCCAAAAACAATATGAATTACGTCGAGTGGTTACAAAAAATGATACTGTCGTCCATAAATACGTTGTGAAAAAACCTGTTTATTTTATGATGGGAGATAATCGGGATAATTCGGCCGATAGTCGCTATTGGGGTTTTGTTAGCACAGAAAATGTGAAAGCAAAAGCGTTTGTCATTTATTTCTCATTTGAAAATAGCGATCAGAAGTTCTCATTCGGTAACCCATTTTCTTGGTGGCGAATTCCGTTTAAGATCCGTTGGACTCGTCTTGGTAAAATTATTCATATGATTGGCGCGTGATGTTTTGGCAGAAACTTCTATTTCTTGGGTGTTTAATAGTACTCTTCTCTTGCGCGACGCAAGTGGCCCCAACAGGTGGCCCTGAAGATAAATTGCCCCCAAGAATTGCAGCCATTGCTCCAGCTCCTAAATCAGTAAATCAAGACCCAAAATTAAATGTAAGAATTCTTTTTGATGAATGGATTAGTGCCACAATTCCAAAAAGTGCGGTCATGATTTCTCCACCCATTGAAAAGAAAATGATTTATGAAGTGGATGGGCAAGAACTTTTAATCACGTCTCGTTCCGTTTTAGATTCAAATACAACATATACGCTCACAATAGCAAGTGGAATAAAAGACCTTCGTGGAAACTCCGTCGCTAAGCCTTTTGAGCTCACTTTTTCCACGGGATCTCACATCGATTCTCTTTCTGTTTTAGGGCGAGTCATGGTATCTCCTGAAATGCTCAAGAGTAAACAATATCCAAGTATTGGTCTCTTTTTAATTGGTGAAGAACGGGAATCTAAAAAGTATCTTCAAAAGTACAGAGATTCGTCTTTAACTGGTTTAGATACAATCCCAAGATTATCAAAAGAGCCTCCATTATTTATAACACAAGCCGATAGCAATGGATGGTTCTCTATTGGGGGCTTACATGCTGGGCGTTATCGAGTGGTGGCTTTTGTGGATGTTAATGGAAATCGTCGTATAGAACCTTCTGTAGAATGGGCTGGCGTATATGAGAAAGATATTACACTCACAGAAACATTTAAGGATTCCATTTGGATTGCTTTAGCAGACCAAGACACGACTCTTTTAGAACTTTCGCAAGTGAGTCAAGTAGGCAAAAATCTCTTGCAAGCCAATTTCTCTAGATCATTAGATTTAGAACACTTTCTCTCCAAAAAACGGAATTGCTTTTTAACTAAAAATAAAATGGACACTTTGTTTGCCGCGGGTGCATTTAAAGCACCAAATCAAAATCATGTTCATCTTTATTTTGAAAAAGAGCCATCGGCTGATTCTTTATATGAATTCAAGTGTCTCAATGCTCAAGATTCTTTAGCTCGTTCGTTAGATTCCATGCGAAATGATCTTGAAATTAAATGGGAAGCAAGATTGATGGATACCTTAGCGCCAACCATTGCAGAAACGGTACCTAAGAATGGAGCGAAGCTTGTTTTCCCAGATGAAAAAATTGAAGTGGCTTTTAATAAACCTGTTTCTGGCGATTCTCTAGCTGGTCTTTTAAAACTTGTGATTAATAGCGATACAGGGGATGTCATTATAAAAAGAAAAGACACTGCTCGGTTTGAAATTAGTGCACAAAATCCATGGCCAACCGATGGAAAAATAGAACTATTAAAAATAAGCTTAGATACATTAGTTAAACCAGCCGATAGTACTGGCTTTAGAGACACCGTTGTGACTCCAAAATACAATATGGTAGTCAAATTTGAAACGGTTCCAAAATTGAAAATAGCTTCTTTAGAAGGCTATATTCCAAGTAAAAAAACAGTTTCTCCTATAGTGCGATTACGCTCTTTAGAAACGGGAAAAGTAATGAACGTAGGATGTGTTTCGAGAGGTTTCTTTTCAATAAATAACCTTCTTGAAGGGAAATATATTTTGGATTACTACTTTAATGAATACCCTTCTTTAAAACCTGATGCAGGCAAATTGGAACCAGTAAAATTTGGTGCAGGTTGGCGTTCCCCTGTAGATACCTTGATTCTTATGAACGGCAAAAATAAACTAGACTCTTTAATTCAATATTTGCCGGCATTACCATAAATAGGATTATTATGACATTAAAAATACCTTCATTTGTAGCCATTGATTTAGAAACCACAGGCTTAGAATTTGATAAAGATGAAATCATCGAAATTGCTTTAGTCCTTTTTGAAAATGGTGTTCCAGTAAAAACAAGTGATTATCTTGTAAAGCCAAAGCAAGATTTACGCTCCTTTATTGAAGCGTTAACAGGAATCACTAAAGAAGATCTTCTTTCTGCCTCTGATTTTGCAGATATTGCAGGACAAGTACGTGCGTTTATTGGGGATTATCCTATTGTGGCTCATAATGCTCAATTTGATTATAAGTTTTTAAAAAGTGCTTTTGCAAAAGTGGGTATATCCATTGATGATCAAGTGGTTTATGATTCTTTGACCTTATCAAGAATTGCTTTTCAGAACGTTCCGAATCATCGTTTAGAAACTCTCGTAAATTATTTGAAAATTGAGCATACGGCAGCACATCGCGCACTTCCTGATGCAGAAGCTTGCGGGCATTTGTTTATTAAGGCTTTGCAAGAATTAGAAACTTTTCCTGATTTTGAAAAGCAAGCGCTTTCTCTAGTATCGAAAGGATCCATTTGGGAGTCAGTCTTTAACGAAAGCGTCTCTGGTTCATTAGATTTTGTGCCAGGATTACTCTTAGAAGAAAAAGAAACTCCTCCAACAACTTCTGATAAAAAGTATCCTCGCGTAGCAGAGTATCTACAACCCGATGGTTTATTATCTAAGACCTTACCAAATTTTGTCTCTAGAGAAAATCAAATTGATTATGCTAGTGTAGTTGAACGCAATATGTTTAAGAGTGGCTTGAGTGTCTTAGAAGCGGCTACAGGTACAGGGAAAACGATTGCGTACTTACTAGCGGCTTCTCTGAAAGCCGTTTCTGGAGAACGAGTCGTTATTAGTACAGCGACTAGAGCGCTTCAAGAACAATTATGGCAACATGAGCTTCCTAAGATTGAACCATTATTTGATGGTAAATTAAAAGCGACGGTTTTAAAAGGCAGAAAGAATTACATCTGCTACCGCAAATTCAGAGACCATCTAAACAGCTTTGATACTTTGGTGGCGCCAGAAGAAAAAGATTCCTTTATGGCTTTAATCCCTTGGGTACAGCGTTCAAAAACGGGGGACATCAATGAAAATAGCGGCTTTAATCATTTAAGAAATAGATCTCTTTGGAATAAACTCGCGAGTGACGCGGGCTCTTGTGCAAACGAAGCTTGTCCTTTTTACAATCGTTGCCCTGCTTTAGAAGCTAAGCGAAAGGCAATGCGTTCCAATTTATTATTTATCAATCATTCGCTTTTCTTAGCTGATTTGGCTTTAGATTTTGCCATTTTACCTACTTATGAGCACATCGTTTTTGATGAAGCCCATCGCTTACCATCTCTTAGTCATCAATCCTTTGCAAGAACGGTTCGCTTTTTTGATTTGAGAAATATTTTCAAATCTTTAGTCCACTTAAAAGCAGAAGATAAAGGCTTAATTGCAGACATTGAAAAAGCTCTTTTAAAAACAAAAGACGAAAACGGAGACCTCTTAAAATTGTGCTTAAGACTCCGCACCAATATTAGCGAATCAGAACGATTGTTGCATCGCTTCTTTATGAAAATAGGGAAGAAGGTCGGCAAACAAAAAGGATCAGAAAACAACTTTAAGTATAAGCAAAGTCTTTTTGCTGAGTTAGATGCAGACCCTAAAGCCGTTTTAGAATCATTGACTGCAATCAAACAAACGATTGCTGAATTAGCAATGCTTCTACGTCAAGGAAATTATGCCGCAGGCCTAATACGCGATTTAGAAGGGTGGGGTTCTGACATTGAAAAAGTGCAAAACGATTTAGACTTTATTGCAAGTGGAAATCGTGAAAATTGGGTCTTTTATTTAGAAGATCCATTTAATCCACATACCCTTGTCATGAAAGCAGTTCCATTAAATATCGGTGGATTCTGGGCAGATCATTTTTATAAATGGATCAAGTCGGCGACCTTTACATCGGCCACTTTATCTGTTCAAGGGTCTTTGGAATACTATGCCGAGCGTATGGGAATGACAGATTCCTTACCACAGAAAAAAAGGCCTTTCTTTAGGGTATATGATGCAGGTGCCGCGTTCCATTCTAAAAGAAGAATTGGGATTGCGAGTTTCTTACCAAAACCAAATGCTCCAGAATATCAGGCTGAACTAGAAAAGCTTCTGTGTGCGATTTTACCAGACATTGAAAAAAATGTATTGGTTCTTTTTACAAGTATTGCAAGCATGCTGAGTGTACAGAAAGTGTTAGTTCCTCTTTTTGCAAAAAAGAATAAATTGCTTTTGTGTCAGCACGCTGATGGAAGCATGGATAGCTTAGTTGACATGTTTAGAAAAGAACGAAAAGCTTGTCTTTTAGGCTGCCAGACCATGTGGGAAGGCGTAGATCTTCCTGGAGAGGCTCTTGAAGTTTTGATTATTCCAAAATTACCGTTCCCTAATCCTTCCGATCCATTGATTTCGGGTAAGGCTGAAATATTAAAAGAAAAAGGTGAAAACGCCTTTAAGGCTTTGTTTATTCCAGAAACTTACATCAATCTAAGTCAAGGAATTGGTCGCTTAATACGTTCCGAAGAAGATACGGGCTCCATTTTATTGCTAGATAATCGCTTGGTGTCAGAACCTTATGGCAAGACATTTTTGCGTATTTGGGGTAATCAGCATAAAATTCTTCAGAATCCAGAAGAATTCAAAAACGCCTTGTAATTCAAGGCTTACCAAAACCTTTAAGTTATTTTAAATTTGCCCTCTATTAAAGGCCATTTTTATGTTTTCTATTTCGACATTTTTTGATAATATGCCAAAGTCTCTATTGAGAGAGGTTCATGCGAAAGCCTTTGGTAAAAAGGGTCTCTTAAATAATACCCTTATAGTAAAAGAATCTATTCAATATTTTAGTGAAAAAAAACGATTTGATCATTTCCTTTCTGTTTTAGAATCTTGGCAAGTCAATTGCCTTTATTTGATTTATCGCAGTGAGTCTCGAGGTCTAACTTATAATGAACTTCGCTTAACTGTTCCAGTAAATAAGGCTAGAGAATTACAAAACTTTTTATTAAATGCTTGCCGTGAATATGTCATCTGGCAAGGAAAATCTACAAGTCACGTCCTTTTATATAAAGGGTTTTCGGACTTTGTCGATTCATTTAATAGCAGTGGAATAGAAGTGTTTTCTTCTACTGAAACCATTGGTTCCTTAGAATACGATTATTTATTTGATTGGCATATCTGTAAAATTTTAGGGATGGCTGCAAAGGGTCTCTTAAAAGTCAATTTAACAGAAGGGCTTCATCGCAGGTCACTAGCACTTTGTGAAAACGCCATTACCTATTCCAAAGCCCTTTCCAGTAAAGCCACTCATGATGAAACTCTTTTTATTCTCCATTTCTTATCTCAAAATGATTGGCTTGGTCGTGAAGACTCTTTATTAAAGCCGACTCCAAAAGCGCACCAGTTTTTGAAGAAGAATGGATTCCGTTTACGTCAAGAAATTATTGCTTGGTGGATCAAAAATCGTTTTCGCGGAAACGAAGATCATCTCAAACGTTTACTAGAAAACTTGATTAATCCAATAAACATAGTAGATGCCGCCTATTTATTTTGGGTTATAGACCCATCTTATCGTATTTTAGAACGCACAAAAACATTGACTTGGGATTATTTACCAAAGCCACTTAGAGAACTCTGGTTTCTTGGGTTTGTTGATTTCAAATGCGTTAAAGATAAAATACATGCGGTGTCTCTTTCAAAAATCGGTAGAGGGTATTTAGGAAATGAAGTCACGCCACTCGTTTCAGGAGAAGTCTCTTCTTTAGCCAACTTTGAATTAATTGTAGGAGCCAAAAACTCTCCAAGATTATTGTTTCTTGTAGCTGTTCTTGCCACATCTCAAAATGATGAGCCTCATTTAAAATCCGTATTTGAAAAAGAGGCGTATTTAGAAGGACTAAAATCGGGTCTTACAGAAGAAGATGTGGAAGAATTTATTCACTGGATTAAGCCACCTAAAAACGTACACGACTCTCTGCTTGATTGGGGCTCTTGTTTCTTTGGCGCAAAAATATCCACGGCTCGTTTATTAAAAATTGAAAACAAAAAGATTCTTGAAGAACTAATGCACTTCTCTCATTTTATGGAGCTTATAAAAGAGGCTATTCCTGGTTATGGTTTTATATTAGACCCAAGTAAAGAATCGGATGCTCTCAAACTACTTTCTCACTATGGCTTGCTTCCAAATACGAATCAAGTGCAAACGACCATAGAACCATTCAAAAATGCAAATTGGGAAAAAGAATTTGTATTGCCTTGGCCTGCCAATTTAGACCCCGATTATGAATTAAAAGAATCGTTAGATAAAGAGTCTTTTATCTCTTCAATAGAAGCCACAAAATACGGCACACTATATCGTAAGTTAGAATTGATGGATCTAATTAAAGTCATGCGCTATGCAAAGTCAACGAATACAATGCTTGCAGCACAAGTGAAAAATCCAGAAGAAAAACATGCCGCTATTAAAGAGATGTTCTTTTATGCCCAAACACTACATTTTTCTAAATCACCATATGCAGCTAAGGTGCAATTAAAAGACACCGAAGACACGATCGTTTTAGACCTCAATCACATTCAAGAAATCAAACTAGTCTATCAAGGAATGGATGTATAATAATTATTTCCATTTTTGATGGATCCATTGATCTATAGAATATTTTCCAGCGCGAGCAAATGCAATAACCATTAAAATGGCGGCATAAAGCAATGGCAATTCTTGCTTACCAAAGCCATCTTGACCATGTACAATAAATGCGGCCACAAGCATGGTAATTAGAAGAGGTAATGCTGCTAGGCGAACGGCTACTCCAAAGATTAAAAATAGTGAGCAAAAAACTTCTGCAAAGACGGTTAGTGCGAGCGAA
>Ga0123334_1002940_pt1 | contig 19079 bp, 8 predicted proteins | sample BiotimSIPDNA_FD_89706 | JGI IMG/M metagenome (GOLD analysis project Ga0123334, IMG submission 89706) | Anaerobic biogas reactor microbial communites from Washington, USA - Biogas_R1 time_0 SIP DNA | ecosystem: Engineered > Bioreactor > Anaerobic > Unclassified | place: Washington, USA | collected... | reverse complement strand
GAACAGCGGTCAGGGTCCCGTTCGTCACCTTGCCCGTATCGACTCCGTCAAGGTAGATCGCCGCACCCGTGGGGACGGATGTGACGGCGATGCTCCCACCGGGGGTGATCTTGAGTATGCCCTCTTCGTATGCCTGTATCGTTCCCTTCGCGCTCTGTCCAAACATGTAGACCCGGTAATCGCCGGCATCCAGGCCCGATGTCGAGACGGTGGTCTTATTCGTGTTTGCCACCACATACTTCCCGCTGCTCGGGCTGACGTAGATGTTACTGATGAGTTTCTGGGTTGCGGGGATACCGTCGTAGGTAAGGTTCAGGCGGAGCGAATCTTTGCCGAGTGTCGCCGCATCGATGAGCGCGGTGCCATTGTAGGCGACGTTGCGGAGCAGAACCACACCAAGGTGATCGCAGGATGAGTTGAACGATACGGTGATGCTTCCTCCCTGCACCACGCTTGAGGGGATCGAGACCCGTTCGTCGCTCTCCATGACCATGACCGGCATCGCGGCGAGGAAGCCGAGACGGTCGCCGTCCATGGCGATTGCGGCAAGCACGTAGTCGCCGGATGCGGGCGTGATTGCCTTCAGGCGCTGATCGTTCAACCGGTAACCGGTGTTCAGGTCCACCTGGTTAGCGGGGTGGCGGAGGGTCTCGGAGATGTTACCTGGGTTGGTGATGGGGGTTCCATCCCAATCGGGCATCGAGAACGTGCCATCATCGTTAACGACGATCTTCGTCCAACCGCCATTGATGAAGATATAAGCGGTCTTCCTGATGAGGTCGGTGTAGTCGATCGAGCCCATGCCGCCCTTTCCGCCTTTGATCAGATCGGCGATGTAGGTCTCGTTTGCTTCCGCGAGCACGAGAGTAGCGTTACTGGCGTGAGGAACCTTCACGAGGAAGTCGAGGCTCACACCCGGATCGAGGAGCCAGGCCTTACGGTAGGTCTCACTCCCGGTAAGGGTCCGGTTTGCATCATTGTCGACGGTTACGTAAGTGTCGTTAGTGACCTGGCCGACGTTCGTAACATTCCTCACCAGAGTATCCAGGGTGGGGAGGGTTACGGTGCACCCGTAGAGAGTGATGGAACTTATCGTGGTTCTGCTGATATCTTTTATCGCGGTGTGGGTCGTGTCGATGCCGGAAAACTCGCCCATCTTCGTTGAGTTCACCCAGATCATGTAGTTGTAGTAGAGGTGGAATGCGCGGCTACCATAGTTGCCGGCCTTATCATAGGCACGGAACGCGAGATCGCGGTTTCCGTCATCGATCGGCGGGATTGCAGCAGTTCCGGTGAGGTTGGTGCTGGACCAGAGCTCGTCGCCTTTCGCAACATCCGCGAGGGCGACGCGGTCAAAGTTCGGATCGGAAGTGACGTTCCAGTTCAGGGTCAGCGTCTCGCCGGCCTCTATGTAACCGTCACCATCGCTGTCGGCGATCGTGAAGGAGTTGATCTCCGGCGCGACGGTGTCGAGCGTGAAGGTCCAGTTCAGGTATCGCGCATCACCGAAGTTATCGATGCCGCTGGCGTTCACCCAGTACGCACCATCGGGAAGAACCGGGGGCATGGTGCCCTTCGCATAGTCGGTCGAGGTGTCGGTGGCAAGATATATCGGTCCGTAGGTCGCGGAGCCAAGGGTCATATTGACCATCCCCTTGATCATCTGGGACATGAACACCCGGGCCTCGGCAGGTTTGGCGTTGATGTAGCCGGTCGGTTCGGGTTTCGAGAAGCCGACATCGACGACGTTGATGACCTGGGTTGCCGTTCCAGTGTTTTCTGCGGCATCAGTTGCTGTTACTGTCAGCGTGACGCCATCCTCAATCGGCCAGGTGACCTGCTCGCTGAAGGTGTAAGCCGGGGCAGACCCGCTGAGCTGAAGAGCAACCGGCACAGTGTGGGTCGCGTTTTTCAGGGTCGCCTGAGCGGTTCCCATCCCGCCAACGTCGGTGATCGTTCCTGCAATGTTGAACGTTGACGAGACGGTCACCGGCGTGGTGAGAGTGATCACCGGGGCCACCTCATCTTTGGTCTTGAAGGTGCCGTTGATAACGGAGACGGTTAACGGGGCTGGGGGGAGGCTAAGATCACGTGCAGATTGGACGTACAGACCGATATCCGTTGCACTTCCATCATTCTTCATCGATTGGAAGGTTACATTAACGATGATCGGATCTCCATTCTCCACCCCGTCAGTGGTTGCCCCCCCAACAGTAATCGGGCTGGAGAGGTTTAACGGAAGTGTGAAGCCCGTTGGAGATTTTGCGCCTACAGCGGTTGCCACTGCACTATCGTAGTAGATTTTAAGCCCTAAGGAGGCAAGCTTAGGGTTATAGTCGTTGGTCAAAACAAGTGATACCGTTGCAGTATCATCCTTTGCCACCCCGGTAGCATTTATCACATGCAGTGTGCCGGTTCCCGCCGCACTTGCTGCACATGATAGAAGAGCCAGGGTTAAGAGTAGTAGTAGAGCTTTATTAAGCCCTGTTGTTAGTCTTGTCATCTCTTAACTCTCCTCAGATTCTGAACAAATCAATTATTTAACAGAAATCTAATAAGACTTCCTTTTTAGTATCAGAACCGCCAATAACGAGAGCGCCGCAACAAGTGGGGGCAACCCGGTTTTGGGGGTGTCTGGTGAAGTTAATTCCGCAACCACTGCTACATCGGTCACGCAAGGAGTCGCCGGAGTATCCGGCACAATCATAGTCTGCGTGGCAGCAGGCACTCCGAGTGTGCCTTGTTCCTGCACGCGCTCCACCGTCTGGGTCGGCGCGACCGTGGTCGCCGGTTGGACTGATGAAGTTGTCCCGCTCGGACCGCTGCTTACGGTGGGTTGCGGGGTCGGTGGATTGCTTGAAAATACGGGGTTTGTAAACGTTATATGGTCGCCTCGAGTGTTCGCGAGCATCCTGACGCTGACATCAATCGTCCCGGTTCCACTTCGTTTGACTGTTGCAACGGGGATTGTCCCTGTCAACCCTTCAGTCGAGACACCCGCGATGACTGCAACTCCCTCGTCATCCCTGATATTCGCTGCTACCAGGAACCCGGATAGTCCGTCAATCGAAGTGATGTCTACATCATTACCGTAGGTCAATACGACATCAAAAGCCCCAAGTCCGAGGCTATCATCAATGCCTGCAACAATGAGCGTATCGCCTTCAAGATGAACTTCTGCTGCCTGTACGGTTGTAACGGCTATACATACCGTGGTGATGAGGACGAGCATGCGAATAAAAAATGGGTTCATGTGTTTTTTTCACCGGTTACTGGTAATATTCGTTTACGTTTCCGACATAACGGTGGAGTGTCATGAGTGCATCGACAGGGTCGATCTTTTGCTCCTTGCGGTTGAATACGAACGGATAGTCGAAATTCTCGAACCTATCGATATTTCCGACATAGAAGTGCAGGATCATGAGCGCATCGGTAGGATCAATCATCCCGTCCGGGTATGCATCGCCAAGGAGCCCGCCCTCAAACTCTATCTCAATCGTGTTGCTGCCTGCCGTCGTGTTGTAGATGATCAGGGTAGCATTCGTGGTCGAGTAACCCTTCGTGACGATGTCATATACAAACGTCCCATTGATGATCTCATAATCACTTGTCGGATCCCCGTTCACCTTCACCACCGGTTCGTTCATCAGGTACCTCATCGGGAACTCAAGCGCAATCCCGATCTTACCGCCATCCCCGAGAACTGTCACAGTGTAGGTGGTGTTCTCATTCCGGAGCGCGTTGAGTTCTTCGGGCGGCACCTGCGCTATGCTGGCGATGCTGCCGGCCCCTCCCTCCGAGAAGATCATTGTCGGGGAGAGCAGAGACGATGGGAGCGTCACGTTGCAGAGCGCCGTCGCATCCGGTGTGACCCGGGCCGCGGTGCGGATCGAGGGATAGCCTCCGGTTCCGTTCACAAAGAGTGTGTAGTTCCCCTCGAGGACACTGGTGAAGGTATGGCTCGATTTACTATTAACCGTGCTTGTCCCGAGAGCAATGCTTTCGGCCTCAACGGGCGCGCCGCCCTCATCGACGACATTGACGGAGACGTTCCCCCTGCCCATGACCGTGAAGGTCTTGTTGACCTGGTAGACGTTGGTGTCATCGTAGAGCGGCCGGATACGGAGATCCAGATCCAGTGCTCCATGGTCTTCGGGGGTTATCTTGAACTTGTAGGTCATCAGTGTATTCTTCACCCACCCAACAGACTGGATGAAGAGCGAGGGGTGCTCGTTGCCCGTGGTGCCGTTGAGATACTCAAATGCACCTTCCTCACCGTTCTCAGTGATCCCGGTAGTGTTGTCGAAAGCAAACCCGGCAATCGGGATCTCGATCATCGGGCCGGTGACGTTCGCCTCCAGCGATTTGACCGTGATCGTCACATCCGCCTCTACACCGGCAACCATCTGAGCTGCGGTGATGTCAACGTCGTAGGTGTTCCCGATCTCCTGCACCAGCGGGGCGTCGCTCAGTATCCCGATATCGGTCGAGACATGCAGAGGTCCGTCCTCTTCCTCGTAGCCAAACGACTGGATCAGCCGGCTGTTCATGATCTTCCCATCGATCTCCCTGATCGGGGCCGACTGCGAGTGATCGACGCTGACAAGGATCGGGCCGTCGTCACAGGTTGCGGTGAGCGTGTGCTTCTTCACTTCACCATGGCCACCCGACCCTTCGATGTGACGAACGAAGTTTCCACCCCTCATCAGGGTGTTCATCTGTTCTTCTGTCAGCGTGTACTCGACCCGCGGGTGTGTTCTATTCACCGGGAAGATACCAATCAGGTTATCATCGATCTTGATGGTTACATCAGTCTCCGTAACCACCACCGGTTGGCACTGGATCAGCGCATCGATGGCCACCTGAGAGGCCCATGTGTATCCCCACCCGCCGCCGGCCGAATATTGCCTGGTGAGCCAGTTGACCCCGTTCAGGATCGTCATGTTATCGGCAGGGATCCCGGTCGCGTTCAGCGCGAGGACTCCGTACGCGGTCGCCTCGGTCTGCCTGCCGCCATAATACCAACCATAGTAACTATCCGCAGGCCAGGAACCGTCATCCTTCTGATTCGTGATCAGCCACTCCGCCAGAGCTGCTTTGGTAGCGTTAATGTCCTCGCTGCTGACATCATCGGACGGCATCGCGAAGGCCTCAAGCCCCCAGAGGGCGAGCGCCCTTGCCATCGCCGTATCTTCGCCTGTTGGCCATTTCTGATCCTTCTCTTTCCCGACGAGGTAGCGCGTGGCGTTCTTCATGTTGTCTTCCATGTAGCCGCGGTGCTCCTCGTCCAGTTCCACCGTCCGGTTGATCATGTCGTGGATGAGCATGACGAACGCTGTGTTCGACTCAGGAACCCACGCGTGGCAGACGGGAGCGCTCCATGACCAGGTGCCGCTACGTCGGTCGTCCGGATTATCGTGGAACCACTTGATCACCCTCTCGAAGTTCACCGTTTCTTTCGTGGAATTGGTGCCGTTCGCGATCTTCCCTGCAAGGAGCCGGTTTAAGTCCTCGTCTTTATCGTTGATCCGGGCAAGGGTGTAGCTTGCGTAGGAACTCGACGAGGACTCCGATCGGTAGTACGGTCCCCAGAGGCTCCATCCCCCATCGTTGGGGCTCTGGCCTACCTCGCCGCCCACAAGGAGTTTCTTGACACCGGCCTCAACCGAATCGTTCACGTTCTTCCGGATGCCGTCCCAGTCGGCGGGCCGGTCACGGTTGATGTAGTAGTTCTTCACGTTCAGCGACGCGAGCATCCTGCTCGTCGTCTGCTCGACGCACCCGTAGGGGTAACCAACAAGATACTCAAGGCCCGAGAGGGTGCGCCCCTGGGCGCCGGACTGGATGACAATCTTTGTTACATTATCGTAGGTGTAGTTGGTGTGGAGGGTGTTGAAGGTCAGCTCACCGTCCTGACCGTTGTTGGCGATCGTGGCGTTGGCAGACGAGACACGAATCGAGGGAACCCAGATGAGCACTCCCGGACCGCCCTGGGATTTGGCCTTGTCGTTCGCAGCGATATCGAACCGTATATCACCCGCATTAATCCGACCGGGTGTATCCGACCACATCCAGGCGCCCACGTAGTTCCAATCAGAAGCAGACAGATACTGGGTCCGGTTCTTCGCACCGTTGACATTCACGTGGTCCGGGGTTGTGATGTTGAACCAGACATTACCCGACTGGCTTGCCTTCACGTAAGCATACATAGAGAACCATGAACCGGTGCTTGCCCTCTCATCCCATGGGCCGTAGATAGGGCCGTTGAACTCGAGGGTGTACTCTTTCGCGGTGATGACTTTAGCATCGGTATTCGTTCCGGTCAGGGGTTTATCGCTCGTCACGTTGACGATGGCGGTGTAGGTTCCCTCCTTGGTCGGAGCCCATTCAATATCCCGCTGGAATTTGCCCCACCCGGGAATGATTACATCTGAGGTGATGTTTTGGAACACAACAGTTTTTGTGCCGTCGATAATGCTAACGTTGACGGTAAGGGGGGATGTATCGATGCCCCTGCGGTTCACGACGGAGGCGATGATCAGGTTTTTCTGGTTGACGAGCATCTGGCTCGAAGACGTAGTGATCCTGGCATCGATGACGTTCGATACGACCGTCTTGATCGTGGCGTTGGTCACCCTCGATACCGTGATGTTCCCGCCTGACGTAGAGTTCAGGAATCCATAGTTGTTCACCCTTATCGATACTGGCGTCGAAACGCCCGTATCGTCGACCGCCTTCAGGCGCACCGTGAAGAGGTCAGCATTGCCTGAGACACCTGCAAGGCTGGCGTTCACCGCTGCGACGCGGATACGCCCGTTCTGGGTGTAAACAGCGCTGTGGTTCACATTGCCTGAGAAAAGCGGGCTGAACGTGACGTTTCCGGGCTCAGGGCCAAGGATAACCACCGAAGGTTTCCAGGTCACGTCGATATCGAACCCGCCCAGATTGCTGACATCCTGCACCCTGACGGTCAGGTCCACAGTCTCCCCGTTCATACAGGTACTCTCTGCCGGCTCTATTGACAGGGTGGCAGCAGAGCAGATACCGCAGAGGAGGGTGAGGAGCAGGATGCTCCATACCATATGTCTCATTTCTTCTTCCTCCTATCTTCCTCATTTGATCTGGAAGTATGCGTCCCTCAGGCCGACATTGTGCTGGGCGATGAACATAGCATCCCCGACATCAATGACATTGTTCCTGGTGACATCGGTCATGAGGAACTTTGTCTTCTCCTTCTCCCTGTTGGGCTTCGGTCCAAGGCCGACGACTTCCCTGAGAACCTCCAGAGTGTCTGCCTGGTTGACTTTCCCGTCCCCGTTTGCATCGCCGTAGAGCAGGAGATACGCATCGCCGTTTGTGACATCAACGGGGACGACAAGGCCGTTCACATCAAAGAGTTCTGCGGCCAGATTCAGGGTGGTTCTATCATCAGTCACACCGGTGGCACTGAACCGGATGGTCGCGACGGTGACGTTGCCGCTGACGCCGGAGGTATCGGTACCGTTGGCTCCGTTGAATATGGCACTCCCCGAGGTGACGTTCTCCCCCGTCAGGGGAATCGCTCCCGGAATAACCTCCTCCACCGTAAGGACGGATCCGTTGAAGGTGAGATCCATCTGGTAGGCCGCAAGACCGGAGGCCTGCATGACGGTTATCGGAAGATCATAGATCGTGCCGGGCACCAGCACGATGTCTTTTGGAAGGTCGATTTTGGTCACCGGGCTCATGTACGACCCGATTGTGGCGTTGGCGCGGTTGTTTGCAAACGTCGTCTCGTAATCGGTCACTCCCCCGGGGTTGACCTCAGCGTTTACCGTGTACTCGCCGATAACGAGCGTCTGGTTGAGCCAGACATACGTCGATTTTCCTGGCATAAGCGCCGGGATTGTGCTTGTCGCGTCCGGTTTACCGGTGATGCTGTACTTGAGGGTCGCCGCGTTGCTCCCGACCTCACCACGGTTCGTCACCTGGATGCCAATCATGGTGGTCTTCGTCGGTGTGGTGTACCTCGGAGCGATGATCTCGACGGCGAGATCCGGTGCGGTAATCCGAACTGGATGCATGAGCCGGTTGTTGTCGTAGTTCAGTTCTTCGACCACCCTATTTGAGTTGACCTCGATCCCGACGTTAACGTCGAGGGGCAGCCGGTAGTCGCTCGTGTTGATCCCGAACTGGTGCGCTTTGCGTATAATCGTCGTGGCGAGGACTTCCTTTGCCTCACCCATAGCAAGGCTATCCTCAAAGGTTGTACCCTCGCTGTGGGATCCAACCTCGGCCGTGCAGTCCACCTGGGTTCCGGTGTATATGTAGTCCGCCGTCCCTATGTTCCTGATGGAGAGGGTGACATTGGTGATTGTGATGCTGTCATCCCGCTCGAGTTTCACGATGTGTGGTGCGGATACACCCGGCACGAAGTCGGGAAGGGACTTTTCGGTCACCCTCACGTAGCCGTGGCTTTCCTGCACGAGCTCGCCATTGTGGTAGCAGGCCATCAGGCAGGGAATCTCCGATACATGAGCAAGGCTCTTCCTGAGCGCCTGCTGACCGGCGGTCGGCGCGGTGAGCGTCAGGGTCACATTACCGCTGGCGTCCGTGTAGCCGGTTGCGATCGCCGTGTAGGGGTCAGGGTACCATGTAGCAAGGAGGATGTTTGCTTCTCTTGGATCATCATTGAGTGAGATCCAACCCTCATCCCCCGCCGCGCCAGCCGCAAGCACGATGCGTGCGCCGGCGATGGGTGCTCCATCCCTGGTCGATGCAGTAAAGGTGACCGGCACCGTCGATCCGACCAGAATGGAATCCGGCATCCTGTAGGAGACGGTTCTCTCCGGGTTGCGGAACGTGGTATAGAGGTACTGACCGAAGCTCTTGCTGTTTGGGTTCAGGAGACCGTATCTGACCTCATAGCCCCCTTCCGCCGCGGGAGTCACCCGCCGGGTCTCCGTTCCCGCGAACTCCACGACGGCGGCAGCTTCAGTCGCCTCGGAGTCCCACATCGACGTCGCTGATTGCCTGTTTAATGTGAAGAAGCCCTTCTCGTCGATGGGTTCGCCGCTGGGTCCGTAGCTTCTGGCGATCACGTTGTATGCATCGCCGTCCGGGACAACAAAGGCAAAGCATGACGCAGTGCTCGGGTAGAGGCTTCCTATGTACGCCGGTGTGGCGGGCCAGTCTGCTACAATCCCGGGGTTGATGAAGTCATGATTTTCCAGTTCGAACGGGATATACCCGATATATGTATTTAAGTATCTGGAGATTCCTGCGGTGGTAAGGAGATAGTTCATCTGCGTTTTGCCGGTCGTATCGACAGTGAAGTTACACCTCCCGTCTGCATTGGTTACGCCGGTTTGGGCACCGTTCTCTGTGTAGAGGTAGACGGTCTGCCCGGGCACAAAGCTGTCTGTTCCCCTGTCCCGGTCATAGGTGATGACGTACGCAGTGATGGTGGCCTCACCGGCAGGCACCGACGCGTAGGCATCCTGGTTCCAGGTTGCCGGCCAGTTGGAGGTGCTGCCGATGTACGTCAGGTTTTCGCTGTAGGGATCCCCATACACCGGCGGGGTGCTCCGGTGCATGAGCCAGGGCTCAAGCGTCCCGTAGACGAGGGTCGTGATCGTATCGCCCGGGTAGAGGGCCGTCGGCATGGAATCATACGGGGAGACGAATCGGACGATCGCGATGTAACCGTTCTCCGGCATCGTGAAGTTGATGAGCCCAAGACCGTTCGTCAGGCTGACGCTGCCCATGCGGGTCTCCGGTTTCATCCCGGCGATCTCTGCGAGGAACGCCTGCATATCGCCTTCTTCGGGGGCCGAGAGAGTCCGGGCGCCTGCCGGCGAGAGAGAGAGGATCTCGGTCTCGGTCAGCGTGGTGACGTAGACGTCAAAATTCTGACTTACAGTCTTCCCCCCATGGTGCGCCCGGGCCATGAGCCCGAGGTTGACGCTCTTTCCCGGCGGACAGATGGCACGCCAGGGGAGGGGGATGACCTCCTGGTAGGAGGGTTGCGTCTGGCCCACGGAGATGCTCCCTGCGCCTCTGTCGTTGATCTGGAGATTCAGATTGGTCTCACGGAGGGGCCTCCCGGCAAGGTTGAGCGAGTAGGATATGACACCATCTACCGGGACAAGCACCTCTTCGACGATGAGCGCACTGCTGTTCCTGACCTTGAAGGTGACGCTCTCCGTGTAGGGCGAGCCGTCAGCGGCGAGGAGCGGGTACCTGATCGGAACGGTCGCGTTATACGGCACGGAGTAGTACTCGCTGTCAAAGATGGGAACGACCGGGTTCGGTGTCGGTGTCGGGGCCGGTGTGACCGGGTATCGGTACACATAGTCTTCCACCCGGAGGTCGCCATGGTTTATGCGGAAGTATATTTGTTTGTAGTAGGAGATAGCGGATATGTTCACGATGGTACTGGCATATCCGAACTCATCGGTCGTGAGTGTCTGGTTATCGATGTAGATGCGGCGATACGCGCCGCTGGAATACTCTTCATACCATACGCTGATATCAACATCTTCTCCCGCCATGGGCTTCCCCGCGGTCGTGTTCCAGAGAACTGCCATGATCGGGAGGGTGTTGCCGGTCAGGTAGATCGCTGTGGGGGCGCCACCGATGAGCTCGCGCAGGATGCCGTCCGATGGATTGGCCCCGCCAAGGCCGCCAGTGGCGTTCACGGCTTCATAAGCGTTGATCCTGCCCGCGCCGTAGGCGTTGTTCGGTTGCATCGTCGGCAGGATGGTTCCGTCTTCGCCAATGTGGACCGCCGTCTTCATCAGGGCAGCTTTCACGTCGGCGGGCGTAAGCGAGCTGTTGCCCGAGAGCATCAGCGCTGCGGTTCCGGCAACGGCCGGACAGGCCATGGAGGTACCTGCCATGGAGGCGTACTGCCCATAATAGTATGCCGATATGATACCGACACCGGGCGCCATGACGTCAGGCTTGATATAGGGGGCGGCCCGGTTCACCGGCCCCATGCTGCTGAAAGATGCGCGGTAATCCATCAGGTAGTCGGTCGCGCCGACGGTGATGGCATCTTTTGCAGTTCCCGGCGTACCGATGGTGGCGGTGCCGTACCAGCCATCGTTTCCGGCGGCGAGAGCGACGACGGTGCCGCCTTTGACCATATTGTTGATGGCGGTGTCAAGGACGGTCTCCCCGTCGGATTGGTAGCACTCGGAGAGCTTGATCTCATCGATCCAGATCTCAGTCGCTCCGGTGTTGGTGACGCTGAGATTCCAGATGCCGTTCCATCCGGCGGCGTTCGAGCTGTAAGGGGCCTTGAAGTAGTAGAGGTTATCCATCTGATCAAAACCGAGCCAGTCAATCTCAGCGCCGCTGGCGGTCTTGCCCCGGGCATCGGTCAGAGTGATCGTGAGGTTCTCCAGGAGATCCAGTGAACCGTAGTCGTCCGCAGTGGCGTAGTACCAATCCTCGACCCGAACCGATCCGATCACGAACTGGGGTTCGTACAGGCAATCGGGGTCTCCAAGCATCTCCGATGAGACTTCGAGCGAAACGATCCGGTTCTCGCCTCTGGGGAGGGGGAAGTCACTTTCGGATTGATCTCGGGAGACGTAACCTCCAAGGCTCATGGAGACGACATCAGCCCCGTTATCGATCGCCCACTGGGCACCGCCGAGAACGGTGCTGAACGGACCGGAACCTTCGCTGTTGAGGACTTTCGCCCCGATCAGATTTGCTCCGGGCGCGACGCCCAGGGCCACATCAAAGGTACCAGAGTAACTCGTCTCGATCGTGACGGTGCCGCCTGCTGCTGTGCCGGCGCAGTGGGTGCCGTGACCGTGGTCGTCATAGGCCGAAGAGTTGTCGCCGCTGACGAAGTCAGCGAATTTAACGACACGGTCACCGAACGCGGGGTGGTTGCCGTCGATGCCGGTATCGATGATGGCTATCGTCACGCCTTCACCGGTAGTTCCGTTCTTCCAGACGGACGGGGCCTCGATGTAGTCCACGCTCCAGACGGTGACATACCCCATCTCCGTACGGCTAATGGAATCAGGACTGACCGTTGATGCAACCTCTGTGACCGGATCGCCCAACGTGACGATCAGATCCGGCTCGATGTGATCGACGCCAGGGATAGCGGCAAGCCGATCCAGGGTCGCCGGATCGGCCTCAAGCCAGATGGTGTTTGCTATCCAGTAGGATCGGGCAGTCTTCGCAGCTGTCGAATCGACCGCTCTGACGGTCTGGAGCACCTGTGCCTGCCGGCTCAGAGCATCGGTTTTGAGCTGGTTGAACGACACAAACTGCTTTGGCTGTTCATTTAAGACCAGGAAGATCGGGATGCGCTCTCCCGCAGGCTGGGGCGGGGGATCGTATATGATAATCCGGTCATCATCGGGCAGGGCGCTTGATGTGCCCGCCAGAAGCAGTACAAAGAGCAGGAGTATAAAGCCTGCTCGGAATTTCGACGGTTTCATGTTGATCACCAGAAATCAGGCGATAATAGGTTAAAGATGTAAGGTGTTATATATGTGTTCCGATTGACTCTCCCGATCGCAAAAGAAAATGTACTAAATTTAAAAAATCAGAGAGGATATATCCTGTATTTACTATGATAAATATTGCTATAACTTATAATTTGGATGGTATGTTTAATTATACCTGTTATTTTCTCATAAAATGACGTAAAAATAACTTAAATCTCGCGAGACCCTATATTTATGACGATATACCGAAAGAGAGGTTTTTCGGCCGATTTCTGGATATATCTGTAGATTATTCCCCATGCGCGAGAATGCAGGCACCTGTTTGGGTATGGAACTCCTGTTCGGTCGTCTTTTCTTCACGTATGAACTGCTGAGATCCGACCGGCGGTCGATTTCGGGAGAGGCCGCGGCAGCAGGGGAACGGAGGAAGAACCATGGGCAGACCACGAGATGGATACCAAAAAGTTGGGGTTACCCCCACAATTCAAACCAGATGTTCCGCAGGCCAACGTTGTACTGGGCGATGAACATCGCATCACTGACCTCAATGACTCCGTTATGGTTAACGTCGGTCCTCTGAAATTGTTCGCTCCCGCGGTCTGGCTCCTTCTTCAGCCCCACGACCTGCTGGAGTACGAGAAGAGTATCGGCCTGGTTAACCCGCCCATCCCCGTTGGCATCCCCGAAGAGAACCGGAGTGGCCTTGATGTAACCGTGTTTCGTGGTCGCGGGGCCACCATCCACCGAGAGCGTGACGGTATGGTTGCCGGGGAGGGTATAGGTGTGTGTCGGGTTCTGTACCGTAGAGGTGTTCCCATCGCCGAAGGTCCAGTACCAGGATGATGGATTGCCCGGAGACGTATCGGTGAACCGCACCGTGAGCGGGATAGCACCGGCGGTGAGATCAGCGGTGAACGCGGCGCCTGTCACTGATTCTCCGACGGTGATGGCCTTTTCTGTGATATTGCTCCCCCCACGGCCGGTTACGGTGAGGCGGGCAGTGTAAGTGCCGGCCTCATTATAGACATGGGTGGCATTCCGGGTTGATGCTCCGACACCGTCACCAAAAGACCAGAGCCAGGCGGTGATCTCACCGGTTGAGGTATCGGTGAACTGCACTGCAAGTGGGGCGGGGCCTGAGGTGACGTTCACGACAAAGGCGGCGATCGGCGGAGGCGGCATGACGTTGATGGAGATCTGCCCGTTCTCAAGCAATGTGGGCGGGAAATCGATTGAGACGTTCTCACGCGGGACTGTATACGAGCTCCCGGAGATGTTCACCAGGGTCTGACCCGACGTGGCGTTTGCCCGTACCGTGAGGTCGAGAAGAGGGGTCCACGACGCCGTGTTCAGGTTCGTCATGTTCCCGAGATAGGCATACAGATACCCGGTCGAGATGTTGTCATACACGGAGGAACCGAGAGAACTCCAATCCAGTGTCACGCCCGCGTCCCGTGCGGTTGCATTCAGGGATACCGATGTGACATTTATGATAGCCGGGTTCCACCGGGTCCAGACATCCGCTTCCTTTGCGTTGTTCAGGGATCGGACCATGATGGGAAGCACCTTCTGCGACCCGACGTCGATGGTGCCCGACGGGGCCTTGAACTCGCCGAAGGCCGGGTAACTGCCGCCACCGCTGGTTACGATCTGGCCGGGGATCTGGAGATTGAAGTCATGTGTCGACCCGCTCTCATCCAGGTACGTACAACCCCAGTAGAACTCGAGATCGCTCGTGCCGGTACGGTTGGTCGGCCGGAATGTGATATCGATGATATCGGTATACTCCGTGGTGGTAAGGCCATCCGGGATCTCAAGTTCCACCCACATCATGTTCATGTGGGGAGGTTGCTGCAGATTCAGGTGCATCTCTTCGGGAACAGACACAAGGAGGGCCGGCCCAAACTCTTCATCATCGTAAGCGCCGTTATATGCGTGGGCATCGATGATCACCGCACCTGGCAGTGCCGGCGCGACGTCGTCGACGATGAGATATGACCCATCATACATCAGCTCAAACCAGATCTGCGTTGCACCGGTGATGTTGTTCACGCCGACAGCAAAGGTACCGGGCTGCCCGACAGAGAGCGTACCGGAGGGTGCCTGGATCGTTGAGGGTTTCCTGATCGCTATCGATCCCGAACGCACCTCGTCAAAATTCATCGGCACGAACCCCTCACCCTGGCTGTACGTCGGGGTGCCCGCAAACTCTATTGCCGATCTCCCTTCGCTCCCGATGGGACGGAACGTTATATCGACAAGCGGGGTTAGCAACTGCGTCTCGTTGACGGTTATGCCGTCCGTGTTCGTGACGGCCACCTGCACCCATCCGGCCTCGTTGTTGATGTTTGCAAAGACAGTGGAGCCTGGAATCGTGGTATTGGCCGAGACGTTCTCGACCGACAACACGGTTCTGTCAAACGTCAGGTTAAAGTGAACCCCCTGGGCATCCGTCAGATCGCCGACGGAGACGGGGAAGACCCCGGGCTGCCTGAACGAGAGCGTACCGGAGGGTGCCTGGATCGATGAGGGTTTCCTGATCGCTATCGATCCTGAATACACCTCGTCAAAATCCACCGGCACGAACTCCTCACCCTGGCTGTACGTCGGGGTGCCCGCAAACTTCATTGCCGATTCCCCTTCGCTCCCGATGGGACGGAACGTTATATCGACAAGCGGGGTTAACGGCCGCGTCTCATTGACGGTTATGCCCTCCGTGTTCGTGACGGCCACCTGCACCCATCCGGCCTCGTTGTTGATGTTTGCAAAGGCAGTGGAGCCTGGAATCGTGGTATTGGCCGAGACGTTCTCAATCGACAACACGGTTCTGTCAAACGTCAGGTTAAAGTGAACCCCCTGGGCATCCGTCAGATTGCCGACGGAGACGGGGAAGACCCCGGTCGAACCCGGGGGCAGGAGCCCCTCCTCGGGGTATCCCGGGGCGACGATCGTTGCAGCACCCGCGGCCGTAACCAGCATGCAGAGTGCAAAAAATAATACCAACAGTAAATGCTTCTTCATAAGGTATCAGCCTCTTTCTACGAGAACCATTTGCGCGCATCTCCATGTGTGCTTCACTCACGGGCCTCGTATCTTTCGGAAAGATCTGTGAGGCCATATTGCTCGCTAACCGGCGATTGCAGCCATCCGGGATGCGACGTTGCTCGAACCCGGCTTATCGCCCTTCTGCGCCAGCCTTGCTCGAACAGGCTATGCAGGAATTGTTCTATTCTGATTACTTAAACCTATTCAATTCATTTCAGGCTGTACCGTTCGCCCCTTGAAAAACAATCTGTTGCAAAGAGTGCTTAACATATCACCGTGGATGAATGTGGCGTTTCTCTGCTCCTGAGGATACATGCCACATGGTTGGTGAACTACCCCCCGCTTGCGCAGGGGGCTTCCCGGCTATCATCCCCCTCCCCACCGGGAGCGGATCCACGGGCTCTTCGGCGCTGACCCGTCGCCTTGCAAGCGCGAATTGTTTGATATTGGTTGCAGTGTTCAGATCCCGATCGTGGGTCGCCCCGCAGTCCGGGCACATCCATTCCCGGTCTTTCAACGTCAGATCGGCCTTTTGGTAGCCGCAGACCGGGCAGGTCTTTTGGGACGGTTTGAATACCCCGATCTTCAACAGGTTCTTCTGATCCTCGGTCGGACACAGTCGGTACCTCCGCAGCATACGATAGAATCATGTTAGATCCTCTCCAGCATTAAGGTGAATCGTGCGGGGCGAAAGCGAAGAAAGGGCGCCGCTTTCACCTCCCCCTTGCGGAGAGAGCCCTCTCGTTCTGCCCCGCAGAGCGAGAAATTTCCGATGGAGAAAAGTGAGCGAGGGAACTATACACCCATTGTCCTATCAGGAGCGGTGATACAGCAAAAGCGCGGCACTTAAGAGCCCTGCAACGAGAACTATCCCCGTACAAAAGCCCGGAGCTGCTTTCGGCGTGGCCGGCGGCTGCGCACTCTCCGGGGTTGCGCCCCACGATGCGGCAGGGGGTGATTGGATGGTGCCGTCCGGAGATACCGGTTGCAGGGTCGTTGCCCCGGGGACACCTGTGGTGACGGCAGGGGTGGAAGTACTTCCCGGGGCAGTAGCCACAGGGGTTGCAGTACTCCCGGAGGTCGGGGTCGCCACCGAAGCGCTGGATGATGAGGAAGATCCCTCTGAACCGGAAGACGATGTGACGGTTTCCGCCGGCGTCACGACCTCAGGGGAGACGATGTTCCCGTTGAGGATGGTATCAAAGGTGTGTGTTGTAAATTGCGTATCGCTCCACCGGGGGTTCTGGATGGCCACGGTGCTCCCGCCGGACCCGACGCGGGTGAACCGGATGACGGCAAGAGATGCCGATTCCATGGCGGAGATCCCCTCTGTATTGGGGATGGCCACCTTCGCATGCCCCGCGTCGTTATTTATGTTTGCAGTAACGGTAGAACCCGGGATCTCGCTGCTTGCGGTGATACTCTCGATACGGACGATGTCTCTGTCGTAGGAAAGTTCAAACGACACGCCCGTCGCCGCCGTTATCCCGGATATGACGACGGGAAGGTCGGCGGTGCCCTCAAAGGAGCCTTCCGGGATTGCAATCCGGGTCTCCGCGCTTGCATGGCAAATCAGCATGCATGCCGCCAGGCAGCATGCGATAAGGATGGGAAATCTCATCTATCCACCTCGTTGATGTTTGTTTTCGGTTTTATGGGCTATTATACTTGTGTTCTGTTGCCCGGAAATATGGGAAGGCTCCTTCCCGGAATCTGCATCAGGGAGCGAAAAAAAACTCCAGGCAGAAGTTCTACAGTTCCAGATATTCGACAACGCGGTGAAACCGGGACTGCTGCACAGGAAGAAGGAGGTCGGGGATACCCTCCTCTCACAGTGCCGGGATCTTCCCGACGAAGAAGTAGGCGATCTTCGCCGCATCCCCGATATCGACCTTCCCGTTCCGGTTGAAGTCGGCGGCAGGGTCGGCCGCCGTCTTCCCGATGACCATGTAGGCCACTTTTGCAACGTCGCCGATGTCGACCTCGCCGTTTCTGTTGAGATCGCCCCCGACCGTGACGGCGATGTACCCCGGCCGGGAGAGCGCGGCGGAGTCGGTCTCGTTGCTGACCGTGAGGCCCACGGTGTAGTTCCCCGGCGCGGTGTAGGTGTGAACCGGGTTCTGCTCCGTGGAGGTCGCGCCGTCACCGAAGTCCCAGAGCCATGCAGTCGGGTTGCCGGTCGAGGTGTCGTTGAACTGGACGGCAAGCGGCGCCGGTCCGGTGGTGGTGTTCGCGGTGAAGTTCGCTACCAGGGGTTCCAGAACGGTGATCGTCGTCGGGGCACTTATGCTGTATCCGTAAGCATTGCTCGCGTTCAACCGGACGGTGTAAACACCGGCGGTTGCATGGGTGTGGATCGGGCTCCGCTCCGCGGAGGTTGCACCGTCACCGAAGACCCAGGACCAGGCGGTCACGTTGCCGGCACTCTTGTCAGCGAACTGAACGGCCAGAGGCGCGTTGCCCCGGGTGACGTTCGCGGTGAAGGCTGCTGCCGGGGGTTCCAGAACGGTGATCGTGGTCGGGGCACTGATACTGTATCCGTGGGCGTTGCTTGCGTTCAGCCGGACGGTGTAAACACCGGCGGCGGTATAGATGTGGCTCGGGTTCTGCTCGGTCGAGGTCGCGCCGTCCCCAAAGGACCAGAGCCAGGCGGTCGGGTTCCCGGTCGATGTGTCGGTGAACCGAACCGCGAGCGGGGCGGTGCCGGCGGTCACGTTCGCGGTGAAGTTTGCGACCGGTGCCGGCGAACTCTCCACGACAAGCATCGCATCCGTAGTGCCGGGTGTGTACCGGCCGGCGAGGTCATCGTCGACCTTTATCAGGGTGATCGTCAGGTTCGTCGTTCCGGTAGCATCGCCGCGGAAGGTCAGGGTGCAGAGCGTGACGTTGGTCGCGCCGACCCCGACCAACTGTTCAAGATCGACTGCCTGAGCATAGACCGAGTCTGCCGGGAGCGAGCTATTCTTCGGCATCATCGCCCACGCAGGGAAGGTAATCCAGGTGAATTCGCCGATGGAGGGATTGGTGAGCGCAACACTGATGGTGAACCCACTGTTTATACACCCCGCCATGAAAACCACGCTATCGAGGCTGCCGGCGGATGGTTCCCCCCGGTCGAACGGATCTCATCAGCCCCGAGAAGAGAACCCGGACGGTCTCCCGGGAAACCCACCCGATGTAGCCGTCACAGTCGAAGGCAATAGTCGGGAGAGAACGGGAACGGGGAACCTTTACCCACCCTGCCCGGCCCCATTTTTCCCCGTACCGGCAGTACGGCGCGATCCCGTATGCTAAAACTATATACGATGACCGGCAGATATACCAGGTGATCAGTTTCCCTCTTCCCCGGGGGAAGAACCATGCGATATTCTGGACGAGACCACTTCTTACTCCGATTCATAGCGGTTTTGATACTGACGGCCTTCTGCATCGCTTCGGCATCGGCGGACGCGGGACAGCACGAGCGCATCGTCATCGGCTTTCGGGAGGGCTCGATGCAGGCCCTGGGCGACGCCGATCTCTCCTCCATGGATATCCAGATCGTCGACGAACTGACCGAACTCGATGCGGTGGTCG
>Ga0123334_1002939_pt1 | contig 19090 bp, 12 predicted proteins | sample BiotimSIPDNA_FD_89706 | JGI IMG/M metagenome (GOLD analysis project Ga0123334, IMG submission 89706) | Anaerobic biogas reactor microbial communites from Washington, USA - Biogas_R1 time_0 SIP DNA | ecosystem: Engineered > Bioreactor > Anaerobic > Unclassified | place: Washington, USA... | reverse complement strand
CTCTTTTCAAGCACTGAGAGTAATTTTACCTGAAGGTTAATGGGAATGTTTCCGATCTCATCAAGGAACAGGCTGCCGCCATTTGCAGCCTGTATATACCCGATGCGATCCTCCTGTGCATCGGTGAATGCCCCTTTTTTATGACCGAAGAGTTCTGACTCAAACAGGGTAGCGGATATTGACCCCAGGTCAACAGGTATAAAAACCTGGTTGTTACGCCTGGATAACCTGTGTATTTCACGGGCAATAAGCTCCTTACCGGTCCCGTTTTCACCAAGAATAAGCACATTTGCATCAGTGGGCGCAGCCCGCCCAACAAGCGACAAAAGGTTTTTCATTAGAGGGCTGTTACCTATAATAATCTGTTTATGCTGTGATGAGACCTCGCTTAAAACACGATTACTCTGCCTGAGCCTTGACGCCTCATTCTGGCTCTGCCTTAATTTTAATGCTGCTGAAATGGTTGAGAGCAACCGCTGGTTATCCCAGGGTTTAACCACATAATCTGCTGCACCGAGCTTCATTGCCTCCACAGCGGCGTTAAGGCTGCCATGTGCGGTGATCATTACAATCACTGCATCAGGATCAATTTCACGAATCTTCTCAAGCCATAACATCCCGGTCTTACCATCAGATTCTCCAGGGTGGAAATTCATATCCAGAAGGATCACATCGAAATTTTGCTTTTTCATGAGGCCAGGCACATCTTCCGGGCGCTCACAAGTCGTAACAGTTTTATAATGGCGCTCCAGAAGATATTTCGCAGACATAAGGACATCAGGGTTATCATCAACAACCAGTATTTTTTCTTTTTGCATAAATTCCGTCCGGTTTAAAAAAATAATAAATGCGTGATTGAGTAAATTGGTTCCCATCCGGAAAGATAAAATTACCGGACAGAGCTTTCAGCGTTCAGCCATCAGCTGTCAGCAACAGAATGTAAAAAAACACTTTCGCGCTTTTCGCGGTAAATATGTTTTTAGTTTTTGCTTTTCGTTCTTAACAACAAAAAGTCTTGTGTTTCGTGTGAACCATATATCTCGCGCCTGTGCTTGCATCTCGATTCATCGGGGTTCGCTACGCTCTCTCAAGATGCAAAGCTCGCAAAGGAAAACAATTTTAAATGTTTTTAAATCAATAGTTTTAACAAGTTTTCTTAGTGTCTCCGTGTGAAACATAGTTTTTATTCCCCATCCTTTATCTCAACCTCTTTTCGTGTGTTTCGCGTGTTTCGTGATAAATATGTTTTTGGCTTTTGTTTTTCGTTTTTAATAATAAAAAGTCTTTGTCTTTCTCCGTGTACTCTGTGTTCTCTGTGGTGAATAATGCTTTGGTAATGTTCGTTTTCGTACAAAAGTAATGTACGATATCGGACATAATTAGTCCATATGTTTTTGATAAAAATAATAATAAATAATTAAATCAATAAGATAACAATGTGGCACAGTCATTGCTCTATAGGTAAGCAATGCTGAACATTGAAGCTAAGATTAAGGAGGAGATGACAATGAATCTTTGGACAATGATAGTGATGATAGTGGCAATTTGTGTGATAGGCGACATTATAAAATTAAGGAATAAAAAATTGAATGACATGGAAAAACCGGCATCAGAGGCTTCAAACCTCCTGACCCGTTTGATGAAACGTATTGAAAATCTGGAAACAATCGTCCTGGAAAAAGAAAGAACAAAACAGTTTGATGAACTGAGATAATTCAAAACCGGGGCACGCCGCAGCGTGCCCTAGGGCACAGTCACTGTGCCCCTACAATAGTGGATATAGGAAATACAGAGTATGCAGTTTTCATAATAAAGGAAAAGGCGATTATTAAAAAAATGTTAAATCAAATAAAAAATATCACGGATGAAAAGAGCCAAAATACATCAGTTTTTTTGCCTTCTTCAACTGCGCTAGCGGGTTCCGGCGCTGCAATGGATCAGAAGATAGAAGACTCAGGAAAGAAATGGAAATTTATAATTATATCCTCCATCGCTGTGATTATTGTGGGGGTTGCAATCTGGTCAGTGATGAGTCTGAATGGTGACCGCAGTTTCAGGGCTCAGGCAGATACCCTTACCATAGCAAAGGTGACCACAGGCATATTTGAGGATTACATCCCCATAAGGGGAAGGATCGTGCCGCGTACTACAGTGTTTCTTGATGCAATAGAGGGAGGCAGGGTAGACAGGGTGTATGCAGAGGATGGAGATATTCTTACTAAAGGAGACCTTATAGTAAGCCTGTCAAATAGCTCATTGCAATTACAGGTAACAAATTCGGAAGCACAGGTTGCAGAGCAGCTTAATAACATGCGTACCATTGAGTTATCTATGGAACAGAACCGGTTAAATAATGCCCGGACAATCGTGGATATAGAACATAAGATAAAAACACTTGAGAGTGATCTGCAAGGGGATCGACAGCTTGGTGAACTTGGTTTTTTGAGTAAAAAGGCGCTGATAGATAAAGAGAATGAGCTGATCTATCATCAAAACCTTCTTAAGCTGTCAAAGGAAAGTCAGAAAACAGATGAGCGGCTTCAGAAGCAGCAGCTTGAGGCACAGAGAGAAGCCAGTGGGCGTTTGGAAAAGAACCTTGTTACAGCAAGAAAAAACCTTGAAGATCTTAACATTAAGGCGCCCATCGGGGGAAAACTCTCAGGTTTTGATGCTGAGGTAGGTCAGAATATCATGCCGGGTGTCCGCATAGGGCAGATCGATATACCTGACCAGTTCAAGCTTCAGGCAGATATTGATGAATTCTATATAAACCGCGTGGATATGGGGCAGTCTGTGAGCTATCAGCATAATGGTAAAGATTACAAAGCAGAAATAAAAAAGATTTATCCTCAGGTTAATGACGGCAAATTCCAGGTGGACATAGAATTTATAGATAAAGAGCCTCCTGCATTACGCAGGGGTCAGACCCTTCAGGCAAAGCTTACACTTGGTGATGAATCAGAGGCAGTACTTATACCAAACGGCTCATTCTACCAGGACACAGGCGGCAACTGGATATTTGTTGTAACAAAAGATGGCGCAGAGGCAGTAAAGAGAAGTATCAGGCTTGGAAGACGTAACAGCAGTTACATAGAGGTAGTGGAAGGATTGGAACCGGGGGAACAGGTGGTTATTTCATCATACAGCGGGTTTGATGAGATTGACAGGCTCAAGATAAAAAACTAAAAATATTTTCACCACGGAGAACACAGAGGACACGGAGAATTATTGATAAAGACAAAAGCTATAACTCTTGCTCTTAATCTCACTCTTGCTCTGAATTTAAAAACATTATTACCGCGAAACACGCGAACGGCGCATGCCTTCGTAAAAAACGTTCATACTACGGCGGGACAGGCGAAAAAAATAACGATTAAATTTAATAAAAACAAGGAGAACAACAATGCTAAAGATGCACGGAATTACAAAGGTATACAGAACAAGCGACATACAGACTACAGCGCTCAACAATATTAATCTTGAGGTCAACCGGGGAGAGTTCATTGCGATCATGGGGCCTTCAGGGTGCGGTAAGTCCACCTTACTCAATATTATAGGCATGCTGGATAATCCGTCCAAAGGCGAATATATCTTTAATGGTGAGGATATCGCGGCATATAATGAATCAAGGTTATGCGACATAAGAAAGCAGAATATCGGTTTTATCTTTCAATCCTTTAATCTTATAGATGAATTATCAGTTTATCAGAATATCGAACTTGCACTTCTGTACCATGACATCCCATCAAAGGACCGGAAGAAGAGGGTAGAGGCGGTAATGGACAGGGTTGGTATTGCCCACAGGGCAAAACACATGCCGAGCCAGCTTTCGGGCGGTCAGCAGCAGAGGGTGGCAGTTGCACGCGCTGTTGTTGGTGATCAACCCCTGATACTTGCGGATGAACCCACAGGTAACTTGGATTCTGCCCACGGACAGGAGGTTATGGAGATGCTTCAGCGGCTCAATGATGAAGGCACAACAATCATAATGGTAACCCACAGTCAGTCTCATGCTGATTATGCAAAACGCACAGTTAACCTCTTTGATGGTTCAATTGTTACCCAGAGCAGACGGGTTGAGCAGGTTGTTCCGGAACAGAAAACGAGCGCGATGTAAGTTACTTTAATTCAAAAATTCAAAGTTTAACGTTCAAGGTTCAGGGGTTAGAGTTTTAAAAAGCTTTAAGTTTTGAATCTTGAATCTTGAATCTTGAATATTGAATCTTGAATCAATCCATTAGGAGCCTCAATCATGTTAAAAAATTATTTCGTAACAGCAATTAACAACCTGATCAAAAACAAGCTTTACAGTGCGATCAATATAGTAGGCCTGGCAATTGGTCTTTCCGCATGTATAGTTATTGCCCTTTATGTTAAAGATCAGTTTTCATATGACAGGCAATGGACAAATTCAGACAGCATATACAGAGTAAATTTCATAGCAAAGTTACCAGGGGAGGAACCTGCAACAAATTCTTCATCACCTTTACCGGCAATGCCGCTGCTGAAAGAGTATTTTAAAGACAAAATTGAACAGAGCGCCCGTGTCTTCGCCGGTGAATTGACGATAGACATTGGAACCGACAAATTTAAATGCAGGGTTGCAGATATTGACCGGGCATTTATTGATATGTTCCAGTTAGAAGTTATTGCAGGAAGTTTGAAAGATACCCTCACAACTATTAGAAATGTTGCCTTGAGCGAGGAAATTGCCATACGTCATTTCGGTAAAGTAAGTCCAATCGGCAAAGTAATAACAATGAGTATGGAAAACATAAAAAATGATTACAAGGTAACCGCTGTATACCGGGTTCCAGGTAATACCGTGCTTGACATCCCGGTGCTGGCACTGCTTGACGATACGCTTCTACCTCCAATCATTAAAAACTGGTACAATTTTAATTGCAGTACATATGTTAAACTGAAAGAGGGTGTTGATGTAGAAACCATAAAACCACTTCTTCCCGCGCTGATCGATCGTAATATTGATTTTTCAAAGGTCATTTCTGATCCCGGTCTAAAGGCCAGTGATATCATTTCAATGGATTTTCAAAAACTTAAAGATGCACATCTGGGTTCACCATGGGATGTATTCAGGGCTGGCGGTAACAAGACAGTGGTAATAGCCTTTGCCGGAATATCTCTGCTTGTTCTATTGATAGGCAGTATCAACTTTACGATTCTCACTACAGCAAAGGCAACTCAGCGGGCCAGAGAGGTTGCTATGCGAAAGGTTGTAGGCGCAAAGAGAAAACAACTGATAGTGCAGTTTTTGGGAGAATCCACATTTATCGTCCTGCTATCCATGATATTATCCATGGGAGTTGTGGAAATAATGCTCCCCATATTTGAATCTATAGTAGGTAAATCTTTTTCATTGTATTATACCTCCCCTTCGACTTTTCTGCCTTTACTGGCCCTGCTCATCATTGTAGGCATAAGCGGCGGCCTGTATCCGGCATTTATCCTTTCCGGTTTCAAACCTGGAGATACCCTTAAGGCTAATCAGTCAAAGGAGACAAAAGGCTCTATGTCTCTACGAAATGTACTGGTAATATTCCAGTTTTGTATCTCTATAATGTTAATTATCTCCACTGGTGTGATATACACACAGATGCAATACAGCATGAATCGTGATGCGGGTTATAAAAAAGAAAACTTACTGGTCATTAACCGGCTTGGTTCGGATGAGAAAATTATAAGCAAAACAGAAGTTCTCAGACAGGAATTATTAAACCTCCCTGATATTTCAGATGCTGGGCTGTCAAATGTACGCCCCAGCCAGCAAAGTCGTAGTAGTCTTGCTTTTACGCGACCCGCGTATCCTGAAACTACATATCTTAAAGACACTACAAGTGTTGGTTATGACTATTTCAAAACCTATCAGATACCTATTATCGCAGGCCGGGATTATTCTATTGAACGTGACATACCAGACCCGAAGCTTGATATGGTAACAACAACCATTGGAGATAATGAAACAAAGAGGCTGATCGAAAGAAGTGTAGTCATTAATGAGAGTGCGGTCAGGGAATTCGGTTTTACCGGGCCGGAAGAGGCTGTGGGAAAAATCCTTAATTCAACCACCTTAAACAACATCAGTTACAATATTATAGGTGTTGTGGCTGATAATCATATATTCAGTATAAAAGCCATGCCAAGGGCAGAGGTATATTTGCTTCAACCGGAAGGGGCAAATGTTATGACTGTTCGTTTTAAGGGTGCGCCACAAAAGATACTAAAAGAGATTAATGCAGTCTGGGAAAAAGTGATGGGTGACGAGGAGATTTCAACTGTTTTTGTTGATCAGCTCATCGCAAAGGAATTCCAACAGGAGAAAACAGAACAGAAAATTTTGATCAGTTTTTCCATACTGGCGATTCTTATTGCCTGCATGGGGCTGTTTGGCTCAGCTTCTTTTACTGTAGAGCGACGTACAAAGGAGATTGGCCTCAGGAAGATAATGGGGGCAAAGGTGAAAAATATAGTAAACCTGCTCTTATGGCAGTTTTCAAAACCTGTGCTGATTGCAAATATTATCGCCTGGCCGGTAGCCATAATGTTGATGCAAAACTGGCTTGAGAGGTTTCCATACAGGATTAACCTGTTGTTGGTGATCCCCATTTGTATAGTATCAGGGTTGATTGCACTTGTTATAGCCTGGTCAACTGTTGCAGGCAATACAACCCGTGCAGCAAGGAAAAACCCGATACATTCATTGCGGTATGAGTAAAAGAAAAGCACAGGGCGCAGGGTGCAGGGTCAGGGTTCAAGGATTCAAGGGGTCAAGGGTTCCCCGAAAACTGCTCGGGATCTTCGACAAGTGAAAGACTAACGCACCGTCATTCCCGGCTTGACCGGGGAATCCAGATTTCATTATTCGATAAAGGATAACTAACATGTTTGAAAATTATTTGATAACAACAATAAACAACTTAGTAAAAAACAAACTTTACAGCGCAATCAATATAATCGGTCTGGCCTTAGGCCTTGCTGTCTGTATAGTAATTACTCTCTATGTGAGAGATCAGTATTCCTATGACAAACAATGGAAAAATTCCGACAGGATTTACAGGATAAACTTTACCGGAGGTTTACCTGGAATGGAGCCTGTGACGATGCCCGCTGCCCCGGTACCGGCCATACCCGCTTTGAAACAATACTATAATGGCAAGATAGAGAATGGATCAAGGGCATTTACAAGCAGTATGGTAGTTGATACCGGAACTGCAAAATATAATGAAAAACTGGTCCGGATTGACCCGGAATTTTTGGATATTTTCCAGTTCGAGACTCTTTCCGGAAACCTTGAGAATACACTCGATAACCCGTCAAATATTGCGCTGAGCACCGGAGTCGCATCAAGATATTTTGGGGAGAGTAATCCTCTTGGTAAAATAATAACCATGATCTATTTTGGGTCTAAAATTGATTACAGGGTTACAGCAGTATATGATATCAAGGGTAACTCCATTCTTGATGTCCCGATGTTAACACTCTTTACAGATACCAGTCTGCCGCCCATATTAAGGAGTTGGAATAATCTGAATACAGCCACCTATTTTAAATTGAAAAAGGGTGTTGGTATCGAGACTCTTAAACCTCTTACCCCTGCCTTTATTGATCAGAATATAGATATTTCAAAAATCATCTCTGAACCAGGGCTGAAGGCAAGTAATGTATTGAAGATGGATTTTCAAAACATAAAATCGATTCATCTTGGCTCTCCATGGGATACCTCAAGAGCAGGAGGGAGCATGACATTAGTGCTCTCTTTTGCTGCAATTGCCCTACTTGTACTTGTGATCGGCTGTATAAATTTTACAATCCTTACTACTGCAAAGGCAACACAGAGAGCAAGGGAGGTGGCAATAAGAAAGGTTGTTGGCGCAAAAAGAAAACAACTCATTATTCAGTTTTTAGGGGAATCTGTTTTCCTCACCCTTATTGCTATCGTGTTGTCACTTGGTCTGGTGGAGATAATGCTGCCCGTATTTGAATCAGTAATCGGGAAATCACTTTCACCTGACTACTCTTCGCCTGTTACCCTCGTTTCACTGATTTTACTGTTCATTGTTACAGGTATGAGCGGCGGTCTCTATCCTTCTCTTATCCTGTCCGGTTTTAAACCGGGAAGTATCCTAAAGGCTAACCAGTCTAAAGAGACAGGTGGATCAATTACAATAAGAAACATACTTGTGATTTTCCAGTTCATTATATCAATCATTATTATAATCGCCGCTATTGCCGTTTATGCACAATTAAAATACAGCCTTGATCGTGATCCTGGTTATAATCGGGAAAATCTGCTTATTATTAATAAAATTAATCTCTATCCAGGCTTAGGCAGCAGGATTGAACTGTTTAAAAGTGAATTAAAAAAAATAAGCGGGGTTACAGATGTATCTCTTTCAGAAATCCAGCCGAGCCAGAAGATAAAGAATGACCGTGTGTATACACTTCCAGGGGCTGCTGAGACAAGTCATCTGATATTCGCCAGCGGAGTCTGCTATGATTATTTCAAGACATATCAGATTCCCGTTATAGCAGGGAGGAATTATTCAGAAGGTCGTGATCTTCCCGAACCAATACTGGGAATGGATTTTGAAATCGGCAGCGGACCAGGAAAGAAGCTTTCTGAAAGAAATATAGTTATCAATGAAAGCGCCTCCAGAGAACTGGGATTTTCCAAACCCGCGGATGCAATAGGAAAGATCATCAATTCAACAACAGCCAATAACAGCAGGTATACAATCATCGGTGTTGTTTCCGATAATCATCTCTTCAGTATAAATGCAACTCCCAGGGCAGAGGTCTACCTGCTTCAGCCGGATCAGGCGAATGTTGTTACCCTGCGATTTACCGGATCACCTGAAGCTATTATGGAAAAGGTTAACACAGTATGGAAAAAGGTAGTGGGTGACGCTGAGATCTCCACTGTCTTTGTTGATCAGCTTATTGCGCAGGAATTCCAGCAGGAGAGAACAGAACAGAAGGTGCTTATCAGTTTTTCCATACTGGCTATTATAATTGCCTGCCTGGGATTGTATGGATCAGCCGCCTTTGCAGTTGAACGAAGAACAAAAGAGATTGGTCTGCGTAAGGTTGTGGGCGCAAAGGTAAAGAACATTGTAAACCTGCTATTATGGCAGTTTTCAAAGCCCGTATTGATTGCAAATATCATCGCCTGGCCTCTCGCAATAATTGCTGTGCAATACTGGTTTGAAAGATTCCCATACAGGATCAACCTGTCGTTATTGATCCTCATTTGTTTTGTGTCAGGCTCGGTTGCGGTAGTTATTGCATTGTCAACCGTGGCGGGAAATACAGTAAGGGTTGCTAAAAGTAAACCGATTCAATCGTTGAGGTATGAGTAAAAACAAGATTCAAGGTTCCAGGTTTGAGGTTCAAGGTTTGAATACCGATGTAGGGGCGAAAAATTTTTCGCCCCTACAAAATATCGTCATCCTCGAATTTTTTTCAAGGAGCAAAAAATGCTAAAAAACTATTTCATAACAGCTTTAAACAACCTGATCAAAAACAAACTTTACAGTGTAATCAACATAGCCGGTCTTGCCATCGGTATTTCAGCATGTCTTGTTATTGCGCTTTATGTTAAAGATCAGTATTCCTATGACAAACAATGGAAGGATTCAGAAAGGATACACAGGGTTAATTTCTCTGCAACACTGCCCGGTAAACCACGCGCAGAGTTTTCAACATCACCCCTTCCTGCAATGCAGGTGCTTTCAGAATATTTTAAAGACAAAATTGAAAAAAGCGCCCGTGTCTTTGCTGGAGAAATGACGATTGATATTGGAACCGACAAATTTAAAGGCAGGGTTGCAGATATTGACCGGGCATTTATCGATATATTCAAGCTCGAAACCATTGCAGGCAGTCTGGAAGAGACCCTCACAAGCATAAACAATGTTGCATTGAGCGAGGAGATTTCAAAACGTCATTTTGGAAAAGAGGACCCCATCGGCAAAGTGATAACAATGAGCATTGAAAACATTCAAAATGACTACAAGGTAACCGCCGTATATCGCATTCCGGGAAATACTGTTCTTGATTTACCCGTGCTGGCCCTGTTTGATGATACGTTACTCCCTGCATCAATAAAAAACTGGTTTAATTTCAATTGCAGCACATATGTAAAACTAAAAGAAGGTGTTGATGTCGAAACCATGAAACCGCTTCTTGCTGCATTAATTGACCGGAATATAGATATTTCTAAAATCATATCCGACCCCGGACTCAAGTCGAGTGATATTGTGTCTATGGATTTTCAAAGACTGGAAGATGCGCATCTTGACTCACCATGGGATGTCTACAGGGCCGGAGGTAACAAGACAGTGGTGATCTCGTTTGCAGCCATATCACTGCTTGTGCTGTTAATCGGTAGTATCAACTTCACTATTCTTACTACCGCAAAGGCTACACAACGGGCAAGAGAAGTTGCCATGAGAAAGGTTGTGGGCGCCAAACGAAAGCAGTTGATTGCGCAGTTTCTGGGTGAATCATTATTTATTGTACTTCTTTCCATGATCTTATCCATGGGCGTTGTCGAAATAATGCTTCCAATTTTTGAAGCAATAGTGGGTAAATCCTTTTCCTTGAATTATACCTCTCCTTCGACTTTTCTACCATTACTGGCCTTGCTTATCATTGTTGGCATCAGCGGCGGTCTGTACCCGGCATTTATCCTTTCCGGATTCAAGCCTGGAGAGACCCTGAAGGCGAACCAGTCAAAGGAAACCCGTGGATCGATGTCTTTAAGGAATATCCTGGTGGTATTCCAGTTCAGCATCTCTGTAATTCTGATCGTTTCCACCGGAGTGATCTTTACACAGATGCGATACAGTATGAACCGCGACCCGGGATATAATAAAGAAAATCTTTTGGTAATCACCCGGTTAAGTGCGAATGAAAAGGTTAAAGGTAAAATAGAGGTGCTCAAGCAGGAGCTGTTGAACCTGCCTGATGTTACAAATGCAGGTGTGTCACAGGTGGAACCCAGCCAGCAGCAGCAGAGCAACCTTGCCTATACCCATCCGGGACATCCTGAAACAACATATATTAAGGCCACAACCAGTGTTGGCTATGACTATTTTAAGACATATAGAATACCCATAGTCGCAGGCAGGGAGTATTCTATTGAACGTGATATCCCCGACCCAAAAATAGATATGATGACAACCACAATAGGCGGAAACGAGACAAAAGAACTTATTGAAAGAAACTTGATCATCAATGAGAGCGCGGCAAGGGAATTCGGTTTTTCAAGCCCGGAAGAGGCGGTAGGAGAGATGCTCAACTCGACCACCATCAACAATATCAGTTATACCATTATCGGTGTTGTAGCGGATAATCATATATTCAGTATGAGAACCCTGCCAAGGGCGGAGGTATACCAGCTTGATCCGGATGGTGCTAATGTTATGACCGTTCGTTTTAATAGTTCCCCCAAAAAGATCTTAAATGGGGTTAACGAGGTCTGGAAAAAGGTGATGGGGGATGAAGAGATTTCAACTGTTTTTGTAGATCAGCTTATCGCCCAGGAATTTCAACAGGAAAAGACAGAACAGAAAGTCCTTATCAGTTTTTCTATACTGGCAATTCTTATCGCATGTATGGGGTTATTCGGGTCTGCTGCGTTTACAGTAGAAAGACGCACCAGGGAGATAGGTCTGAGAAAAGTGATGGGCGCCAGGATAAAAAATATAGTCAGCCTGCTCCTGTGGCAGTTTTCCAAACCTGTGTTGATAGCAAATATTATTGCCTGGCCTGTTGCTATATTCGTGATGAGAAACTGGTTAGAGAGGTTCCCATACAGGATCAACCTGCTGCTGCTTATCCCCATTTGCATAGTTTCAGGTTTGATTGCCCTTGTTATTGCATGGTCAACAGTTGCAGGCAATACAACCCGTGCGGCAAGGAAAAACCCGATTCATTCGTTGAGGTATGAGTAAAAGAAGGGTTCAGGGCGCAAGGTTTTAAAAGCTTGAAACTTTGAATTTTGCCTGTCCGGCATAGCTTTAGCGACGACGGAAATTTTGAACCTTGAATTTTGAATCGATCCCATAGGAGATCCCATGCTAAAAAACTACTTCATAACAGCTTTAAACAACCTGATCAAAAACAAACTCTACAGTGTGATCAATATCGCTGGCCTGGCAATCGGCCTGGCGGCGTGCATTATCATCGCACTGTATGTCAGGGATCAATACTCCTATGACAGGCAATGGGAAGATTCCGACAGGATATACAGGGTAACTACCCAATTGAAAATACCTGGAAAAAAAGCTTCAAGGGATGCTGATGCTCCTTTACAAACGATGCCATTGCTTGAAATATTCTACAAGGACAATATAGAGCAGAGTGCCAGAACGTTTTCCGGTGAATTGAGCATAGACACAGGGACTTCAAGGTTTAATGACAAACTTGTATTGGTTGATTCTTCTTTTCCAAATATGTTTCAGTTTAAAGTAATTGCAGGTAGCCTTGATGATACACTCACCGGTAAAAACAATATTGCATTAAAAGAAGAAACAGCCATCCGATATTTTGGGAACCAGGACCCGGTTGGTAAAGTTATAACAATTGTTGTTGGTGATTTACGGACTGATTACCTGGTAACTGCTGTATACAGCACCTCCGGTAATACTGTACTTGACATACCTTTATTGTCTCTGCTTGATGATACGCTTCTTCCAGCAGGTGCATATGGCTGGTTTAATTTTAACACCGGCACTTATTTTAAGGTTAAAAAAGGAGTTGATATTGAATCCCTTAAACCGCTCATGCCTTCATTTATTGACAAGAATATTGATATTTCAGGAATTTTATCAGATCAGACCTTAAAAGCCAGCGATATCCTGTCAATGGATTTCCAAAAACTCGCTGATGCGCACCTTGATTCGCCATGGGACATTGAGAGAACTGGAGGCAACAGGCAGGCAGTAATCTCTTTTACGATTATATCTTTCCTTGTTCTTTTAATAGGGTGCATTAATTTTATTATCCTGACAACGGCAAAGTCTACACAGCGCGCCAGGGAAATTGCCATGAGAAAAATGGTGGGGGCCAAACGAAAACAATTAATTGTGCAGTTCCTCGGAGAATCTACCTTTATTGTACTGCTCTCAATGATTTTAGCCATAGGGATTGTAGAGATAATGCTTCCGCTTTTTGAGTCAATAATAGATAGACCCTTAACATTGAATTACACTTCTCCTTCCACATTTGTACCAATACTGATTCTGTTTGTTGTCACAGGTATAAACGGCGGTCTTTACCCGGCGTTTATACTTTCAGGATTCAGACCCGGAGACACCCTTAAGGCGAATCAGTCAAAGGAGACCAGCGGTTCAATTACACTCAGAACAGCGCTTGTTATCTTTCAGTTCGCTATCTCTATAATGCTTATAATTTCCACATGCGTTATTTTCGCGCAGAGGCAATACAGCATTAATCGCAATCCCGGTTACGATAAGGATAATTTGTTGGTGATAAACAGGATCGACTCAAATGATAACATTCAGGATAAAATTGCATCCTTCAAGCAGGAGCTGTTAAAGCTGCCTGATATTTCATCTGTTTCTTCTTCTAACGTTCAGCCAGGCCAGAAACACGAAACTAACCAGGTTTTTATTCGCAAGGGGAAGCCGGAAACAAATTATGTAATCGCAGATGAAAGCATTGACTATGATTTTTTTAAAACCTACAAGATCCCTGTTATCGCAGGAAGGGATTATTCTATCGAGCGTGACAGCCCTGAGCCTGAATGGAACATAGATACTTCAACCTATGGAACAAATATCACCAATGAATCCATAGAGCGGAATATAATTATAAATGAAAGCGCAGCCAGACAGCTCGGATTTTCCCGTGCTGAAGAAGCCATAGGTGTCGTTCTTTATTCATCTACACTAAAAAATATAAACCACACTGTTATTGGCGTTGTTGCTGACAACCATATTTACAGCATAAATACTTTGCCAAGGGCGGAAGTTTACCTGCTTCACCCTGAATCGGTTTCCGGTATTACAATACGATTTAAAGGTTCTCACAAGTCCATATTGCCTCAGATTAAATCTGTCGGTAAAAAAGTATTAGGAGAAGTTCAGATCTCCACTGTTTTTGTAGACCAACTGATTGCACATGAGTTCCAGCAGGAAAAAACAGAACAGAAAATACTTATCAGCTTTTCTCTGCTGGCCATTGTTATTGCCTGTATGGGGCTGTTCGGCTCAGCTTCATTTACAGTGGAACGTCGTACCAAAGAAATCGGTCTGCGCAAGGTGATGGGGGCCAGAGTAAAAAACATTGTCAGCCTTCTGTTATGGCAATTTTCAAAACCTGTGCTGATTGCAAATATTATCGCATGGCCTATTGCCATATTCGCAATGCAAAGCTGGCTTGAGCGGTTTGCATACAGGTTTAATCCATTATTAATGATCCCCATTTGTCTGGGTTCAGGATTTATTGCGCTGGTGATCGCATGGTTTACAGTAGCGGGGAATACAACACGGGTGGCAAGGAGCAAACCGATTAAGGCGTTGAGGTATGAATAAGAAAAGGCGCATGGCGCATGGCGCAAGGTGCAAGGTACAAGATTTTAAAAATAAGACACAAGGATCAGGGTTCAAGGATTCGAGGGGTCGAGGGTTCGAGTGAAAAACATATTGCAACGTCATATCCCGATTTATCGGGGTATTCATTAGTTTTTAGTTTTAAAATCAAAATGGATTCCCGCTCCCCGACTTCTAGGGGACAGGCTTCGTGGGAATGACGAATAAACAACCACTTGAACTCCGGAACCCTTGACCACTCGAACCCTTACGGATCAAGAATATCATGGAGTCTGGCAATTGCGTCATCAATAGGGATAATCTCTATATTATTTTCATAAAACTGCTTTGTTCCGCCATAAATCAGAAAGCCCCTGGCAACAGGAAAATCTTCAATGAATTGTTTTAAACCTCTAAGATCTTTGTCGGGGTATTTTCCTTTTTGAAAAATGGCTTCGATAACTCCAATTTGCATAGATATATGGAGGTTTCAAGTAAAAATTGTGTTTTTGAACAATATGCATGAAACCAAGTGTAGCAGTTTTCCAATTTCTAATCTTTTTTACCTTCCCGAATGAGCAGGCCGGAAACAAGGGCCAGTAGAGCTGTTCCGAAAACGAGCCAGAAGACTGTCGAGATGCTGCCTGCCACAGCGTTCTGAAGGATCAACTTGATCTCCTCTGAAAGAGGTGTGAAAAAATCTGACCTGAATATGTTTTCTATATTTTCTGAGACCTGGCTGAATACGCCCGCAGGTATAATATCTCCAGCGGATCTGAGTTTTGAAACAAGGCTTGCAGTTGCTACTGCACCGGCTATGGCCACCCCTATTGTCCCGCCAAGCGTCCTGAAGAACTGCTGTGATGATGTGGCCACACCAAGATCTCTGGGGGGCAGGGCATTCTGTACAACAAGCAGGGTGCAGATTGAGATAAAACCCATTCCAAGCCCGATTATTACAAATGCAATAAGGCATTCAAGCATGGTTGTTGAAGGTCCGAATGTAAGCAGATAACCGCTGCCAGCAGTCAGCAGGAGTGCGCCGGTAATGATAGCAGCCTTATTATTTATTGCATGCACGAACCTTGTGAGCATTATTGGCGCGCCTGTCCATGCTAAACTCATGGTAAGCATTGCATAACCCACCTCCATAGGGCTTTTTCTCAATGCTCCCTGTATAAAGAGCGGGGCATAGGCAAAGAGGCTGAATACCCCGAAACTGGAGAGAAACGCCGCGCCATTGCCAAGAATAAATTCCCTGTACCTGAAAAATTTCAGGCTTATTATTGGTTCAGGTGAACGGTTTTCAGATATCAGAAAACCCGCCATGAATATGATGGTAACAAGGGCAAGAAAAATGGATTGGGGCGAGACCCATGGGAACTGTTCACCGCCCGACAGAATCAGTGTTAAAAGGCAAAAAACCCATCCGCAAAGTGTGATAGCGCCCTTGATGTCAAGGTTAACCGCCCTTTTCTTAAGGCGGGTCTCTTTAAACAGGATTGCAATGCCTGTTAAGGATATTAGGCCTATGGGCACATTAATAAAGAATATCCAGCGCCATGACATGTATGTGGTAATAAAACCACCAACCGATGGCCCTGCAACGCTTGAAATCCCCCAGATAAAGCTGCCGAGCGCAAGGGTCTTTGCCCTGTTTTCAGGTGCGGATACATCGGAGAGCACAATATACACCAGCGCCATGTTTCCACCGGCCCCAAACCCCTGTAAGGCCCTTGCTATTACCAGGAACAGCATGCTGTTCGCAAGGCCTGCTGCAATGGATGTGATAATGAAAAAGCCTATGGAGATTATAAAGAGCTTTTTTATATCATAAAGGTCTGCCAGCTTTCCTATAATTGGCAGGGTTACTGCATTGGTAAGTGAAAACCCTGAATATGCCCATGCATAAAGCTCAAGCCCTCCCAGTTCCATCACAATTGTAGGCATGGCAACAGACATTATAAGGGCATCCATTGCACATAAAAATAGCGCGATCAGAACCGCGCCGATAATGTAAACCCTGTTTCGGGGACTCAGTTGAGCTTCTGCATCCATATTCTATTATTATCCTGCATTTTATTTGGGTCTTGAAATTTTTCAGAATCCTAAGTGAATGGATCTATAATGTCAAGCTGCCTGAGATGATATTTGTTTTGACCAAATCAAGCCTCTGGAGTAGAAGAATCCATTTTTAAATTAAAGGTTTATAGAATGTTCAGTCAAATCAAAAAATGGGTCTCGCCGCTTGCTATTATTATCGGGATATTATGTTACAGGCCTCTTGACCATATCTCATTTTTACTGCCCGGTATGCTCTTTCTGATGATATTTTTTTCCTATTGCAACATGTCCATTAAAGAGATGAGATTCAGCACTATGCATCTTGTCATGATATCATTACAGATTTTTCTGGGGATAGTTGCCTATCTTATAATCAGGCCATTCAGCGTACCAACTGCTGAAGCCATGCTGATATGCATAATGGCCCCCACAGCAATCGCCTCAACCGTGGTGCTCTCAATGATTGGGGGCAATATGGCACTGTTAACCCTCTACACCCTGATAGGAAATGTGCTTGTTGCCCTGCTTCTGCCTGTTCTGCTTCCTTTGCTGGGTATCAGCGCTGATTTGTCCTATATCAAATCTCTGTTTTATATATTGAAACAACTGTTTCCAATGCTTGTTGTGCCGCTTATCCTGGCGTTGTCTCTTGCAAGGATATTTCCAAAGATTCACATTTGCATTCGTAAAAGGCCTTTCATATCATTTTATCTCTATTTTATTGCCTTTGCAGTGTTGATAGGGCGGTCAGTCAGCTATTTTATGGATTATGATGATGGAAAATATACAGAGGTTATCATTATTGCAGGCGGGTCATTAATCGCCTGCATATTTCAATACTGGCTTGGCCGCAGGATAGGAAATATGTATGGAGAAAGAATAACAGGCGGGCAGGCAATGGGGCACAAGAATACTATTCTGGCCATCTGGATAGCGCAATCCTTCCTGCACCCGCTCGCATCAATTGCGCCTGTTGCATATATCATCTGGCAGGCTGTTTTTAACGGATACCAGGTCTGGATGTGTCAGCGTCGGCACTATAAAGGATAGTAGTCTGGTTATTCAGGCAGAGATGGCTTGACAAAGAGCTGTTTTACAAAATAGTATCCTGCCTTAAGAAAAATATTCAGGTGGCCATTATTGTCTGGCCTAACCTGATCAACCAATCATAAAGAACAAAAGGGGTATGACATGACTGATAGAGGTATATTTGATTTGGCTGGTAAAACAGCCCTTGTTACAGGGGCGAGTCGTGGTTTAGGAAGGGCAATTGCAACTGTCCTTGCACAATACGGGGCTGATGTAGCATGTGTGGGCCGTGACATGAAGGCATGCGAGATAACCCTGAAACAGGTGCGCGTCCACGGGCGAAAGGCCCTTGCACTCAAGGCAGATATGACATCCGAGGAAGATATTAAAAGGATGGTGAATGATGCAATCGTTGAATTCGGCAGGATCGATATCCTCGTAAACAACGCAGGCATTGCCGCAGGTTTCGGCAGGATACATGAGATAAATACAGGCGAATGGGACTTTAATATAGATGTTAATCTCAGGGGCCCGTTCCTTTGCATGAAATATACTATCCCGCATATGCTTAAGAATAAAGGGGGTTCTATAATAAATATCTCTTCTGTTGCCAGCATAAGGGCAGAGGTGCCTGAGATAGGTTCTACCTCATACGGCGCTTCAAAGGCGGCAATAAACAACCTGACACGGGTGGCTGCCATGCAATATGCAAAGGATAATATCAGGATAAATGCCATCGCGCCAGGCATGCACAGGTCAGAGATTGGCAAGTCAGGTAAAACCGAAGAGGAGATAAAGGCCCTGGATAAGTGGCTTGATGATTACTGCGCTGAATGGATACCCATGGGCAGGATAGGGGAGGCAGAGGAGCTCTCAGGGCTTGTGCTCTTGCTTGCCTCAAATGCGTCCAGTTATATCACAGGGCAGATCATATGCCAGGATGGCGGCAAGACTGCAAGGCAGTAAAAAGAAATGATTTTATGGAGTTCTTTCGCCTTAAGCCTTCAATTCTCAGCATTATAATAATGACCGGGTATTTTGCTGAAAGCTGAAGGCTGAAAGCTCCATCCAGAAATTGTCTCTTTCTGGATGGTCACTATTTGGATTCAAGCCATGCCTTTGCAGCATCCACTGAATTGAATACCTCGACGGTCACACCCTTTTCTCTGTATTCCTTTACAAACCGGTTGACCTGTAAACTGCCCATGGCGCTGGTAGGCATTACTACAGCCCAGTACTTGAACCCCGCCTTAATAACCCTTGTTGCCCAGACTTTGTCACCCCATTCTGCATCATCCTTTGTGATGGCAACAACATTGGAGTCATCAGACAGCCATTTTTTCATCCCGTACTTCTCAAGATAATCAGCGCCTGTAGTCAGTAACTTCTCAAATGCGCCCTTTGGAAGGCTCTTTTTTATT
>Ga0123334_1002937_pt1 | contig 19101 bp, 6 predicted proteins | sample BiotimSIPDNA_FD_89706 | JGI IMG/M metagenome (GOLD analysis project Ga0123334, IMG submission 89706) | Anaerobic biogas reactor microbial communites from Washington, USA - Biogas_R1 time_0 SIP DNA | ecosystem: Engineered > Bioreactor > Anaerobic > Unclassified | place: Washington, USA | collected... | reverse complement strand
GTGTCGGCGTCATAAATAAAGCCGGTATTTTCCTGCCAGGTGAGCTGATAGAGCTTGCCATCGAGCAAGACCAGCCCTTCAGCAAAGTATTTGGGGTCCAGCGCGACTTCCGCCAAAACGCTTCCGTCAGCGGGGTCAACCTTGCGCAAAGAGGATTTGCCGTAAAGACCGCAGCTTTCGTAAAAAACGCCCTCATCGATAACCAGCCCCTGAGTGTAACATGCGGAATCATGGGGATGGGTGGCGAGGAGTTCATAGCTGAGGGCTTGCCTGAGCGTCTCGGGCACAGCGGGAGTCTTCGCGAGCGGCTGACGCCCGGAGCGGATAATGCGCGCGAGCCCTATGCCCAGTAAAACCACGGTGAGTACGATCACGAAGGGGAGCAAGCGGCGGTACTTTTGTTTGTCCATTGCGCTAATTGTAGCCCAGAACCGTTGGTAGCGTTTACGCCGATACACCTACGACGATACAACGAAAACTTGACAAATGCCGCCTCAGAGACGAGCTGAAGCGACTAAAGAAAGAGAAAATACAGTGTGACGGGGCTATTAAGAAACTCGCAAACAGAGTGGATTCTCCCGATGTAACAAATGCTCACTATGTTCGCGAACATGATGTCGCGCAAATATATGGTCGAGAGCGCACCTTCGAGCTAACCCATCTTGAAGCCCAAGAAGGATGACAGATAGAGACGCGAGTCCCCACCGGTAATATTCGGGAGAAGGAAAACACCGTTGACAGGATTGTTATAAAAATAAGCATAACGGTCAAAGATCTGGTTGCCTTGCTTAGGTGGGACAAGAGTACTCGACTGCTTAAATCTACATGGTAAGAGGTCGTATCCCCTCCACTTTGTTTCGGGGACCTGCGGCCAATGCGCGTTGTAGTAATAGATATCCCCCACCTGCATTCCAACGGTGCCCGACCTTGAGGTCAGGGTATGACCGGTATAGCCATAATCAGTCTCCTGTATGCAAGCTCTGCTGCGTGTTGTGCCCCAGGAGTGGTAGAGGGATTTACTTATCTGGTTTCCATCCGCATCCGCCACCGCGCTCACGCTCCCCAACTGATCACCATAAAGGTAATAAACTTCACCGTTCTTATTCATCGCTATCCGCTGAGCGTCAGCATAGTAGTAGCTGATGTTCTCTCGAATTATGTTCGCGACATAAGGGAAATAGACGCAATAGGCTTGCGTACAGGGTTGGCTGGGTGCGCCGCCTGTGGCTTGAACATACCCCTCAACCGGGGCTTTGTAGTAATTCCCAACATAAAAAGTCTGCTCGGGGCTTTCAGGTAGATAGCCTTCATAATCTTCACCCATACCCGATTCCCTTCTCTGTCTTCAAGATACTCTTTGCCGTAGAGACTATTCAAGCGATTATCGACAACGGTAAATCTGTTGCAATATGCTCCACAACTTAATTCTGTAAGAATATCATGGTTCAATTATTACATCCATAAATGCGGCAACGGGTTCTGCATTGTTCCCATTGTCATCAAGAAAATATCCTTTTACCAAGACCCTTACTTTTGTAGGTTCCGTGATGGCTGCAGGATCTATAAACATAACGCTTCCAAACCAAAGGATTTTGAATCCGGGCTCAGGCTCAACAATCGCGTCATCCCCAAAATGGGTTATGTCGTTTTTTACGGAGTTCCATTGGCAAGTATCCTCATCAAAAACGTAGAAAAAATCAGTCTCCCCAACAATAAACCTTATAGGTCGTTTCAGGTCATAAATTGGTGTGTCAAATTGCTGGTACTCTCCTTTTCGAAGAACCACTTTTTGACCATTAAGATAGTCAATTCTCATCGTCTGGTTGATATCGTCATCCTTGCTCAAACCAACAGTCTGTAAGAACAATGCTTCTGAATTACATCTGGTCTTGCATCCTTCAAGGCTGAAGATTAAAAAGATACCTATTACCAACATCATAATTATTCGAAAACGATTCATTTTATGTCCTTACCTTGGCAATTGTCCAATGTAAAACTTTGGGGCATGATCTAGCAATGGTGTAAAGCTGTCTCGGTAATACGAACCAGTCATACAACCATAACATGTGAGATTCAACGATACTAACGTCAATGGATCAGTTGTTTTGTAACCCATAGCTATAGAAAAACTGTAGGGCCAACAAGAACTTCATTGACTCTAACCTGACCGCGGCTGATAAGTTCTGGAGTGCGAAAGTCAATAGTCCTCAACCCAATAGTTTCTTCAGGTACCCAAAGAGACATTCGGGTAATTTCAAATTCATTTTCATCGGCAGTTACATAAACATGCCAATACAGATCCTCTTTTGCAACATACTCTTCTAATGGCTGAAATTCCTCCAAAATCCTGACAGTGAAATCAATGAACTGGAGCGACCATGTCAAAGGATGACCTAATGGGACGGTCGGGCTAATTACATCTTCAGAATATCGATCAATCGATTGTGTCTTCCCTAATCCAAAATCATAACTCCCACTAATCGTATAACTAAATGGAAGCCCAGTGGTTCTAATATGCATTCTGCCAAATTGCATGGTTTCATAAATGCTTTCAGAACACGCCAGGTCATATTGATCCCCACACATCCACATCCCAGTTGGATCTGTACCATTGACGGGATTGTTATTTATGTAGGCATAACGGTCAAAACCCTGCGTGCCCTGTTGAGGCGGCACAATCGTATCAGCCTGCATGAATCTTCCAAGTTGCGGGTCGTATCCCCTCCACTTTGTTTCGGGGACCTGCGGCCAATACGCGTTGTAGAAATAGGTATCCCCAACCTGCATTTGACCTGTATAGGCGTAATCGGTTGGGCTTGTGCCTTGGGTGTGTCTGGTTGTGCCCCATGGCTCGTACAATGACCTGCTGATAAGCGTACCTGAGCCATCCGCGACCGCGCTCACGCTCCCCAACTGATCGCCATAAAGGTAATAAACTTCACCATCCTTTTTCATCGCTATCCGCTCACCATCCGCATAGAAGTACAAGGTCCCGAAGCGGGCTGTGATCGGTTCAAAGCTTATTCCACCTTTGGACACAACAGGCAGATATGCCTTATAGGGCAGCGAAGGCTGCGGGGGCTGAGGGGTCTGCGCAGGAGGTTCCGGTTCGGGATAAGCGCCTTCAAAGTAGTTGCCGATGAAGATCGTTGCCGTGCCGTCCGCGTTGATCTCCGCCACCCGCTTCCCATCCCCGTCATACAGCCAGGTCTTCCCCGCGAATGCCGTGAGATGGTTCTCAGCATCATAACTGATGAACTGCCCATTCCGGGAGATCATGTTGCCATTGGCGTCATAAGTATACGTGTTTGCTCCCGCGGACGTGGCGGCATGTATGTGGGCTGGGTCGGAGTATAGAAGCGCCCCCACATCACTCTTCGAAACCAGGTTGCCGGTGGCTGGGTCGTAGCCATAGCTCTGGGCGTACTGCCCCTGACCAACGCCATTCGTGCTGGCAGCGGTCAGACGATTCAGGGCATCATAGGTAAAGCTCTGAACCTGGTTGCTGTTCAACGCATCGGCAATGGTCAGGATGTCGCGTTGCCTCATAAGTAAAGTCACTATTAAGAAGTATCCTGATGCAGCCGCTCCGCCACTTGTTCCCATTCCGCCATAAGCTTCTCCAGGTCCTGTGAGATTGCCTGATATCGCGCGGTGACCTTCTCGAGGGCTTGCAAATCGGCTGTGGGTTTGGAAAGGCGGGCTTCGCACTCCGCCTTTTTGATCTCCGCGGAGTGAATCGTCTGCTCCAAGGCTGCCAGTTTCTTCTCGAGTTGTTGGCGTTGGTTGCGGCTTAGCCCGGATTTCGCTGACGCCGCAGCAGGCGCTGGCTTTTGTTCCGCGGGAGGAGAATCCTCAACTGCTTTTGCCTGCAGACGACCTTCTTTGGTCTGTTTGTATTCGGAGTACGCGCCTTTGAAAACCTGCAGGGCAGCGGCTTGGGTGTCCAGTTCCCAAATTTGAGTTGCCAGGGCATCAATCAGGTAGCGGTCGTGCGAGACGAGCATGATGGTTCCTGGATAATTGGCGAGCACATCCTGCAGCACCTCCTGGGTGGCGAGATCCAGGTGGTTTGTGGGCTCATCGAGCATTAGCAAATTCGCGTCCGAAAGCGCCAGCTTCGCCAGCGCGAGACGCCCGCGCTCCCCGCCCGAGAGCGTTGCCACCTGCGCGAAAACCTCATCGCCCTGGAACCCGTAGCGCGCCAGGTAGTTGCGCGCTTCTGCCGGCAGCATGTTGGGAGCGGCGCTGCCGATCTCATCCATCAGCGTGTTTTCAGCCACCAAACCCTCGTGCGCCTGGGCGAAATAGCCCACCTTGAGGTTGGCTCCCAGTTCCACCCGCCCGGCGAAGGGCGGAATCTGGCTGAGCACGGTCTTCAAAAGCGTGGTCTTACCCGCGCCGTTTGGACCGATCACCGCGACACATTCGCGCCTTTCCAAAACGAGGTCAGGGCAGGTGAAAAGCGGCTTGCCTTCGTCCTCATAGCCTACTTGCAGATCATAGGTGCGCAGCACGAGATTGCCGGAGCGGTCTGCCAGCTTGAAGCGCAGATGAATCGGACGGACATTGGCAGTCGGCGCGGTGAGGCGCGAATCAGCCAGGAGGCGTTCAAGACGGCGCTGTCTGCCGCGCGCCTGATTATTGTTTTGCGTGCCGAGGAAGCGGCGGATATAGTCCTGCTGTTTCTCGATATATTCGGTTTGCGCCTCAAACTCTGCCAGACGGCGCGTGTAGCGTTCTTCGCGCTGGTGTAAATAGGCGGTGTAGTTCCCGCGGTACACCTCCAGCGCCGGCGTCATCTCCCAGATGACGCGCACAGTCTGATCTAAAAAGTAGCGGTCGTGCGAGACGATCACGACTGCCCCGTTCCAATCCCTCAGGTAGTCTTCAAGCCATTCAACGGCGTTGATGTCCAGGTGGTTGCTGGGCTCATCCAACAAGAGCAGGTCCGGGTCGTCCAGCAGGATGCGCGCCAGGCGCGCGCGGGTGCGCTGCCCGCCTGAAAGTTGTTTGAGCGGGCGCTCATAATCGCTCTCCGCGAAGCCCAATCCATCCAGTGTCTGGCGGATGCGGGCGTGATAGGTATATCCGCCCCGGTTTTCAAAGAGCGTCTGCAGCTTGCCGTAGCGTTCCAAGACGAGCGGGTCGCAGTCGGGGTCCTGCATTTGCTTCTCCATCGCGTGCAGCTCTTCCCCCTGCGCGATAAGGTCTTCGAAAGCCAGCAGGCAGGAGCTCCAGAGCGAGCCTTCCAGGATATTGACCGCTTCCTGAGGGAGATAGCCCACCTTCAGACCGCGCGCGCGGTTGACTGAGCCTTCGGTGGGGCTGTCTTCGCCGGCGAGGATGCGCAGCAGCGTGGTTTTGCCTACCCCGTTGGGTCCGACGATCGCGATGCGGGCGCGGCGCGGAATTGAACAACTAATCCCGTCGAAAATATCCACGGGTCCGAAAGACTTCGCGAGGTTCTGAGCGGTCAAAAGCGACATGGCATGCAAAGTATACCAGCAGGAACCCTGTATCTGTGTTTTGGCATACGCGGTGAAGGGCAATCGCATCTTATTCATTTACTTTCAAAAAAATGGCTTCCTCAGGTATTAAGCTCTTTCTTGTAGGAGTGTCGGCAATTAACTGGGCGTGAATCAGGTTAAGCTGCATTGTTCTATTTATTTGGGAATAAACAATGTGTTTTTGCGGATGGACTGATACCCTGCGGGCACATACCCCATCCGTACAAATGCTGGCCCCCTTTGTACGGCGGGGCTCGGGTGCCCGCGTAGCAGGGTATCAGTCCCGCCGCGTCTCCAAGTTGAGCGTTGTTGGAGAAGAATCGACCGAATGAAACGAAAACCTTCATTCAGCATCTATTAGATGCAATTGCCTGGTACGCGGCGAAGTGGGTTTTGCCATAGGACAGATATGGATTAAAATAACCCACGTAGCGCATCTACTATTAATGTACAGATTGGAAGGTATTTATGTCTGATCAAATCCCTGAAGTAAACGCAGGCCGGCGCCGAAAGAGCAGCAGTCGTCCGAGCTCACAAGCGGAAACTCCTGTTCGAAGACCAACCGCTTCGGCGAAGCCAAGCCCGAAGCCGACCAGACCAACATTCCCACAAGGAGGCTCGCAATCCTCCGGCAGTTACCCGGGCGGAAGCTCCTCGGGCAGCAGCGGGCTTGGCGGGTTGGGCAGTCTTCTTGGAGGGCTCGGCAGCTCGGGCGGTTCCGCAGGCTCCGGCGGTCTCGGCGGTCTGACCGGTTCCGGCGGCAGTCGGCGAGGTTGCGGAAGCGGGATCATTGGGATCCTCATCCTGGCAATTGTGCTGTATTTCTTGCTGAAGGGCTGCCAGGGCGGCTATCCGCTGCCGGATATGATGGCGCCCGGGCAGGACCCCGCTCAGAATGTTCCTGCGTACACAGAGCCTGCCCAAGTCTCGCAACCCACCCAGCCGCGCGCCACGAGCACACCCTGGCCCACGGCAATCAGCAGCGGTGAAAACTCTGGGCAGAAGTGGCTGGTGATGATGTATCAGGACGCGGATGACCAGGCGCTTGAACGCGACATTATGATGGACCTGAACGAGATGGAGATGATCGGCTCCACAGATCAGGTGATTATCGTCAGCCAGGTGGACCGTTTTCGCGGAGGCTACTCAGGGGACGGCAACTGGGACTCAACCCGACGCTACCTGGTGACTTATGATGACGACCTGAACAATCTCGGCTCTGAAATGTTGATGGACCTGGGCGAGAAAAATATGGGCGATGCCAATACTCTCGCGGATTTCCTCACCTGGGCAATCCAGACTTATCCGGCAGACAAGCACGTCCTGATCATGTCGGACCACGGCATGGGTTGGCCCGGCGGCTGGAGTGATCCGGCGCCTGCCCAACGTGACCGCAGCACCAACGCGCCTTTAGTCTCGGCGCTGCGGGATGACATCATCTACCTCAACGAACTGGAATCCGCGCTTAACCAGGCTATTCAGAAGACCGGCATCGATAAGTTTGACATCATCGGTTTGGACGCCTGTCTGATGAGCCAGATAGAGGTCTACACGGCGCTTGCGCCCTACGCGCGTTACGCGGTTGCCTCCGAGGAAACGGAACCGGGTCTGGGATGGGCATACAGCGCTTTTCTCAGCCTGATGGTCTATAACCCCGACGTCAGCGCGGAAGAAGTGGTGAAGAACATCGTCGATTCTTACATCAATCAGGACCAGCGGGTGGTCGATGACCAGGCGCGCGCGGAATTCCTGGCGCAGAACACGAGCGGTGGCGGATGGTTTGTGAGCCGGATGAGCGCCCAGCAATTAGCCTCCCAATTAGAGCAAAATATCACTCTGACCGCGGTCGATCTTGAGCAGATGCCGGGATTATTGGAAGCGGTCAATCAGTTCGCCTACCACATGCAGAGCCTTGACCAGCGGGCAGTCGCGCAGGCACGCAGTTACGCGCAGTCCTACACCTCGATTTTCGGCAGCAACGTGCCGCCTTCATTCATCGATCTGGGACATTTCGCGGCGCTGACCTATAAATACTCCGGCGATAGCGCTACCCGCCAGTACGCGAATAAGCTTTTAAACGCGATCAACAGCGCAGTCGTGGCAGAAAAACACGGTCCCTCCAAACCAGGCTCAACCGGCATCGCGGTCTACTTCCCCAACTCCCAGCTCTACAGCACCTCTACTACTGGCATGGCATCCTACTCGGTGATCGCCAACTCCTTCAGCCGGGCGTCACTGTGGGATGACTTCTTGGGCTACCATTATGCCGGCAGGAAGTTTGCCCCCAACGCGGCGGAAGCGGTAACCATCAGCCGAGCCAGTCAAATCCCCGGCTTGGGAGCGGTGAGTGTCTCGGATATCAGCGCGAGCGCGAACCGGGTCAGCCCCGGAGGCGCTATCACGCTGAGCACGACCATCTCGGGTGAGAATATCGGTTACATCTACCTGTTTACGGGCTTGGTGGACAAAGATTCCAAGAGCATCTTGATCGCGGACACCGATTATCTCGAAAGCCCTTCAACGGGCAGTGAAAACGGCGTCTATTATCCCATCTGGCCCGACGCAGAAACATTCAGGCTCAACTTCGACTTTGAGCCGCTGGTATACACAATCACCGATGGAACTGAAGCGGGGATTGCCCTGCTCAACCCGATCTCTTACGGGGCTTCAGCAGAACAGGCGGTTTACGCGGTGGACGGCATCTACACCTTCCGCGAAACCGGTGAAACCCGCAGGGCGCAGTTGCTGTTTAAGGACGAGTACCTGTTCCAGGTGATGGGCTTCGTTGGCAACAGCGACACCGGCGCTGCCTCGGAAATCACTCCGAACTGGGGCGACACCTTCACCATCACTCACAAGTGGATAGACCTGGACGCGCAAGGGCGTGTCAGCAAGGTTTCGACCACCGAGGGAGATGTCTTGACCTTCGGCAGCCAGCCTTTCCAGTGGCAGCAGGAATACCTGCCGGATGGCGATTACCTGGTCGGTTTCCTGGTGGCGGATCTGGACGGGAATATTACGCCAGTCTACACGACCATTACAGTTAAGTAAGGTTTCTCCGGGATTTTTGATAGCCGGATCGTGTCATGCGATCCGGCTGTTTCTTTCATTTGACGCTTGTTTCGGGGTTCTCGGAGGGAGCAAACCTCCACGATAGTTCTATCCGGAAATGAATAAAGATCTCGGAATATGTTAGGCTGGGATTGGGAACGGAGGGAGCGAGCCCCCTCCGTACAAAACTAAAAAAGCGAAATCCGACCTATAAGAAACGTATACATACGGGGGTATCTGGGACCGTTCTCCTAAGGTAAGTAGTATAATAATTCCATATAATTCTTGTTGTGACAATCCCAAAAGAATAGCAAACATGGAGAGCAGGTATGTTTTCGGTTATACACAAAAAAGGCACAGTCAAGTCAGTTTCCATATTTCTCATTTTCATTTTCATCATCGGTTTACTGCCTCAACTGGATGCGACAGCTAATCCAGTGAATCAGGTTGATTCTCCACCAGTACAACTTGAAATGCTGGAAGGAAACCAAATTGATCTTGTCACAATTGAAGGCAAGTCAGTCACTTTCGAATTACACGTAAAAAGCCCTTCCAGCGGAGCTTATTTTATGTGGGAAGTGGTTAAACCAGCTACCAATGGAAGCATTGATGTAGTGGAAGCCAATTCCCAGTCAAGCATCAGCTATATGCCCGCGGGTGGTTTTAGTGGTTTGGATAACTTTGCGATCCAGGTAAGTGACGCACAGGGGAATTCAGAATTGGTATTCTTTCACGTTCTTGTGGAGAATGAGGCGAAATTGCCTGGCGTAAATGAGCCCGCCATTCCGCCCCGGGATTTTGCGGCTGGATTTGATCAACTGAACAACGGAAACGCAGTTAGTCCGACTGAAGCAGACAGGCAGTTGCTCGAGCCTGTTACTGATCGCGCAAATCTGAGAATCGCACAGGGCGAGTTAGTGACCATTCAGATGGATGGTGAGCCAGTGCAACGAATCACCCTAAATGCAATTGGGGCAGAGCCGATTGGTCTGACCTGGCAGGTGACTAAACTACCAGATCAGGGTGAGGTCTTCTTGAACCCATCCGGAACTTCTGTTGAAGTTTTCTACGAGCCGGATGATGGCTTTAGGGATATTGACACCCTGACCCTCGCTGTGATCGATTCTTACGGCAATCTGGCGGAAACAAGGCTATTGGTCGTAAAGGATAAAACAGATCCTGTATTAAAAGGCTTGTTGGACGAGGTCATTCAGAATTACCCTCAGAACCTGTCAGAAGATGGGGGAAATACACCATCTGAAATTAGCCCCTCGGGTATTTATGAGACGTATCTTTGGAGAGAGGATACTAATGCACAACCGGTAGTAGTGCCTTCTCTAGAACCAAGTGAGTTACAGCAGCAACTGCTTACCACTCCTCACTTTCAGGCCCAACCGGAGAGTAATACAGTTTGGGGGGGTGATTGGACTCCATATTCCCAGATAACACTTAAGATCGGTAGTGATGTGTGGAATATCTCCTCTGATGATTCGGGATACTTTCCTATGTATCGTTTGGCTCCATTTGACCTGATTCCAGGTCAGACAATGGAGGTTAGCGACGGGGTTAATAGCAAGTCTCACACTGTTATTGACCTTCGCGTGACCAATTTTGACCTTGAAAGCAACTCAATCTCAGGCATTGCCAATCCTGGAGTTCTAACAATATGTCTGAATAATACCTGGGAGAGATTTCAAACAACTGCCGACAGCAGTGGTCTATGGTCATTCACATTTCCTGGAGGTCTGGTTGCGGGTCATTACGGCAGTCTTACTCAGGCTGACGATGATGGAGATACAACCTTCACTACCTGGTCAATCCCCGATCCGATGCTGACGATTAATAAATCTGGAGCGGGTTCTATAGCAGGCTCTGGCTGGCCGGCTGATCTTACCAAAACGATTTATATCAATGGCGCACAGGTAGCGGTGATTGATAACAATTCAGAATCATTCTATTACTCCCCGGATAATCCTCTATCAGCGGGTACAGTAGTCCGTGTTGAGAGCGGCGATTATTCCAAGGAGCACATCGTCATTGACCTGCAAATGACCGGTTTTGATCTTGGGAGTGATTCAATCTCAGGCGTTGCCAATCCGGGCGTGTTGACCGCGAGTTGTTCGGATACCTGGGATAATGTAGAAGCAACTGCGGATAGCAGCGGTCTCTGGACCGCGACTTTTACTTCAGATCTGGTTGCAGGAAGCTATGGCAATCTTACCCAAGCTGACGAGGACGGAGATAAAACCGTCAAATTTTGGTCAATTCCTAATCCGATGCTGACGATTGATAAGACATATTGGAAGACCATTCAAGGCTCTGGCTGGCCGGCTGACCTTCCTAAAACAATTTTTATCAATAATGTAAAGGTAGCGGTGATTGATGATAATTTAACATCTTTCCGTTACAATCCTGGCGATCCTCTGTCAGCGGGTACAGTAGTCCGTGTTGAGAGTGGTGCTATTTCCAAGGAGCACACTGTCATTGATCTGCGAATGACCGGTTTTGATCTTGGGAATGACTTAATCTCAGGCGTTGCCAGTCCGGGCGCATTAACTGCGAGCCGTTATGATACCGATGAATCCGCGGAAGCCACCGCGGACGGCAGCGGTTTATGGACTGCGACTTTTACCTCCGATTTGGTTGCGGGTAGTTACGGCATTCTTACTCAGGCTGACGAGGACGGAGATAGAACCGTCACAAGTTGGTCGATTCCTAATCCGATATTGACGGTTGATAAGTCATATGGGAACTCCATTAAAGGCTCTAACTGGCCGGCTGATCTTCCTAAAACAATTTATATCAATGGTGCAAAGGTAGCGGTGATTGATGATAATTTTACATCTTTCCATTACAGTCCTAGCGATCCTTTGTCAGTGGGTACAGTGGTCAGAGTTGATTGTGGCGCCTATTCCAAGGAACACACTGTCATTGACCTGCGAATGACCGGTTTTGATCTTGAGAGTAACTCAATCTCAGGCGTTGCCAATCCGGGCGTATTAACCGCGAATCGTTCGGATAATTGGGAACATGCAGAAACAACTGCGGATAGCAGCGGTCTGTGGACCGCGACTTTTACCTCCGATCTGGTTGCGGGAACTATTGGCTACCTCAGTCAGGCTGATGAGGACGGAGACATAACCCTCAAACTTTGGTCAATTCCTGATCCGATGCTGACGATTGATAAAAACAGGAACGAGATTCAAGGCTTTGACTGGCCGGCTGATCTTCCTAAAACAATTTATATCAATGGTGTGCAGATAGCGGTTATTAATGCTTCATCAACGACATTTTATTACTCCACTAATGTTTCACTGTCAGCAGGAACAATAGTTAGGGTTGAATGTGGCACTTATGCCAAGGAACATACTGTTATTGATCTGCGGATGACAGGCTATGACTTGACAGGCAACTCCATCAACGGAGTGGCTAATCCGGGTGTGTTAACCGTGGCTCGCTCGGATGCCTACGAAACCGTGGAAGCAACAGCAGACAGCGCCGGATTATGGTCAACTGTTTTCAGTAACGCACTTGTAAAAGGTGCCACCGGCGACTTAACACAGTCAGACATTGATGGCGATAAAACCCATGTAAGCTGGCGAATCCCCGACCTCTCCTTACAAGCTTATGTTAATACTGGGCTGATTGCCAGTTATGGCTGGTTGCCAGGGGAGAATATAGCTGTCAGTCTCAATGGGAATTACGTTACAACCTTCATAGCCAGAAGCGATGGGAGCACTTGGGGCTCAATCGACCACGTTCTCAAACCAGGTGATACGCTCCTTCTTTCAAATGGTTCCGATTCAACCAGCCATGTTGTGAAGGATGTCTCTTTTACTGGATACGACGAATCTGTCGACACGATATGGGGCAAAGCCGAACCAGGTGAAGTCTTTATCCAGGCAGCAGATTCAGAAGGCGGGGATTCACTCACCGTCAGCGTTAATGGTGATCTTACTTGGATCGCTGATTTTTCAGGATTAACCAATATTGGACCTGGTACTTCTGTATACTTGTTCCAGTATGATCAGGATGGCAACTCAACCGTCATCGTCTGGCATATCATACGTGTTTCGATGAGTGTTTACCTTCAAAACAATGACATTCAAACGCAAGGCTGGCCGAATAACACCAAGGTGACTCTATCGATAAATGGAAACATTGTAGAGACCCGAACAATTAGCGGAAGTGCTGCGTTCTATCCCCAACAAACACTCACTCCGAATGATGAAGTCATCATCAGCAGCAGTTGGGTGACACTCACCCACGTAGTTAAGGATATCTCAGTTGCTTCGTGGGATCTGGAGGCTGAAACCGTGAGGGGGAAAGCGGCAGCCAACACCGAAGTGACTGTTTCGGTGTATTATAACAATAATTGGTGGTACCAGGATGCAGTTGCGGATAGTTCTGGTGATTGGACGGTTGACTTTGCCGGTATTGCGGACCTCCAGCCTGGAATTGGAGGTTGGATTTCTCAATACGATGAGGCAGGCAATTCCACCCATAATCCCTGGCATGTGCCTCATCCATATTTCTATGTAAACCATCAGTCCAATGAAATTTTTGGAACGGATTGGTTATCTGCCGGCAATATCACGGTGACAATTGGAGAGCAATCCTGGACGACTCAGAGCAACTCGAACGGACGATTCAACCTAAACCTGTCTCCATTTGACATTCTGCCTGGTCTTGTAATACAGGTTACTGATGGGACCCATACCAGAACACACATCGTGAAAAATTTGTCTCTAACAAATGTTGATGTTGATACCAATACGCTAACAGGCACTGCCGACCCTGGTGAGCTCGAAGTGTGGGCTTGGAAAAGCGGATATTGGTACAGCAAACACCCAGTTGCTGATGTGGCTGGAAACTGGACAGCAGATTTCACTGGAACAGCAGATATCACCCCGGACACTTACGGTTGGATCTACCAATATGACGACCAGGGCAACTACACAGTAATTTACTGGTACACACCCAATCCGTACATCTATGTTTACCCACTTACCAATACTATCTATGGTGATGAATGGTCTCCAAATGCAACCATAACCATCAGCACAACCGGTCGATCCTGGACTGCACGGAGTGATTCAGACGGCTGGTTCCGTTTCTCGGCGGACCCGTTTGATATCTTACCCGGGCAAACAATAACAGTTACCGATGGTCTTTCCACCAGGACTCATAAAGTCAGGAACCTGGCAGTGACAAGCATTGATGTCGATAGCGATATCCTTACAGGAACTGCTGATCCTGGAGAACTGCGCGTGAGAGCCTGTACAAACGGATATTGCTACAGCAAATACCCGACTGCTGATGTGGCTGGAAACTGGACAGCAGATTTCACTGGAACAGCAGATATCACCCCGGGCACTTACGGTTGGATCTACCAATATGATGGTGAGGGTAATTACACGGTGATCTATTGGTACCAACCTGATCCGGTGATTAGAGTTAATTTATCGAGCGATCTAATCTTTGGCGATCTGTGGCCGTCTTTCACAGAAGTCAGTGTTAGCGTGAATGGGGTGAATCTTGGCACAGAAACCTCTGATTCTTACGGCAGTTTCTACATTTTCCCCGAAGATTTTGACCTTGAAGTTGGGCAAGAGATCAAAATCACCAGCCCGGATTATGCGACTGTCACATACACCACCCAGGCTATTGCTTTTGAGGGTTATGATGTCACAGAAGATACAGTGTGGGGTACAGCTGAAAATGGCATTGTTTATGTACTGTCTTGTGTTGAACTTGCTGGTTACTATGATTGTTACTCGCTGGAAATCAATGTGACTGATGGGACCTGGCTGGCTGATTTCACTGGAAAGGTGGATCTGGTGCCAGGCAGCAGCGGGTTAGCAACTATTTATGACGAAAATAATAACAGCACCGAAGTTGACTGGTTTATCCCAAATCCAAAGTTTACGGTCTTTCTTTTTGATAACTTTGTTTACGGATCTCGGTGGCCAAGTGGATCAACAATAGATGTGAACATTAGTGGGGTCGCAGAAACTTTCCATGCTGTAGCAAGTGAAAGTGGCTATTGGAATCTAATTATTGAAGGGGTCACCTTCATCCCGGGCATGACTGTCACAGTTATTGGCACCATCCCCGATAGCATCGACACTATTCAGCGCGAACACTTGGTTAGAAATATTACAGTAACAAAAGTAGACTATGAATTGGACACAGTTGAAGGTACTGCGGAACCAGAGGTTATGCTGGATGTGCTCGTAATCGATGAGGCAAATTACTATGGATATCCAGAGACTGTCCTCTCGGATTCTACAGGTCACTGGATCGCAGAGTATCACAGCGTGATAGACATTGTCCCTGGTTTCTCTGTTCAGATTAGCCAGGAGGATGATGATGGTGATTCAACCGTTGCATTTTGGCAACGCGAATCATTCTCCATTTATCTGCCACTGATACGGAAGTAGGAATGGCGCCTTGGGCAGAGGCGGCTAAGTTGTAGTTTATTAGACCGCAGCCACTCATAAAATGGGCGGCTGCGATCTTGGCAGGTCGGGCGTTGTTCCCAGAGGGTATCGGGTAAATACCTTGCTCTGAGCGTAGCGAACGGGATTCAATTGGGAGCAAGCCTCCAAGCATCCGGTATGCTATAATTTCCCATTGCGGTTACCTTAACCAGCAGTTATTGCATACCGATATTGATTGATTAGATGACTCACAGGAATGGATTATGTTCAAAAAATTGGGGCAGATCTTCAAAGGAGATCCGCATAAGAGAATAATTGACAAACTGGTTACCATCGTAGACCAAATCAACGCGCTCGAACCGCAGTTCGAAAATCTCAGCGACGCACAGCTCAGCGCAAAAACGGATGAATTCCGCGCCCGTCTGGCAAATGGCGAGACGCTCGACTCCCTCCTGCCGGAAGCCTTCGCAGCGGTTCGCGAAGCCGGCAAGCGCACCCTCGGGCAGCGCCACTACGATGTTCAGCTCATCTGCGGCATCAATCTGCACCAGGGTGGTATCTCTGAGCTGCGGACTGGAGAGGGCAAAACCCTCTCCGCGACCTTGCCGCTCTACCTCAACGCGCTCGAAGGCAAAGGCGCGCATCTCATTACCGTCAACGACTACCTCGCGCGGCGTGACGGACGCTGGATGGGAGCGGTTTTTGGAATGCTGGGGCTCAGCGTGGGCGTGCTCCAAGCCGTCGGCAGCGCGGAAGGCGGCGAACGGGCTTTCCTTTACGACCCCAATGAGAGGTCCTTAGCCGAAGCCACTGACATGCTCCGACCGGTGCCGCGCAAGCAAGCCTACCTGGCGGATATCACCTACGGCACCAACAGCGAATTTGGTTTCGATTACCTGCGCGATAACATCGCCATGCGCTGGGAGCAGCGCGTGCAGCGCGGGCATCATTTCGCCATCATCGACGAGGTGGACAACATCCTCATCGATGAAGCCCGGACGCCGCTCATTATTTCGGGTCCCGCGCATGAAGATTCCGAAAATTACATCCGCATGGCGCAGATCGTCCGAGCGCTCAACGAGGAAGATTACGATCTTTCGGAAAAAGACCAGACCGTCAGCCTGACCGAGGTCGGTATCGGGCACGTGGAAGAGATGCTCGGGGAGCCGCTTTCGGATCCCGAACGCCCCGAAGATATCAAACCTGAACAAGCGCGTTTGATGGGCTTTTTGGAACAGTCCCTGCGGGCGCGCTTCCTCTTCCGCCGCAACAAAGAATATATCGTCCAAAACGGTGAGGTCATCATCGTGGACGAATTCACTGGACGTATGATGCCCGGAAGGCGTTGGTCCGATGGGCTCCATCAGGCGGTGGAAGCCAAAGAAGGCGTGAAGGTGCAGGCGGAAAATGTTACCCATGCGACTATTACCATCCAGAATTATTTCCGCATGTATAAAAAATTAGCGGGCATGACCGGTACCGCCCTGACCGAAAAAGAAGAGTTTTTCCGCATTTACGGTCTGGACGTGCTCTCCATCCCGACAAACCTCGAGTACCAGGCTACTCGCGCCGACTCCGGCATCAGCGCGGAAGAGGCGAGGGACGAAGAGGGTTATAAGTACACCTATTACCATGCCGCCTCTGACCCTCAGAAAACGCCTCTCTTCTACAAGCGCAAAGATTATCCGGATGTGATTTACCGCACGACAGAAGGAAAAGTGCGCGCAATTGTCCTGGAAATCATCCGTTACCATGTCATCGGTCGCCCGCAATTGGTTGGCACCACCTCGGTTGAGAACTCCGAGCGGCTTTCGGAACGCCTGAATGCTGACATGGTACGGCGTCTGCTGCAGGTGAAGTTGATCCGGCAGGCATGGTTTAAGACCAAAGGACTGAACGAGGCGGATTATGTCGATCAGCCCGAACTGCGTATGCTGAGCGAAGCTCTGGACAAACTGCGCATGCCCGAACTGCGCCGGCTCGGAATGCAGAACGGCATGAGCACGCTCGACCTGGCGGATGAAAGCAACAAGGCGAATCTGTTGGCTCTGCTGAACCTGCAGGATAATGACTGGGAGCGTCTCAAAGCCCTGTTCGACAGCGGCATCCCCCACCAGGTGTTGAACGCGCGCAAGCACACTGAAGAATCGCTCATCATCGCCGGCGCCGGTGCCTTTGGCGCGGTGACGATCGCCACCAACATGGCAGGTCGCGGTGTGGACATCAAGCTGGGAGGTGAACTCTCTGAAAGCCTCCTCTCGCGGGTAAATCAGGTGCTTACTGAGAAAACCCGAACCGATCCCTACAATATGACCATGCCCCAACGGCTTCAGGCGGTGAAGGCGCTAAATGCCGAACTGGACGAGAGCCAGCAGGAGGCTGTTGACGCCTTCCTCGTCTATATGGATAACATGGCGAAAGTGCGCGAATTGGGCGGCTTGCACGTGATCGGCTCCGAGCGCCACGAAGCCCGCCGCATCGATAATCAGTTGCGCGGGCGCGCCGGACGCCAGGGCGACCCAGGTTCCTCGCGTTTTTACCTCGCTCTGGATGACGACCTCATGCGCATGTTCGGCGGGCAGCAGATGGAGAGCTTGCTGCAGCGCTTTAAGATCGACGAGAATATGCCTATCGAGATCCCGCTGGTCAACAAACTGGTGGAACAAGCCCAGACCCGTGTGGAGGGCGCGAACTTTGACGTCCGCAAGCACCTGCTGGAATATGACGACGTCCTGAACGCACAGAGAAACCGCATCTACAGTCAGCGGGATAAGATTTTCACCAAAGACGACTTGCATGAAGACGTCAACGAAATGCTGGTCACAGAACTTGGCGCCAGAATAAAAACCGGATTGGAAGATTCTGAAGGTCCCTGGAAGCTCCTGGGCTTTCTGGAAGACATTGCACCGGCCATCCAGACAGAATTTGGGACCTACCCAAGTTACGCGCTCAAGATGGTACTGGAGAGCCTCGGCAGTCCCGCGAACGCGGAAGACCTGCTCGAAAAGCTCACCGCCCGGGCAAAAGAAGCCGTTTTAACTGAAAATGAGCATGTCCGCGAGGGAGCGGCGCTGCTCTTTGAACGCAGCGAGCAGGGCATGAAGAACCAGTTGGCAGAGCGCACAGAGATGCTGGACGCCTACCTGGAGAGCTTTGACCCTGCCGAGCAGCACGACCTCACGGCGGAGATCAGCGCGATCGTCCAGACGCCGGTTCGGATGTCCGCGGCGCAGCAGCGCGGTTTTATGGAAGATCCTATGAGCATGAAAGAGCCGCTGCGCGAAGCCCTGCGCACCAGCGCGACGCTTACGACCATCCGGCGCATCCTCCTGACGCTCGAGAAACGCTTCGGGGATAACTGGGGCTTGAAACCGATCGACCTGGCGCAGCTTCCCTGGGAGGAAGTCCGCCAAAAAATTGACGGTCTGATAGTCGATTCACTTGCCCGCCGGGTAGAGCGCCTCTTTGGCGCTGATGGCGAAGTACGGCGGGACCTTGAAGCCAATCCGGACCTGCTGCAGGCGGCTGTGGAGGACCCGGAAGCACGCGCGCAACTGGTGCAGGTAAGCACGGAAGGCAGACGGATCGCCTTCGATACCCGCTCGCACCGCAAGACCTTCCAGACACATTTGAGGCTCACTTACATCTTCTCGATGGCGGAGCGGCTGCTGAAACAGCCTATCGAAACGGTCACCGAAGACATCCTGATGCACTTGCAAGGAGCTGAAAAGCGTTTGGCAGACATTTTCGGTAAATTCGAGTTCCGCCACCTCGCGAACAACGGCTTCAAACTCGCTGACCTGCCGAAGGCGACGAAAGATGCGCTGAGCCTCAGGCTTGGCGAACAGCAGTTCGCCGGCGTAGCGGCTTTGGCGATTGACGATATCCCCGCGGCCTTGCAGGATGATATCCTGGAGGTTCTGGGCGACAAAGCCCAAAACCGCATCTACCGCGATCTCCTGTTGGGCACGATTACGGAGACCTGGGTGGAGTATCTGACGCGCATGGAAGCCTTGCGGGTTTCCATCAGCATGGAATCCTACGCCCAGCGCGATCCGCTGGTGCAATATAAGAGCCAAGCCAGCACGCTTTTCACG
>Ga0123334_1002936_pt1 | contig 19111 bp, 13 predicted proteins | sample BiotimSIPDNA_FD_89706 | JGI IMG/M metagenome (GOLD analysis project Ga0123334, IMG submission 89706) | Anaerobic biogas reactor microbial communites from Washington, USA - Biogas_R1 time_0 SIP DNA | ecosystem: Engineered > Bioreactor > Anaerobic > Unclassified | place: Washington, USA... | reverse complement strand
CGGTAGCGTATTTAAACATTTCAGCATCGGGCACTTCGGCTATCACTTGCTGCATTCCGTTTCCAACCGGATTCATCCCAAGGATACGGCCTCTTCGTTTATTAAGATCCCCGATTACATCGCCCATGTAATTGTCAGGCACCAGCACCTCCACACGGGAAATCGGTTCAAGTAAAACAGGCGATGCCTTAGGTAAGCCTTCCTTATAGGCTAAACTTGCGGCAATTTTAAATGACATTTCGGAAGAATCAACCGGATGGTACTTCCCGTCATATAGGGTTGCCTTAAGATTTACCACCGGGTAGCCGGCCAAAACACCCTTCATTATGCTTTCCCTAAGCCCTTTTTCAACGGCGGGGAAATACTGTTTCGGAACAACGCCTCCAAATATTTTTTCCTCAAAGACAAGGTCTTCCGTCGGGCCGGGTTCAAATTCAATCCACACATCTCCAAACTGCCCATGTCCGCCCGATTGTTTCTTGTGTTTGCCTTCAACCTTGACACTTGACCGTATCGTTTCGCGATATGGTATTTTAGGATTGCTAAGCTCAACATCCACTTTAAATTTTGAGCGAAGCTTGCTCAAGATCAGATCCAGATGCTGATCTCCGATCCCATAAATAAGTGTTTGTTTTGTTTCGGCATTCAATTCCACCTTGAAAGTAGGATCCTCGTCCATCAGCCTTGTCAGGCCGGAACCTATTTTCTCTTCATCGCCTTTTGTTTTCGGAACAACAGCCATCGAAAGCATCGGCTGCGGAAATTCTATCTCCGGCAAAACAACGGGTTTTTCCTTAGAACATAAAGTATCGTTCGTTTCGGTAACCATAAGCTTTGCAACAGCTCCAATATCACCGGCGACGAGTTTATCGGTATTTATCTGCTGTTTTCCCTTTATCAAAAATAACTGCGCAATCCGCTCATTCTTTTCTTTTTTAGAATTATAAACGCTTGAATCTGAATTTAAAACTCCGGACATAACCTTGATGTATGATATTCTCCCGACAAATGGGTCAACTATTGTTTTAAACACCAATGCCGACAGCGTTTCATTTTCACTCACATTAAGCTGCACGGTTTCACCATTCAATTGAGCAGTTACCGTTCCTCTTTCACTAAATGCCGGAACAAAATCGACAATCGCATCAAGGAGCATCTTAACACCGGCATGGTTAATCGCGGAACCGCAGAATACAGGAGCTATATCACCTGATTTTACGCCCGCTTTCAACGCGCTTAGAATTTCTTCATCGGAAAAGGATTCCCCTGAGAAGTATTTTTCCATTAATTCTTCATTTGTTTCGGCAACCGCTTCAATTATACCTTCACGATATTGTTGTACTATATCAGCCATACCCTCAGGTATCTCGGCATCGGTGAAATCCTTTCCATTGAAACGTTTTGCCTTCATTGCCGCCACATCGACTATTCCTGCGAAAGACCCTGATTCCATAATAGGAAGTTCGAATGCAATAACACTTTTGCCGAACATTTCCTGCAGTTGATCGAAAACCTTAAAAAAGTCTGCATTCTCTTCATCTATTTTACTTACAAAAAAGAGCTTGGGAATTTGATGCTCGACAACCTCTTGCCATGCTTTTTCAGTGCCGACCTCGACGCCGTCCTTCGCACTTGCAAGAATAATGGCCCCATCCGCCACACGAAGCCCCTGCCGCAATTCACCGACAAAATCAAAATAACCGGGAGTATCGATAATGTTTATCTTGTACCCTTTCCATTCCAATGGCGCCAATGAAGTACCGGTACTTATTTGCCTTTTTACTTCCTCAGGATCGTAATCCATAACTGTGTTTCCATTGACAACACTGCCAAACCTGTCCGTCGCTTTAGCTCCGAAAAGTAGCGCCTCTGCCAGTGTTGTCTTGCCCGCCCCTCCATGTCCGAGCAGACAGACATTGCGTATTTTGTCAACGCTAAAATCTTTCACGCATAATCCCCCTTTTTTCGTACCTGCACTAAGCAGATAAATTGTTAAGCGTTATCCTGTGCAATAACAGGAGCAATTATTGATAACCCAAATGATCCCAGGTAACCATTTATCAACAGCATTTAACAATAGCAGTCAAAGAGTATTATATACCGAATTTTGATATTCCGGCAACCCTTTCGCTAAAAGTTAATTTATTATCTGCCATTATTTTAAAAACAGCGGAAAAAATTGCCGAGGCGGGGAACATTTTTGAGCCCTGTTATAAAGTATTCTACCTATTAATAAAATTATAACAAAGAAGAAATTGCTTAGCAATTTCTTCCGTTGTTTAGAGGGGATTGATTAAATGAAGGCAATCATAATGGCAGGCGGAAAAGGCACGCGTCTTCGTCCGATGACATGCGGCATGCCTAAACCGATGGTGCCGGTTATGAATATTCCTTTAATTGAACATATCATCATTCTTTTGAAAAAGCATGGCATAGTTGATATTGGGGTTACATTAATGTTTCTTCCGCAAAAGATAACGAGCTATTTTGGCGATGGGACAAGATGGGGCGTCCGTTTGCATTACTTTACCGAAGAAAAGCCTATGGGAACCGCGGGCAGTATTTTAAGCGCGTCTTCGTTTATAAACGATACATTTATTATTATCAGCGGCGACTGCATAACGGATCTGGACCTTACAAAAGCAATGGAATTCCACCGGTTAAAGCAAGCTGTGGCAACTCTTGTTCTGACCAGGGAAGAAAATCCTTTAAATTTTGGTATCGTTACTACCGATAACAGCAGCTATATTACCGGATTCCTTGAAAAACCAGCCAGAGGCGAAGTTTTCAGCGATACAATCAATACCGGAATTTATGTGCTTGAACCGGAAATATTTAATCATATTGTACATGACAAACCCAGCGATTTCAGCCGTGATCTTTTCCCTGCACTTTTGGATAAAGGCTATCCTCTGGTTGGGTATACCTCATATGATTACTGGTCGGATGTGGGTACCGTGGAATCCTACTTAAGCACACACTGTGATATTTTCAACCGGAAGGCGGAATCAGTCTTTGGGGAAAACAAGTACAACAACAATATTGTTGTTGGCCGGTCAACAGTAATTGAACCAACAGCGAAAATTAACGGGCCCTGCCTTATAGGGAGCAACTGCTATATTGGACATGACGCTGTGATAGACAGTTACTCGGTGATTGGTAACAATTGCTTTATCGAAGATCAAACTTCAATAAAAAGAAGTGTTTTAATGAACAACTGCTCAATTGGCCGCGGGTGTGAGCTCAGGGGCAGCGTCTTAGGCAATAAAGTCCGCTTCATGCACTATGTTTCGTGTTATGAAAACGCTTTGGTCGGGGACGAATGCGTTGTTCACGAACGATCCATTATTAAACCGAATATTAGAATATGGCCAGGGAAAGTTGTCGATTCACTGTCTGTTGTTGACAGGAACATTGTTTGGGTTTCCCGATATAAGCCTGAATTATTTAGTCAGGACGGCCTTACCGGAACCGTCAATGTAGACATAACGCCGGAGTTTGCTTCAAGGCTTGGCTCGGCATATGGGTCCGTTCTGGGCCAGGGAAAGAGTATTGTTGTTTCATCCGATGATTCGAACGCATCAAGCCTTTTCAAATACGCTTTTATTTCCGGATTAATGTCGGTTGGAATAAAGGTTAATAACATAAGTGAAGTTCCTGTTCCGCTGTCAAGACACGCGGTCCGTATGCTTCAGGCCGCCGGAGGCGTGCATGTGAAAAGAAACAGCGAATCTGACGATAGGCTTGAAATAGACTTTTTTGATGAAAATGGGGCAAATGCCGGCATCTCCGTTGCAAAAAACATTGAGAGCGTTTTTTATAAGGAGGATTTCCTGCGATGCCGGGCCCGGGCAATCCTTGACATAAATAATATCAGCGATTTCACCGGCTATTATCTTGGTTATTTGCTTGAAAGGATTGATACCGGATGCATACGAAAGAAAAAATGTCCGTCAGTTTTAGTTGTATCTAACGGTGAATCAATGCTTACGTTTATTCATAATATTTTTGAAGGGTTAGGGATCACAATTGGCGGTGAAATGCTTGTTAATCAAATGGATCCTGAAAATATCCAAAACGCTGAACATATTTTACACGCTGATTTGATCGCGTTTATTGACTGCAGCGGTGAAAAGCTTATACTGGCCGGTCCGGGCGGAAAAGTAATAGACGAAAATCTATTTTTTCTGCTAACGTCATACATATTGCTCCGCAGTATTCCCGGATGCACCATTATTTCACCGATGAACATGACTTCCGCGCTTGAACACCTGGCAATTAAGTACGGCGGGGCGGTCAAATGGGTAAAACCCTCAAAACACGCAATTTTGAAAGAACTTATGAAAACAGACATATACTCCGGTAACATTAACCAGTATATGCTGCAGTTTGATGCGACAGCCTCGCTGGCAAAAATCATTGAATTCATGTGCAGGCACAAAACAACGTTGGATAATATATTAAAGTTTCTGCCATCATACCATCTCAGGCATAATTCGTTTTTATGCCCGTTTGACAATATAGGGAAAGTTATGCGTACCGTTCTCTCGCAAGCAAATACCGCTAAACGGCTTTATGGTGGAATAAGAATAAGTTTTAAAAACTCATGGGTTCTTATTATTCCCGATGCAAGAAAACCACTTCTTCATATTTATGCGGAAGGAAATACCGACTGCGAGTCGGAACTGCTTATGGAAAAATACATATATAAAATAAAAGGGCTTATTCGTTACTGTTCAGGCGAACAAAAATCTCAGGAGAACTATTGAAGCCCTTGTTTCCATTTTTGACAATAGTTCAAGAACACTTGGAAACATATGCAATGTTAACTTAAGGTTACTGTAGGGTAAATACGCTGTCTTCATTGACATGCGGCAATGCTAATGATATTTTAGAAAATGGAAAAAGCAAGAGCTTCCTTTGAAAAAAGATAAATCATAAATATCGGCTTATAGTTTTTTATTCCGCATTATCTGCTAATTTTATATAAATATTGGCAATGTCAGCCTTGCGTGTTTTATGTTTTTTCTTTACAATATGTTTAACCGTATGATTTGTCTGTTCGAATCGTTAGAACTAAACATCCTGCGGCAAACAGCATATTTTTGAAAGGGATGATATTAATGGCGCTGCCATTCAGAGATGTTATCGAAAATATATCGCCTTATGTTCCCGGAAAGCCTATAAGCGATGTTCAAAGGGAGTTGGGGCTTTCAAATGTTATTAAACTGGCCTCGAATGAAAATCCTTTCGGATGTTCTCCAAAAGTAAAACAGGCGATAGCCGAAGGCTTATCGGAAATAAACCTGTACCCCGACGGGAATGCGACGTTACTGCGTGAAAGTCTCGCAAGGCATTATGGCCTTGACCCCGAACAGTTTGTTTTCGGGGCGGGTTCAAATGAAATAATATCGTTTATCGCACAGCTTTTCTTAAATCCCGGTGATGAATCAATTTATCCAATGCCTTCGTTTGTATGGTACAATACGGCAGTACGAGCTGTGGGCGCTGTACCGGTTAAAATTCCTTTAAGGGATTATACAACTGATCTTGACGCGATAAAAAGTTCAATAACCGAAAAAACGAAAATAATATGGATTTGTAACCCTAACAACCCCACCGGGACAATTATTACAGATAAGCAGCAGGAAGAATTCCTTGATTCGGTGCCGCGAAACGTGGTTGTTGTTCTGGACGAAGCATATTACGAATATGCCAAAGGAGAAGGTTTCCCGGAATCTGTTCCGCTTCTAAAGAAATATCCGAATATAATAGTGCTGCGTACTTTTTCAAAAGCATACGGCCTTGCGGCTTTAAGGGTAGGATATGGGATTACTTCACCCGAAATTGTATCATATCTGAACAGAATCCGCCCGCCCTTTAACGTTAATACACTTGCCCAGAAAGCCGCTGTTGCGGCTTTGGAAGATCAAAGCTTTGTCAGTTACGCCGTATCCGAAACCAAAAAAGGGCGGCTAACTCTATATGAAGCGTTTGAAAAGCTTGGACTTAAATATATAAAATCTTACACAAACTTTATTTGGGTTGAAACGTCGTACCAGTCCGGTGAAATTTTTCAAAAGCTTCTTAAAAAAGGCGTAATTATAAGGCCATTCATGGATAACTGGATTAGAATCACCGTGGGAACCGAAGAGGAAAACAGGGCATTAATCAAGTCACTGGAAGAAATACTGTAAATCAGAACTGGGGCTCATTTTTGAGCCTCATTATATTTTTAAAGACAGCTTCTGCAAAGATAAGATCTTCAGGTGTCGTTATTTTAATATTATTATAGCTGCCCATTATCATACGGACGGGATAGCCTAAACGTTCAACAAGCACAGAGTCGTCTGTTCCGCTAAACCCCTCCATGGCAGCATTTTTATGTGCCTTTTCGATGATTTCCCTTTTAAAAGTCTGTGGCGTCTGTATGCTCCACAGCCTGGAACGGTCAAGCGTTTTTTCAATTATTCCGTTACCGTCGGCTTTTTTTATCGTATCCTTAACCGGAACACCGGTACAGGCGGCCCCTGTCTCAGCGGCAGCGGAAACTGTGTTTATTATAATATCAGGAGTTATCAACGGCCTTGCGCCGTCATGGACACAAACTACAGCCGACTCTTTTGAAACCGCCTGCAGCCCGTTATATACGGAAGCCTGCCTGTCGCTTCCTCCATGTACGACGGCAGATATCTTAGAGTATTTATAACAGCTTAGGATACAATCGTTAAAAACAGAATGGTCTTCTTTACTGATAACAACTATTATTTCAGAAATAAGATTTGTTTTTTCAAAAGCTTCTATTGTATGTGCCAGTACAGGTTTGCCGGCAACCGTCATATATTGTTTATTGACACCTGTGTTCATTCGGGTAGATTTTCCCGCTGCGGCAATTATTGCTGAAACCTTGTAAAATATACTCATAAATATTTCCTTATCAATATAAACACTGCACACGAAACACTACTTAACGGCAGACAGGCCGGCCGATTTGAATCTTGCAAATATCATACGCCCCGCTGATGTTTGCAGAACACTTGTAACAATAACATCAATTTCGGAGCCTTTAAATTTCAAAGCGCCTTCAACAACTACCATTGTTCCGTCTTCCAGATATCCTATACCCTGCCCGTTCTCTTTTCCCTCACGGATAATTTTCACGGTCATTTCTTCGCCTGAAACGGCAAGGGGTTTAAGAGCATTTGAAAGATCATTTATGTTAAGGATGGAGATTCCGTTAATAGAAGCGACTTTGTTCAGGTTATAGTCGTTTGTTATTATGCATGCTTTCTCTTCTTTTGCGTATTGCATAAGCCTTTCATCAACTTCAACGGCCGGATCATATTTCGTTTTTGCTATTTTTACTGGTATTTTCGAGTTTTGCTTCAGGCTTTCCAAAACATCCAGCCCCCTGCGTCCCTTTGCGCGGGTTATATCGTCATGGGAGTCTGCCAGATGCCTTAATTCTTCCAATACAAAATCCGGGACAACAAGCTCACCCTCTAAAAAACCAACTCTGCAAATATCAAGGACACGGCCGTCAATAATAACACTTGTATCAAGAACCTTACAGTTATATGATCTGCGTTTTCTGTCCTCGATAATATTCTCATTCTTTTTTGACATAGCAAGAAACACACCGCAGCTTCCAAACAATATATTCGCAACAATTGTAAGTGGAATACCAATTACCTGAATTCTCATAAGTGCGACGGAAAGAAGATTTGCAACAATAAGCCCGGCAATAAGGCCGGCAACACAAACCATGAGTTCATAAAGCGTTAATGACTGCAGAAACTTTTCAATTTTATCCACAGACACTGCCGCGTAACTGACAATTTTGCCTCCGAAAAAAAGCATTAACATTCCGAATGCTACGGATGCTGCCACCATAATACCTATGCTCGTAAAGGACATTAGGTTCATTCCGGCACTCATTAGAACAAAACGAGTAACAGAAAACCCGGTCATTGCGCCGACTATGGCAATAGCATACTTCATAGCTTTATCCAACACTAAAACCGTCTCCCCGACATCATATTCAAAAGGAACCGTCCCTTTCTTCAATGTATGTATAACGGCACATTTGCAATGGGTTTCAAATACTAAAGCCCTATTTTGCAATTAATCAATTCTTCAACTTCATCCGGATCCATACCTTCGGCAAGAACCAGCTCACTTATCAGAATCTGCTTGGCACTGTTAAGCATTTTTCGTTCCCCCATCGATAGACCCTTTTGTTTCTCCCGTATAATTAAATGTTTTACAACATCGGCTACATCGAAAACATTACCGCTTTTAATTTTTATCATGTTTTCACGATAACGTTTATTCCAGTTCGAAGGCTGCTCTTCAATGCTGCCTTCGAGGGAACGAAAAACCTTGTCCGCAATAGATTTGTCAATAACTTCACGAATCCCCACATCATTTACACAATTAGTGGGAATCATAACCTTCATTTCGCCAACAGGCATTTTCATTATATAATATCTTTTTTTTTCGCCGAGAATCTCCTTTTCTTCGATGGATTCAATTATCCCGGCGCCGTGCATCGGATATACTATTTTATCTCCAATGTCAAACATGGCTACGCTCCTTTTGCACATTCATACCTCGGTTTTAACCCTTTGCACCCTCCGATAAAGAAAACCGGTGAAATATGCATGCAATCAGGAGAATTATACTTTACCCAAAATGCTAAAAGCTGCTGGTATCGTAAAAATGCCGCAGCCTCAGGCTTAATTCTAAAAATCGTGGAAACGTGCAATAATCACTGTCGTCTTTCAGTATAGTATACTACAAGATGAATTAATTGTCAAAATCAGATAATTTGAGGAACACCGTGAATAGTGCAAATTATAGCTCTATAGGTATTATTCTGTCGGTGTTGTCAGATGCGCATGCGTATAAGCATTTTAAGAATTATTGCTTAAGCGGTTCAGGAAAAGCTGCGGCCAAATTGTAATGTTCTGTCATTTTATGCGATCAAACATACGGTATTTAAAGACGTTTTTGTTTGACAAAGCCTTGTTATTAAAACTATAATTGTACTATACAGTTGTTTCCATTAAAGTATTTTACATTTATACCGGTTACACGAAGAATGTCCGATTGAACGCAAAAGGGGTGTTAACGGTGACTGAACTGAAGGATACTGTCCTGGATGATTTTCAATATACTTCACAGGATTTGCTCATTCGCAACAAAAGCATACTTGATTTATTGACAAAAATGACCGACTCTTCTGCCAGAATTGCCAGAACTCTGGCTAAAGCAGTTACACAATGCGGCTGCGTACGGATTTATGCTAAAAAACAGGAATTTTCAGATATTACCAATCTTGATGAAATGAAAAACCATATGCAATCTCATATAGAAGATTCATTATGTGAAAACTGCCGTGATCTTCTGGAAAAAGACATTGGGCGTAACCTTTTTTATCTGGCCGCCATTTGCAACACTCTTGACTTGAATCTGTATGACGTAATTATAAAGGAGCTTAAACGTTTGAAGTTATTGGGGAAATACAGTCTTAGATAAGGGGGTTATCGATGTGCGTAAAAATAATATTACCAGACAGTTTGTTATTACTCCGGAAACAGGAAAAAGGCTCATTGCAAAAGCCTTTGTTTATATCCCGGAAATACTTAGGGCCTTAAAGAACCAGACCATCGTTGTGGTTGCAGGAACAACAAACGGTTATGTTGCCGGGGAACTTCTAAATCATATCGAACAATCCGACGGGTTTAAAAGAGAACACTTTTATCGGGGAATTACTTTTCCTCCCCGCTATTCTTCCGGAAGTACCGGAAAACCAAACAGTGAAGCGGAATTTCCCGGAGATGTTGTCATAGAAAAGGGAATATGGCTTAAGGGAAAAACCATTTTTGATGTAAGCAAAAACCTTGATAAGGGAGATATAGTAATAAAGGGCGCCAATGCCGTTGATGTTGTAAATCGTAAAGCCGCCGTTCTTATCGGGCATCCTGAGGGCGGGACCATAACGTCTGCGATAAGCGCGGTTATAGGAAAAAGAACGGTATTATATATACCCGTTGGTCTGGAGAAAAGAGTGCCCGGAAACCTTGACCTGATTGCCGAACGGATAAATTCTCCGAATGCGTTCGGTCCAAGGCTGTGCCCGATCAGCGGAAATATTATTACCGAGTTGGATGCAATCAGGATTATAACCGGCGCTTCTGCTGAAATGATTGCCGCAGGCGGCGTTTGCGGGGCAGAAGGGTGCTATTATATCGCGGTGTCGGGCAGCGAAGATCAGGTTGAAAACACAGAGGGGCTCATTAAATCAGCGTATAACGAACCTGCCGATTAAAACAGCTTATAAGTATGTTATTCAGGTTTTATTAAAACAAGTAACTCAATGCTTCCTCCACGGTTTTCGCAAACAGAAGCTGTATTTCCCCCGTTATATTCACTCTGTCGGTTTGCTTTTGGTTACCTGTCGGGAGGATGCATTTTTCAAAACCAAGCCGTTTCGCTTCAATTATTCTTTTATCAATATGGCTTACAGCCCGGACTTCACCCGTTAATCCCACTTCGCCGATTACAACCGTACCTGATTCAATAGGTTTGTTTTTAAAGCTTCCGGCTACACTTGATATAACACCCAGATCACTGGCTGGCTCATCTAACCTTATTCCTCCGACGACATTGACATATGCATCGAAATTATTAAGCTGCATACCTACCTTTTTTTCCAGCACTGCGATAAGCATTGAGAGACGGTTATAGTCAATTCCTGTCGCCATTCTGCGCGGCATTCCGAAGCTGGTTGGCGCAACAAGCGCCTGTATTTCAAGAAGCATCGGACGAGTCCCTTCGATACTTGCCACAACGACGGAACCTGACTGGTTTTCCGCACGCCCGTCAAGCAGTGTCATAGACGGATTTTCTACCTCTACAAGCCCCTCCTGCCGCATTTCAAATATGCCGATTTCATTGGTTGAACCGAACCTGTTCTTTACAGAACGGAGGATACGGTAACTTTGATGGCGCTCCCCTTCAAAATACAGCACCGTATCAACCATATGCTCTAAAACTCTTGGACCGGCTATCGCGCCTTCTTTTGTCACATGTCCTGCTATAAAGACCGTTATCCCAGAGCCTTTCGCCATTACCATAAGCCGTCCCGCAACCTCACGAACCTGGCTGACACTTCCCGGTGCCGACGTAAGATCCTCGCTGTAAACCGTTTGAATTGAATCAAGTATAACCGTCTGCGGCCTAACCTGTTCAATTATATTCTCAATGATTTGAAAATTAGTTTCGGAAACCATAAATATATTCGCGTTATTTACAGAAAGTCTTTCGGCCCTTAATTTTATCTGCCTGACGGATTCCTCTCCTGATATGTAAAGAATTTTATGTGATCGGGGAAGCGTCCCGCACATCTGCAGCAAAAGAGTTGACTTTCCTATTCCGGGGTCCCCGCCTACAAGAACTATCGAAGCGGGAACAATACCTCCACCAAGCACCCTGTCCAGCTCAGAAATGCCTGTCTTTTGCCTGTCCTCGGCATCCTTTATAATGTCCGTTACAGGAACGGCTTTTTGCATGCTTACCGGAATTGGTTTTGAACGGCTCTGCTGTTTTTCTTCAATAAAAGTATTCCACATATTGCACCCGGGACATTTCCCAAGCCATTTTCCGGTTTCATATCCGCATTCCGAACAAACAAATATCGTTCTTGTTTTCGACAAGATACAGCCCCCTTTAAATTTCAATTCTTCTGTAATTATAAATTGTTAAAAATATTTTTTCCGGCTTTTTTCATTAATCCCTTAAAAACCAGAACATACATTGCATGCGACCACGTGAGAGGAACAACCCAGCAGGCTTTTCCATCGTTTTTATCTGCCTGTTCAGGCAGCAGATCAATGTGCGTTCCACATTTTACAGCCCATTTGAAATATTCCGAAGCCTTATTTAAGTTCCCTGCCTCAAGATAATACAGAGCCAGCCAAAGGGTTGATACAATCCACGGGTTTCCGCCCGCGTAGCTGTCACCCTCATAACGGTAAATTCCTCCCGCATTTTTGCAGTAAAGTTCATTTTCAATTTTCATTACCGTTTTTTCAATTACGGGATGATCGTATTCAAACACGCCGAAAGGCACCGAAGGGCCAATAAGGCTAATATCCATTCTGTTATCGGTAAGCGACACATCCCTTGAATATCCTTTGCTGTTAACAGATATCCTAACGGTATTTGAAGAAGGTTCAGCCCCCCACGGATTTAGTTTTGTGCGTACACTTCTTAATAACAAACCGGTTGTTTTGTCCACTAATTCCTTTTCAAGTGCTTTCTTCATGTTTTCGGCCGCTTTCAGCCATTTATCAGTTTTATCGCTTGAAACACCCAGCCGGCAGCCTATTTCCGCCGCGGCGCGAAAACCCGCAATAACCGCCGCCGTTGAATAGGTATGCTCGCCCATTCTTTCTTCCCATAAATCAAAGCTTGGACACGGAAGTCCTGTTTCATCGTCAATAAATACTGTAAGAAAATTCGCTGCTTTTTCGACAGCGGGCCACATCCGTTTCAAAAAATCAATATCATTAACGTATTTAAAATGGTTAAGAATTCCGTATAGTATTGTCCCTGTTTCATCAATCTGTATTCCCCAGGACGGGGCGGCGCCCCCTGACATATAATACCGCTGATGCCAGAAACCTTCGATGTCCTGTACATTCAGGGCCCATTCATAAAACCTTTCGGTCTCACTGTACAGGCCTGCCTCGTCAAAAGCCCGGGTTATAAAAGCCGCGTCCCTGCACCAGCAGTATGCGTACCTCCCGCACTGCGTAAAGCCCTCGTCAATTTCGGGAGATGCAAGAATGCCGCCGCTTTTTTTATCTGACATTAATTTAAAAAGCAGAAGTGAACGTTCATATATCCGGTCTGCCTTATCATTTCCGGTACACATATTATTGAAGGCGTTTAAAAAATCCTGCCAGTATCGTTTCGTTATATCGTACAGTTGATTATAATCCTTCTGTTTTACATCCGCTGCGATCTTTTTCAGATCATTAAGGGTTTTTGAAAATGTCATATGCAAAGTAAGGCCTATTTCACCACCCGGCTGCAGTACGCCCATATCCCAAAGCAATGCGCCGTCGGGGGACATTCCCATGCTGTCTATGCCGACCAGCTTTCTCTCCCAGACAGCGCCGAACGGATTGTTCCCAATCTGAAATTCTTTTACTTCGGCGTCGGAAGTAATCGCCCAGCAGCAATTATGGCGGTAATGAACCAAAGCGTCAAGATAAAAATCAAACATCGAGCATCCCATATCAAAGTGATTCGATATTACGTGCGACGCAAGCCCTATTCCCAGATGAAAATTATCTTCACCGGTATTTTTTATATGATAACGGCGAACCATAACAGGTGAATCAGGGAGACAGAAATCTGTCTGCGTTACTGATAAATGTAGTTTTTGCAGTACGGCCGATGTTTCAAGTATATTTGTTCTTTCAATATAACGCTGCGTTATTTCCTGGCCGCCTTCACTGAACCAGATTGTACCGGTGTGATCGTTAACGCTGAAAAAACCGGTAAGCATTTTTTCAATATGCTGAGAGTAATCAATTTCCGGCCAATACAGACGGATAAGCTCACCTGTTTCAGTAATGCATCCAAGCATGCTTCCATTCCCGATAACGGCATTGTTAATATAAGGTTTCCCCATGCAAAACCTCCATGAAGGTAATAGGCAATCGGCAGCAGTTCAATTATATCATTCCCTTTGACGCCGGTAAATCTAATATTTCCCAAGCACGAAACACCCGAAACAGGACCCGCGGGGATATTATACCAAAAACACAGCGGGTGATTCGGGTGTTTTCGGTTATGCCGGGCGACATGCTCCAGCGTCTTGCTGCCTACAGGCAACTGTGGAACGGGTAAATGAGCGACCCGGGATATGGAGACCTCCGCGCGAAAATATTACGGACCTGAAGCGCGTTGTCGGTATGTGCTTTGTCGCACAAGTAAACGAAACACCCGAAGCAGGACCCGCGGGGATATTATACCAAAAACACAGCGGGTGTTTCGTTATGATTGATTTACCAATTATATTTTTACGCTTCATGCAGAAAATATAAAAGAAATAGTGTATTGAAAGCATATATGCCAATATGAAATATATAGAAAAACAGAAAACACATTCCGGAGGAATATATGGAAGAAATTATTCATTTGCTCCTTTTTTCATTTTCATATTTTATTCAGATTTTTTTATTTACACTTGGGGCTTATTATACCGTAATTATGATATCGGGATGGATTCCGTACGGCGAGGAAAAACAAAAAAAAGCTTCCGTTTTACACCGCTTTGCCATTGTCATACCCGCGCATAATGAAGAAAAAGTAATCGGAAGCATGGTTAAAAGCCTTAAAAAACAAAAATATCCCGCCGACCACTATGATATATTCGTCATATGCGACAACTGCACCGACAACACGTCATACGAAGCCAAAAAAACAGGCGCCGATGTTCTTATACGCAGGAACAACAAAAAGAGGGGAAAAGGCTATGCATTGGAATGGGCTTTTACAAGAATTTTCAATATGCAAAAAGACTATGACGCGATTTGTGTATTTGATGCCGATAATGTTGTTACCTCGACGTACCTCAGGGAGATAAACACAATGCTTAATATGGGGCACCAGGTTATACAAGGGTATATTGACAGCAAAAACCCTTTTGATTCATGGATTTCTCTTTCATATTCGATTGCCTTCTGGCTGTCAAACAGAGTTTTTCAGCAGACCAGATATAACCTTGGCTTAAGCTGCGGTTTATGCGGAACCGGTTTTTGCATACGCACGTCGGTTATAAAAGAAATTGGTTGGGGCGCAACCTGCCTTACCGAGGATCTTGAGTTCACAATGAAACTTGTTTTAAATGACAGAAAGGTTTCATTCTGTAAGGATGCTGTCGTTTATGATGAAAAACCCCTTACATTCATTCAATCCTGGCGCCAGCGTAAAAGATGGATGCAGGGGCATACCGACTGTGCAATACGTTATCTGCCGAAGCTTTTTAAAAAGGCATTCAAAGAAGCCGACTTAAAGGCTTTTGACTGCGCCATATACCTGTTCCAGCCAATACGTTTTATATGTTTTGGATTGGCTATGCTTTTCTCCTGGTCAGAAGTGGTATACCCCGCGGCACCTTTCTACATAATCGGGTATGCGTTTACGAATGAAGTCTGGTCGGTAATTGTACTTGTGCAGCTTTTGTTCGGACCTCTTGTAGTGTTGTTTGATAAAAAATGGGATATGAAAATAATACTTGGTTTTTTTATATATCCGTTTTACTGCTTTACGTGGCTGCCGGTAACAATCGCCGGAATAAAGGACGTGGGAAGAAAAGAGTGGATCCATACCCGGCATACGAGGGACATTTCCATTGACGAAGTAGAAAGGCTGTAATTGGACAAAAGAAGTCTTAATTTTTTCACGTTTGTTTGCCGACATAATATAAAAGGATAAACATAATCTTAGTACCAATTTTTTTGCTTTGATTTTACAATCATTATGCCAAATATAAGCATATAGGGGGATTCTTATGGGAAAAACAAAAGAAAAAAAAGAAATAAATCCTGGTCAGCTGGTTATCATCATTGCCACAATTGTAGGATTAGCACTTGGAATTGTTTTCGGTTTGAAGACCGGCGACTGGTTAATTGTCTTCGTCTTTACAGCTTTTGCTTGCATTATCGCGTTCTCTTCCAAATTCGCGATCGAGCTATCGATAAAACGTCTTGCAGACAGGTTTTCAAATGAAATGCAAAAAATTAAAGAAGGCGACTTTTCAATCCTTATAGCGCCAAAGGAATATGGTATTTTAGGGCCGGTTGCAACCACCGTAAATACGGTTCTAAGTGATATAAAGAAACTTATCGACGGGTTTTTTCAACTGGCGCTTGCAATAAACGGTTCGTCATATACTGTTAATACAGTATCAGAGAATGCTTCGGAAGCCATCATGACGATTGCAAACTCGACGGATGATATTTCAAAAGGCGCTTCAAGCCAGGCGGAAGAAGCCCAAAATTCGGTTTTGATTGTTGAAAAGCTTGCACATCAAATTAACTCCGTTTACAACAGCTCAAATGAAATAATAAAGGAAACCGATAGAATCGCACAGGTTAACGCTGCGGGTGTCAATACCGTTCAACTGCTGAAAGAAAAATCTGAAATGAATTATGCCGCATCGGAAAAGATTTTTTCGGTCATTGAAAAGCTTGTTAATACGGTACAGCAAATTACAAATTTTACCGAATCAATAGAAAACATTACGGAGCAAACAAACCTTCTTGCTTTGAACGCCGCAATTGAAGCGGCAAGAGCTGGAGAAGCCGGCCTTGGTTTTGCGGTGGTGGCCGAAGAAGTAAGAAAGCTTGCCGATCAGAGCAGACAATCAAACCTCGAAATTGAAAACCTTGTGGAAAGTATAAGCGAAGACTCTAAAATGGCAGTTTCCGTAATGGACGACTTAAGAAAGGCCTCACAGGAACAGAACCTTTCGGTTGAAGAAACCGGAAACGCATTCCGGGCTATTGAAAATGCAATTAACGCAATTGTTGAAAAATTTAGAAACGTAAACGAATCTGTTAACAGAATGCAGCAGGACAAAGACGAAGTAATAAAATCTATTGAGCAAATTTCTTCAGTATCCCAGGAAACTGCGGCGGCAAGTCAGGAGATGGCCGCATTAACCGAAACCCAAATGAAGGCTTTTGAAGAATTGCAGGAGGCTTCGGTAAGCTTGTCCCAGCTTGTTGTTGAACTGGATGAGAGACTGAAAAAATACAAACTGCGCTAACCGGCTAATTGATTAATACATAGAAATGTCTATCGGAGAAGGGCAGTCTGTCCTTCTCCGTTTTAATTACAGAAACTCTACAAGTGCATTCCATAGAGCGTCACAAAGTTCTTCTTCTTCGAATTCCATCTCAGTGCTGTTTACAACTTTTGAGCCGCTGTCACCTACAATTCTTCTTACGGGCGGGATAAATATCGAGAAACCGTCCTGGCCGTATTTAACGTGGTTCAGCATCTCAATTATCTGACCTATGTTCAAAACAGGAAGGCAGTCATCTTTACTGAAAAATTGATCCGGCTCGGAATATTCAAAGGAAAACTCTTCATCGCCGTTACCTTCCGATAGTTCCATATCATCTCCGTTACCTTCCGGCAGTTCGAGATCCTGGTCCATGTCAATGTCGCCCGCCGGTACAAGCCTTCTAAGCACAAGCCTTGTACTGTGTTCCTGGACTATCACTTCACCAATAACAAAAACAATCGTATCATATTCATCATTTATAACATCTTTACAGATTCTGGCCATAGCCATCGTATTTGGCTTTGGCATCCACATATCCCTTAAATTCAGGACTTGACTGCCGTTAAGTTTTAACAGATCCTCCGGAGTAATATGCTGCTTCATTCACTCTCCCCCTTAATATCGGTAAATAATAAAACAGGCAGCAGCGGTCAATTGTTTTTTCTTGTTACAGGCGGTTTTTCGAAACTACCTTAACCCCGTGGGGGGTATCCTGAAGTTCAATGCCCATTTCATTCAATAAATCGCGTATTTCATCCGCCCTTTTATAGTTCTTTTCCGCTCTCGCCTTCTGGCGTTCCTCTATAAGCGCTTTTACGTTTTGATCAATATTGTCGTCGTGCTTCTTGCGCATTATCCCAAGGACCCCTGTTAATTCGCTCAGCAATTCAAAAGCTTTTTCGATTGTGCCTTTACCCGGCGGCACATCATAAGCAATAATTGTATTTATTTCTCTAACAAGGTCAAATACGGCTGCAAGGGCATCAGCCGTATTCAAATCGTCTTTCAGCGCTTCTATAAATTTAGTCCTGTACTGCATCAGCTTTTCGACAATTTCGCTGTCAACTGCGGTACTTTCACTGTTTGAAAGAATGAAAAGCATATTGTCCCGGCATTCGTATATCCGGTTCAACGCTGTTTTAGCCTGTTCAAGCAATTCTGCGCTGAAATTTATAGGACTTCTGTAATGAGCGGTTAACATAAAAAACCGAATAACTTCATAATCATATTCTTTTGCTATATCACGTACAGTAAAAAAGTTTCCTTTAGACTTTGACATCTTTTCATTGTCTATATTTATAAACCCATTATGAAGCCAGTACTTTGCAAAGGGTTTACCGTTTGCGGCCTCGCTTTGCGCTATTTCATTTTCATGATGCGGGAAAATCAAATCCTGACCGCCGCTGTGAATGTCAATCGTCTCTCCAAGAAACCTGTTTGCCATTGCCGAACATTCAATGTGCCAGCCCGGCCTTCCTTTCCCCCACGGACTATCCCATGCGGGTTCGCCGGGTTTCTGCGCTTTCCATAATGCAAAGTCAATCGGGCTTTTTTTCTTCTCATCAACGCTGACTCTTGCGCCCGCTTCAAGGTCTTCAGGGTTATGACCTGACAGTTTTCCATATCCGTCAAAAGCATTAGCGCTGAAATAGACATCCCCATCCGTTTCATAGGCATAGCCATTTTCAATAAGCTTATTTATTATTGATATAATTGCATCAATATTGTCTGTCGCCCTTGGTGCCTCCGTAGGGTCTTTTATCCCCAATGCGTGGGCATCCTTATAATATTCGCAGATATAACGCTCGGCAATATCGAAGACGGTTTTACCCTCTTCATTCGCCTTTTTTATCATTTTATCGTCGATGTCGGTAAAGTTCTGCACATACTTTACCTTATAGCCAATATACTCGAAGAAGCGCCTTAAAACATCAAAGATAATAAACGGTCTTGCGTTTCCAATGTGAAAATAATTATATACCGTAGGCCCGCAGCTGTACATTGTCACTTCGCCGGCCTTAAGAGGGACAAAATCCTCTTTTTTTCTGGTTAAAGTATTATACAGCTTCATATTCATTTCCCTTCTTTCTTATTACTGTAATGGCTTCCGCGCTCGATCATGTCATCGGGCTTGCCGTTTTTTATCGTTGGTGACGGCTGTGAATTATATACCTTTGAATATGGTGGAACGGATCGTGTCAGCCATACATTCCCCCCAATTATTGAATCATGGCCTAT
>Ga0123334_1002932_pt1 | contig 19124 bp, 12 predicted proteins | sample BiotimSIPDNA_FD_89706 | JGI IMG/M metagenome (GOLD analysis project Ga0123334, IMG submission 89706) | Anaerobic biogas reactor microbial communites from Washington, USA - Biogas_R1 time_0 SIP DNA | ecosystem: Engineered > Bioreactor > Anaerobic > Unclassified | place: Washington, USA... | reverse complement strand
TTGGCCTTGATATGGCCCAGTTGGAGGCACAGAGCAGGGAAGATACAAGGGAACTTATTAAAAAGGGGTTTTATCTTCTCCTGATAGGGTTTGCAGGTATTTCCGTGCTCATACTTGTACAGGCATACAGGTCAGCCCAGACATCCCTTTCAAGGATAAAGGCACTTTCTGATAACATAGTAGAAAACATGCCCATCGGGCTTATTGTACTTGATACCGATTCAAGGATTGCATCCTTTAATTACATTGCTGAAACGCTGCTCCATATGCCGGGCCACGAGACGCTGGGCAAACCAGCTGCAGAGAAACTTCCGGAAGAGCTGATCCAGTTGATAAATGAACTGCGTGTTAACGAGAAAAACATAGTTAAAGAGCTTGAAATAGAGCTCGAAGAACACAGCAAGGTATATCTGGATCTATACCTCTCTATACTTAAAGACAGTTCAGGCACTCTCCTGGGGTATATTGTTCTCTTCAGAGACCTGTCAGAGGTAAAGGAGCTTAAAAAGGAGGTTGAGCGCAGCACAAGGCTTGCATCCATAGGCAGGCTTGCCGCAGGTGTAGCACATGAGATCAGAAACCCCCTAAGCTCCATAAAAGGGTTTGCCACATACTTTGGCGAGAGATACAAGGATGTGCCTGAGGATAAAAATACGGCCCATATTATGGTAAGCGAGGTGGAGAGGCTGAACAGGGTAATCACCCAGCTCCTTGATTTTGCAAGACCGGTTGATATCAAAAAGGAGATACTTGATATCAGCAAGGTGATCAACCACTCTACCAAGATGATTGAAAGAAACGCGAATGAACGCAATATCAGGGTCAAGGTTGAGATAGCACCGGGCATCCCCTATATCCCCTTTGATACGGATCGTATGAACCAGGTATTTCTGAACCTCTTTTTAAACAGCATTGAGGCAATGGAAAATGGCGGGGAGTTATTGGTAAAGGCGGATTATGACGCGGATATGGAGGTAGTAAGGATCACTGTAAGCGATACAGGTAAAGGGATTGCCCCGGGTGACATCGGGAGCATCTTTGACCCCTACTTCACCACAAAACAGTCAGGTACAGGGCTGGGCTTAGCGATTGTTCACCGCATAATAGAATCACATAATGGTGAGATAAAGGTGGAGAGCAACCCTGAAGCAGGTACCAGTGTAATCATTACACTGCCGCTATAGTTAGGAGAACAAATATGAGTACAGATAAGAAAAATACAATACTGGTTGTGGATGATGACACAGCACACCGCACCATGCTTAAGACATTGCTTTCAGGATGGGGATATCTTATTGAGGAGGCGGATGACGGCTCAACTGCAATTGCCAAGGTAGAGGAGAGGGCATATGACCTGATACTCATGGATATCCGCATGATAAAGGTCTCAGGCATTGAGGCATTAAAGGAGATAAAGATCATCAACCCCGCCATCCCCATAATCATCATGACCGCCTATTCATCTGTTGAAACAGCGGTTGATGCCCTTAAAAACGGGGCATATGACTACCTGATCAAACCCCTGGATTTTGACGAACTCAGGATTTCACTCATAAGGGCAATGGATCATACAGGTTTAAGGGAGGAAAACCGCCTGCTCAAGGAGAGTATGGTAAGCCATTTTGACAGGAGAAACATCATAGGCAGGAGCCCTGTCATGGTAAAGCTCCTTGAAACAGTGGCACAGGTCTCATCATCCGAGGCAACCGTGCTTATCACGGGAGATTCAGGTACAGGAAAGGAGATGATAGCCGGCGCCATACACTATAACAGCCCCAGAAAGGATGCCCCATTTATCAAGATAAACTGCGCAGCCATTACAGAGACCCTGCTTGAGTCGGAACTATTCGGCCATGAAAAGGGGTCATTCACAGGGGCACAGAGGCGTAAGGAGGGCAAGTTCCGTCTTGCGCACGGGGGTAGCATCTTCCTTGATGAGATAGGTGAGATGCCCATGTCCATGCAGGTCAAGCTCCTAAGGGTGCTTCAGGAAAGGGAGATAACAAGGGTAGGTGGTGAAGAGGTTTTAAAGGTGGATGTGCGAATAATAGCCGCCTCCAACAGAAACCTGCTAAAGGATATAGAGGATAACAGGTTCAGAGAAGACCTCTATTACAGGCTAAATGTGGTGGAGCTAAGGATGCCTCCATTAAGGGAGAGAAAGGAGGATATCCCGCTCCTTGCCCAGCATTACCTTGAACTCTTCTCTGAAAAAAATCATAAGCAGGCAAAGGGGTTTACCCCAAAGGCAATGGATACGCTCCTCAAGTATGAGTGGCCCGGAAACATCAGGGAGCTCATGAATGTAATAGAGCGGTGCGTGGTGCTTTCCACTGCCGATTATATTGACCAGAACGATCTGCCGTTTGGCACTGAAGAGGATGATGAGGATCAGCCCTTATTCTCCCCTTCCATGATCACTGGAGATGTCCCACTTGAAGAGGTGGAAAAGGCAACCATCCTGAACACCCTTGAGACCACCAGCGGAAACAAGAGCGAGGCCGCAAGAAGGCTTGGTATTACAAGAAAGACACTCCATAAAAAGCTTAAAAAGTATGGTGTGATGGATTAAAAAATTATTACCTGAACTTTGCATGAGATATCAATTTATCCCTCCTTTCGTCTCTCTATTTTAATTAAAGTTATTTAATAGTTGTGTCGAATTACTGATATCCGGCAAAAAGGCCAGAGATATCTGTATAAGCAATAAAAATATTGCGCTGAAGCAATGTAAAAGGGTTCAATATTGTGTTTCAAGGTCTTTTTCTGGAAATATTTTTTTAAGAATTGTTTTAAGGCCATGAACAGAATATTAAATAAAGCCCGGACCAGTATTTTATCCATTTCATACGGGCAGACAGACAAATTAACTACTTCCTCTCTATTCTATCTGACACTGTTTATCTTCATTCTTCAATTGTTTTTATCCAGTTCAGCGCGAGGTGTTCCTCCGCAATATGATATTACAGAACTTACCATTGAAGAGCTCATGTCAATAGAGATGAAAACCACCATATCACGCAAGGCCCAGGCAGTTAATGAGGTGGCTGCCGCTGTATTTGTGATAACACAGGAGGATATCAGGAGGTCAGGCGCAATGAGTATACCTGAGGCCCTGCGTATGGTGCCGGGCATTGAGGTCTCAAGGATTGACGCAAACAGGTGGACTATCGCTTCAAGGGGTTTCAACAATTATTATTCAAACAAGCTCCTTGTACTTATGGACGGGAGGACCGTCTACACATCTCTCTTCTCAGGGGTCTACTGGGAGGTACAGGACACTGTACTAAGCGACATTGAACGCATCGAGGTTATAAGGGGGCCGGGCGGTACCCTGTGGGGTGCAAATGCGGTTAATGGAGTCATAAACATTGTCACAAAAAAGGTAAAAGATACACAGGGCGGCCATCTCGATATCATCGCAGGGACTGAGGAGAGGGCAATAGGTTCACTTCGTTATGGCGGTAAGGCAGGCGAAAAGGCATGGTACAGGGTATACGCAAAATTTCTTAAAAGGGATAGCTCAGCCGCATTTTCAGGAGGTGAAAGGCCTGACACCATGGAGATTTCGCGGGCAGGCGGAAAAATGGAGCTGGAGTTGGGAGGTCAAGACAGCCTTTTTATCCAGGGTGATTATTACGACGGTGAATCGGGGGCCAGAAATATCAGGACGCTGCCATATGATCCATACTTTGAGAAGATAAACAGTGTAGAGGACAAATCAGGCTGGAACATCCAGGCAAGATGGGATCATGCCTATTCCAGGAATTCTGATTTCAATCTTCAATTGTATTACCATATGAACGAACGTGATAACCCCGGTCTTTTTGAAAAGGAGGCTGTTTATGACATGGATTTTCAACACAGGTTCAGGCTGGGAAATCTTCAGGAGATACTGTGGGGAACCGGGTACAGGCATGTAAACAACAAGACAAGGGGCTCATTTGATATATCATTTGTCCCTCATGAGCGGACAGACCATCTTTACAGTTTTTTTATCCAGGATGAGGTCACGATCTTTCCTGAAAAACTTACAGCCACCATCGGGACAAAGATAGAAAAGAACAACTATACAGGCAAAGAGCTACAGCCAAGCCTCAGGCTCATGTGGACACCTGATAGATTAAACAGCGTGTGGGGAGCCATATCAAGGGCCGTAAGGACACCATCAAGATTTGAGCATGATGTCAGGACAAATTATTTGTTTTCCATGGAGGGCTATGATCCCTTCTATTTTGCAATAATCGGGAACAGGGAGGCGGAATCGGAAGAGCTATGGGCCTATGAGGCGGGGTACAGGTTTAAACCCCATGATTCATTTTCAATAGACCTTGCCCTGTTCTTAAACAGGTATGACAGGCTTATCACATATGAGTTTGGTACACCATTTTTTGAAGGAGAGCCTCTATATCTGGTCATTACCGAGTCAGCGGCAAACAACATGAAGGGTAACACCTATGGCGGGGAATTATCAATTGACTATAGCCCGCTCAGCTATCTGCGGTTTCAGGGGGCATACTCATATCTCAGGTTTGATCTGAATGATCCTGTAACGCAGGGTTACTATTCCCGGTTTTATGAAGGTGCAAGCCCTTCCCACCGGTTTTCTGTAAGGTCATCAATAGAGCTTCCATATAACCTTGAACTGGACCTCTGGTTCAAATACCGCGACAATCTTTCATCCCATTTGCTCCCATCCATTTTCAATATGGATGCAAGGATAGGATACAGGCTGGGAAAGGATATGGATATATCTATAACAAGTCAGAACCTGTTTGATTCAAAGCAGCCTGAGACAGTAGTAAATGATTCTATCTATATAGCATCCCAGATAGAAAGGGGTTACTACCTTAGATTTACATGGAATTTTTAACAGCTATTACCGGGCTAAATGATTAGGAAAATGCAAAATGCCTTTTTAAATATAAAACTGAATAGAGCAAGACTCCTGCTTTTCTTTAGCATTATTCTGCTCCTGCTCTGTCCTTGTTTTACCTTGGCCGCACAACCTGCTGTAGAAAGCGAATACAGGCTCAAGGCGGCATTTCTATACAACTTTGCAAAGTATGTAACATGGCCGGATACAGAAAAAAATGGAGAGAAATTTATAATAGGCATCCTTGGTGAAAACCCCTTCGGGGCAGAGCTTGATATCATTCAGGGTAAGATGATCAATGATGCAAGTATAGAGATCAGGCAGTATGAATCAATTGAAGAGGCAAGGGATTGCAGTATCCTTTTTATAGGCCCTTCAGAAAGAGAAAATATTTCTGATATCACTAATGAACTGAAAAGGCACAGGATACTCACAGTCAGTGACACAAAAGGATATGCCCATATGGGTGTGATGATAAATCTATACGAGGATGATAACAGGCTGAGGTTCGAGATAAATAACAGGGCTGCAGAATCGGCCGGCCTCAAAATCAGTTCACACCTGTTGAGGCTTGGAAAGATCATTGAACCGGAAAGCAAGGATTTACATAATGAAAAGATTCAGTGATCTCTCATTAAAGAAAAAGCTTATTTCCATAACCGCCTTTACCGCACTTGCGGCAATACTGCTTGTGCTGATCACAAACCTGCTCTTCGCCTATATCGGGTTTAAGCAGAACAATAGAAATAGTCTTGTATCACTTGCACGTATCACGGGTACAAATTGCGGTGCAGCTGTAATCTTCGGTGATAATGATGCAGCAGAAAAAACACTTGAAGGATTAAGGACAGAAACCCATATAGAATCAGCAAGGGTATATCTCCCGGATGGGACTGTTTTTGCTGAATTCCTTAGGCATTCAGATAAAAACAGAAAAAAGGTGAATATAAATTGGTATAAGATAGGAGATGAAACAAAAGAAAAATCCTCTATCGACCTCATTGATGACCGGTTTATCTATTCAGGGGGAATGGCGATAATCCTGCATCCTGTTACAATGGATGATAGACAGGTAGGCATAATTGAGATTACATCAAATCAGCGTGAACTCAATGAGGCCATGGCTGCTATCTTTTTTGTCAACCTGTTCGTGCTGGTGATTGCCTCTATGCTTGCAGTTTTTATCTCGACAAAGGCGCAGAAGAGCATCTCAGGGCCTGTGAATATGCTTGCAGACACTATGGCGAATGTCTCCCGTGACAAGGATTATTCCGTGAGGGTAATAAAACAGAGCAGGGATGAGCTTGGCACGCTGTGTGAGATGTTTAATGAAATGCTTAGCGAGATACAGGAAAGGGATGACAGGCTCAGGTTTATTCAGTATTCAGTGGATCACATGCAGGATGCCATATTCTGGGCCGATTCAGATGCCTGTATTGTCAGCGCAAACCAAAAGGCATGCGACCTGATGGGGTATACAAAAGAGGAGATCCTTTCCATGACCCTGTATGACTTCTATCTGAAATTAACACCTGAAACATGGAAGGAAATGTGGGAGTTTATACTGAAGGAGAAAAATATATCTGCCGAGATTGAGACTTATAAAAAGGATGGGACAAGCTTTCCATCAGAAGTTTTTGTGAGCAACATAGAATTCAATGGGAAGCTCTACAACTGTTCATTTATCAGGGATATTACCGATAAGCAGAGGCTCAAGGCCCAGCTTGAACAGGCACAGAAGCTGGAGGCAATAGGCACACTGGCCGGCGGGGTGGCCCATGACCTTAATAATATTTTAGGTGGGCTTGTAGGTTATCCTGATCTCCTTCTCATGGACATCCCGGAAGGAAGCCCACTGATAAAACCCCTACAGACCATAAAAAAATCGGGTGAAAAGGCGGCCGCAATAGTGCAGGACATGCTAGCCCTTGCCAGGCGCAATGTTGATATCCAGAAGGTGGTAAGCCCTAATGATGTGATAAGTGATTATCTAAAAAGCCCTGAACACACTAAAATCATGGAATTCCACCCCGGCATCACCATTACTGTAAATCTTGACAAAAACCTGCCCAATATAACAGGGTCTAATGTCCATCTCTCAAAGGCAATAATGAATCTTGTCTCGAATGCTGCTGAGGCCCTGACAGATGAAGACAGGGAGATCATTATCTCCACCCACTTCTGTTACCTTGACGCAGATTATCATGGTTTTCAGACAGTCACCAGGGGCGGTTATTCAATTGTTTCTGTGGAAGACAGGGGTACAGGTATCTCAAAGGATGACCAGAAAATGATCTTCGAACCATTCTATACAAAAAAGATCATGGGTAGAAGCGGTACAGGGCTGGGCATGACCGTGGTATCCGGTGTGGTGAAGGATCACAGGGGTTTTATTGATATTGAGAGCACAAAGGGCAAAGGCACCCGTTTTGACCTCTATTTTCCTTCAACAGATGAAAAGGTAATAGAGGAGAGCAGGGAGATATCTCTTGAAACATGCAGGGGTAATGAAACGATACTTGTGGTTGATGATGTAGAGGAACAGCGGGAGCTTGCCCTATTTGCCCTTAAAAAGCTGGGCTATAATGTGGTTACAGTAATATCCGGAGAAGAGGCGATAAATTACCTCAAGACAAAAAAGGCTGACCTTATTATCCTTGATATGATTATGGAGCCGGGCATGGACGGGCTTGAGACCTACAGAAAGGTGCTTGAGATCAACCCCGGCCAGAAGGCCGTAATCTCAAGCGGTTTTGCTGAAAATATCCGTGTAAAAGAGGCATTGAAACTGGGTGCAGGCGCCTATGTGAAAAAGCCATATACAGCCATTAACCTTGGCACCGCAGTGCGGAAGGAGCTGGACAGGCGGATTGAAAAAATCAATTAATTGATAGATATCTGAAACTGTGGTAGCATTCTCCACTAATTAATCAACCAATTCATTCGGAGTAATTATATGGACAAAGAACTGTTATTTATAACTGTGATTGGCGCTGATAAAAAGGGGATTGTAGCCAAGGTCTCAAATCTACTGTACACATGCGATATCAATATAGAGGATATTAACCAGAGGATCATGGGGACATATTTTGTTATGACCATGCTTGTTGATATGAAGGAATCAAACTTAAGCCTTGAAAAGGTGAGGGAAGAGCTTGAAAAGATAGGTATGGAACTTAAACTCAAGATCCAGATACAGCATGAAAACATCTTCAAGATGATGCACAGGATATAAAAAAATGACAATATCTGTTGAAGAGGTATTTGAAACCGCAAGCATGATCCTGTATCAGAACCTTGATATCAGGACAACCACCATGGGGATAAACCTTAAAGACTGCATAGATAATGACTTTGAGCGGTTTACGAACAAGGTATACGATAAGATCAGCGCCAATGCTGCAAGGCTTGTCAAAGAGGCAAAGGCAATGGAATTAAAGTATGGCATCCCCATTGTCAACAAGAGGATATCCATAACACCTGTAAGCCTCATAATGGAGACCCACTGCGAAAAGGCAAAATTTGTCCAGATGGCAAAAGCCATGGACAGAGCGGTTGAGGATGCAGGCATAGATTTCATAGGGGGTTTTGGGGCCATTGTACACAAGGGGCTCACGCCATCTGACATGATGCTGATAGAAGCGCTCCCTGATGTATTTTCCGAGACAAATAGGGTCTGCTCCTTCCTGAATGTGGGCACAAACACAGCAGGACTTAATCTTGATGCCATAAACCTTATAGGCCCTATGCTTAAAAAAACAGCCGGTATGACAAAGGATGCGATCGGGTGCGCCAAGTTTGTCGTATTTGCCAATGCACCAGAGGATAACCCCTTTATGGCAGGTGCCTTTCACGGTATAGGGGAGGCTGACATGACCCTTAATATTGGTATCAGCGGCCCTGGCGTTGTCCACAGTGTTGTGGAAAAAAATCGTGACTGCAACCTGACCCAGCTTTCCGAGATTATAAAGCGCACTGTCTTCAAGATAACCAGGGGTGGTGAACTTATTGGCAGGGAGCTGGCCAAAAACCTTGATATACCCTTTGGTATTGTTGATATCTCCCTTGCCCCCACCACCGCTACTGGTGACTCTGTTGCAAATATTATTGAAGCATTCGGGATTGAATCGGTCGGTGCCCATGGTTCTACACTCGCTGTAGCGCTCCTTATGGATGCTGTAAAAAAGGGCGGCGCAATGGCAAGCGGCAATGTGGGTGGCTTGAGCGGCACATTCATACCAATAAGCGAAGACACAGGGATGATAAATGCGGTCAAGAATGGTTTTTTAAGCCTTGATAAACTGGAGGCACTCACATCTGTCTGTTCTGTAGGGCTTGATATGTTTGCTATACCGGGGGATACACCTGAAAGCACCATTAATGCCATTATTGCAGATGAACTTGCCATAGGGATTATCAACAACAAGACAACCGCGGTGCGCGTTATTCCGGTTCCCGGTATGAAAGAGGGTGAATCAGTAGATTTTGGGGGGCTTCTGGGTGAGGCGCCTATCATGAGGGTAAACAAAGGCTCATCCTCGGATTTTATGAAGAGGGGCGGGCGGATGCCAGCGCCTGTAACAAGCATGAGAAATTAAAATCTATGCCAGAGACAGAAGCGCTTAAGAAAAGAATTAAGGCCCTTGAAGAGGAGCTGAAAAGGGCAGAGGATAAGCTTGAACGATCCAGAAGGATGGGGCATCTGGGCAGCTATGCAGGAAGTGTTGCCCATGATCTGAATAACCTCCTTGCAGGTATTTTTACCTATCCTGAGCTTATCCTGATGGAGCTCCCCGAAAAGAACTCCTCAAGAAAATATCTCTATGCAATAAAGCAGGCAGGGGAAAAGGCAGCGAATATTGTTCAGGATCTCATGATGCTCTCACAGGACCCTGCCGCCTCCACCCATTCCCTGAATCTCAATGATATTATTTCTGACCTCAAGAAAAGCCCTGATTTTAAGGAGTTTAAGCGCTGTCACCCTGATGTAAAGGTTGTATTTGATCTTGAGATGCCCCTTGATAATATAAAGGGTATTCCAAAGCTGATAACAAGATCCCTTATTAACATATTTTATAATGCGGCTGAATCTATAAACGGACAGGGTAGAATAACTGTGTCCACCGCAAACATGAGCATTAAAACCCCTGAAAGGGGTTATAAGCATATGATTGAAAAGGGAGATTATGTTACTGTCACCATCCAGGATACAGGTAATGGCATGACCGAAAAGGATATCTCAAGTCTTTTTGAACCTTTTTATACCAAAAAGGTGATGGGAAGAGACGGGTCAGGGCTCAGCATGCCTGTTGTATGGGAAACCATCAGTCAGGTCAATGGCTACATCAATATAATCAGCGCTTTAGATAGAGGGACAACCTTTATCCTTTACTTCCCTGTAACCGTTGATGGCAGCAAAAAATGGGCGCCTCCGGATGAGATTGTTAACTGCAGGGGAAACGGGGAATCCATGCTTATAGTGGATGATATGCCTGAGCAGAGAGAACTTGCATGCACTATACTCAAAAAGCTTGGCTATTCTGTCTCTTCTGTGCCCTGCGGAGAAGATGCAGTGGCCTATCTCAGGGCCAAAAAGGCAGACATGGTCATCCTTGACATGATTATGGACCCGGGCATAGACGGCCTTGAGACCTTTAAAAGGATCTCCGAATTCAAACCGGATCAGAGGTTTGTTATTGTAAGCGGTTATGCTGAGACAGAAAGGCTTAAGGAGATACAGAGACTGGGCTGCCGCTTCTGTATTAAAAAACCCTATTCGATCGCTGAAATCGGTGAGGCTGTCAAAAAGGGGCTTAGAGCCTAGGTGTACCCTTTATTTGCGGGTTGCAACAGTTAAGTAATATTTCCTTTAGTATCTAGCATGTTATGCCGATTGGCGCATATATCCGTTTTATCTGATGTTAAAAAAAGGAACAATTGATATGAGTAATAATCCTGAAAAACAAAATAATCCTGAAAACCCTCTCCTTCCTGAATTTGATCACGGCAGGTTCAGAGATTTCATTGCCGGAAAAGAAGAGTGGCTCATGAAACAGATCCTTTTTTATGCAAAGAGGCATGACTACTCAAGACACACATCTACACTCATGGAAGCCTGGCGTTTATCCATTTCAGGGATATCATACACCCTCATCTCATCCTGTTCGCATGACCTTGAACTTACACCTGATGAAGATTATACAAAAGACCCAGCCGCTGCCTTTGGCATACTTGAAGCAAAGCGTCACAGGGAGCGGGGCGTCAGCCTCTCCATGTTTCTGGGGCTTTTAAAATACTACAGGCAGTCTTACATGGACCTGATAGAACAGGAGATCAAACCGGGCCCATACAGAGACAAATGCAGGATTAAGACAGAGAGATTTTTTGACCGGATGGAGCTTGGTTTCTGTACAGAGTGGTGTTCTGAGACTGAAAATTCAAAATTAAAGGAACTTCAAGCCAAAAACAGAGAGATCCTTAATGAAAAAAACAGGTACCTTACCATCTTTGAGACCATACATGCCCCTGTTGTACTGATAAATGAGGAGAACAGGGTGGAAAATTATAACCAGGCATGGAATGAGCTGTTTGAGGAGTCATCCATACCGGGCTCCATTTACTATAACAGGGATATACAACCTGGAAAGAAGGTGCCCGGGTTCCTGGATGAAATTCTGCCTGTAATACAGAATGATATCCATGATTATACCCTTGAAAAAACACTGGTTACCAAAAACGGGGTGAGATTTTTCCTGATACGCATAAAAAGGATGCTTGATTTTAGTGATAAATACCGTGGCATGGTGATCATGCTTAATGATATTACCGATATTAAAATGGCTGAAAAAGACAAGGTACGCAAGGAAAAACTGGAGGGTGTGCTGGAGATGGCGGGCGCTGTATGTCATGAAATAAATCAGCCACTTCAGGTGATTATGGGGCAGTCAGAGATAATAAAACTTGGAGCAGACAAGGATAACCCCATTATTAAAAATCTTGATATAATAACAACCCAGATAGAAAAGATGGGCGAGATAACCAAAAAGCTCATGAACATAACAAAATATGAGACAAAGGCATATCTTACAAAGACAATAATAGATATTGAAAAGGCATCACCTGAAAAGGGCAGGGATTCTACAGAAAATATTGATTAAGTTACTCTTACGTTTCAACCAGATTGGAACGAAGGTACAACATTTACAATATCTCTCCCTGTAAAAACAGGAGATGATCTACAAGTATAGTGAGGGGTACATGTCCATACTGATAGTAGATGACTCACCGGTTACTAGAGAGCTTCTTTCAAATACCCTTAAAAAATGGGGACAAACAGTCCTGACTGCTAATGACGGGCTTGATGGGCTTGAAAAATATAAGAATAACGATATCAGTATTGTCATTACAGACTGGATAATGCCAGGGATGGACGGACTTGCCCTGTGTGAAGAGATCCGGAAATTTATTAAAAACAAATATACATACATAATAATAATTACCGCAAAGGACCAGAGTTCAGATATTAAAGAGGCGTTTAATAAGGGGGCGGATGACTATATTACAAAGCCTATAGATATGGAAAGGTTGAGGGTAAGTATAAAAACAGCCCGTCGGATCATATCCCTTTCAGAAAACCTGAACCATGAAATTGATAAAAACAGGATTCTTCTTGAAAACATGAAGGAGGGATTGTTAATGGTAAACGAGGGAGGCACGCTGACTTTCGTAAATGAAAGTCTTTGTAAGATGATCGGGTACACCAGGGAAGAGCTTATAGGTAAAAACATCAACTCCATTCATGAAAAAGAGGACGAGGAAGTGATAGCGCGCAAGGTGAATCGGAGAAGAGAGGGGTTAGGTGATTCATACGAACTGAATTATATAACTAAAGAAGGCAGTCTTATACCTACTCTTGTGTCGGCAAAACCTGTCTTAAACTCATCTGGTATGCATGATGGGGCGGTTGTCGTTATTACAGATATCTCGAAAATAAAGCAGGCAGAGCAGGAAAGAAAATTGATTGAGGCCCAGCTCCGTCAGTCTGATAAAATGGCCTCTATAGGTCAGCTTGCAGCAGGCGTGGCCCATGAGATAAATAACCCTACAGGTTTTGTAAGCAGCAACCTGAATACCCTATCCGCCTACATAAAAGACTACAATATAATTATTGACCGGTATCAGGCCCTTGCCACACAGATGGAAAACAGCGGGAGATCGGCTGATTATGCCGATTTTCTTCAAGAGATCAAAGAGCAGGAGGCGAATATGGATATCGGTTTTTTAAAAGAGGATATCTCACAACTGATACATGAGAGCCTTGAGGGTACAGAGAGGATCAAAAAGATTGTGCAGGATCTGAAGGATTTTGCGCATCCCGGAGAAGACAAGCCCAGGTTCACAGACATAAACAGGTGTCTTGATTCAACCCTTAATATTGTATGGAATGAGATCAAATACAAGGCACAGGTAAACAAGGAGTATGGGGAATTGCCGGAAATACTCTGTCATCCCCAGCAGCTTAATCAGGTATTTGCCAATATCATGGTAAATGCAGCACAGGCCATTACTGGGCATGGTGAAATCGGGATAAGGACAAGTCTGTCAGATGAAAATATTGTGATAAAAATAAGTGATACAGGCTCAGGCATAGCCAGGGAGCATCTTTCAAAAATATTTGATCCATTTTTTACCACCAAGGATGTTGGAAAAGGCACAGGCCTGGGGCTTAATGTGGCATACAATATTATAAAAAAACATAATGGAAAAATAAGTGTTGAAAGTGAAAAGGGCTGTGGTACAACATTTACTATACTCGTTCCTGTAAATAATACCGATGAGTAACTTTGTTCAGGTATTTGATTTAAATCCATAGTATACTTTCTGCATAAATGAGGTGGCATGATGGAACTCAAATATAAACATACAATCATGGTTGTTGATGATGATGTATTGATTACCAAATCATTAAACAGGTTACTCCGTAAAGAGGGATTTAACGTAATCGAGGCAAACAGCGGGGCAGATGCCCTTGAGACCTTGGGCAAACTTGAAAAACCAGTGTCAGGGATTATCTCTGATCAGCGAATGCCAAATATGTCAGGCTCGCAGTTGATGCAGAAGGTGAAAAAGATTGCACCTGATTCATTCAGAATACTTTTAACAGGTTACTCTGATATTAATGCCATTATTGATGCCCTGAATATGGGCGAAATACATAGATATATTACAAAGCCATGGAATGATGCAGAGTTTGTAGGCCAGGTGCGTGAAACACTGTATCAGTTTGAGCTTAAGCTGGAAAATAAGCGGCTTAACAATCTGGTAAAAAAGCAAAATCTGGAACTGAAGGAGATAAACAAATCCCTGGAACAAAAGGTTGAAGAGAGGACCAGGGAAATTCAGGCAAAGAACCAGGAGCTTGAACAGGGCCTTTATAACACTGTAAGGGCATTTGCATCACTGGTGGATAACAGCTCGCCGGCTATGGAAGGGCATGGAAGACGTGTCAGTCTTATGTCAAAACAGCTTGCCCAGGCATTGAAACTCTCTGAAATAGAGATCATGAATGTTGAAATTGCAGCGCTGCTGCATGACATCGGTAAAATTGGCCTTCCTGAAAGACTATTCCTTATTGACAGTCAAAAAATGACTGACCAGGAAAAAGCCATTTATAACAAACATCCTGAAGAGGGTCAGGGTGTGGTAAAGTTTATAAGCAAGCTTGATCATGTAGGATTACTAATCAGATCACATCATGAGAGATATGATGGCAGGGGTTTCCCGGATAAACTCAGCGGGGAGCTCATTCCCATTGAATCCCAGATTATATCTGTGGCAGACAGATATGACAAGATCGTTCACCTTGGCATAGACAAAGAAAGGTGCATAAAGGATTACTTGAGGGAGCGTAATATTACACAGGATCATTTTGCTCCTGAAACACTTATTAAGGCAGCAGCATCTTTTTCTATTAAAAAAAATGCATTTATCGAATTTGCCCCTGATGTTGTTAAGGTGTTTCTTGATTATATAGAAAAACAGGGGGTGAGTGATGAGGATGAAAAGGAGATACCAATTGAAAAAATTACCCAGGGGATGATACTTTCAAGATCACTTTATGCGGTAAATGGCAGGTTTCTTCTCCCATATAATACAAGACTGACACAAGAGCTGGTTAATAGACTCAAGGCCATACAAGCTCAAAGCCCTGTAATAGGAAACCTCTTTGTCAAAAAATGAAAAGGTAAAAATTTAATGGACGACAATGTAATAAAATACCGGTTTTATTATCAAGGAGAGTAACCCGGTGGAGAATGAAAAAACAATATTGATCGTTGATGATGAAGAGCATGTGTTAAGCAGCCTTAAACGGTTGCTTCACAGGGATGGCTACAGGATTTTAACTGCCCTGAGCGCTGAAGAGGGCTATAAATTACTGAGTGAAAACGACGTGCAGCTTGTCATATCAGATCAGAGGATGCCAGGCGAGAGCGGAACCGAATTTTTAGGTAAAATCAGGGTGGATTTCCCTGATATAATCAGAACGATCATTTCAGGTTATACCGGTGTAGATTCCATAACCGAGTCTATCAATAAGGGGCATATCTATAAATTTTTTTATAAACCCTGGGATGAAAATAACCTGAGGCTGGAGATAAAGCAGTGTCTTGAACAGTATGAATTGATGAGGAAAAACCGGGAACTGAATGACCTTATAGTAAAAAAGAATGAAGAGCTGGAAATAATAAATGATGAACTGGTAAGTATAAACACAAACCTGGAATCAATAGTTCAGGAAAGGACAAAAGACCTTGAGATACAGAATAAGGCGCTTGAATTATTCCGTGCTATTATTGAAGATATGCCTCTCCCGGTAATTGGCATCAGCTCAGACGGCATGATAGTGATGAGAAACAAAAAGGCACTGGAAATAACATATGGTAATGAAGGATTTGAGGTTGGAAATTACATCTCTGATTGTTTCCCCAATGATTTAAATGCACACCTTGAAAGTGCAATCAAAGATGGCAAATTGGAGGTAATGGATGTTTGCCCTGTCATGGGCACAAATTATAAAATATTTATTGCCCCGCTCCTTGGTCAGTTCAAGGGAAAGGGGGTTACGCTGATATTTGTATGAAGCGCTTTATTTTATCAGTGTCTTAACCTGTTTATTTCCATGTAAGGTGAAAGCGCTCTGTTAACCTTGCTTACTACAATATCTTTCTCCACATGGAATGCTATAGACTGTCTTGTATCCCTTGATGATGACCCTGCCTGCACCCTGTACTCACCTGACTCTGCCACCCATGATGAGGCATCAGTATCAAAACTTACTAAACTCTTTGCGTCAAGGGTGAATGTGACTGTCTCTATCTCTCCCGGTTTTAAGAGCCCTGTTTTTGTGAATGCCTTTAGCTCTTTTGCCGGTTTTTTGATTTTTATTGAAGGCGCTGATACATACAACTGAACCACCTCGCGGCCAGGTAAATCCCCAGTATTTTTTATATCAAGTGAGACATTTACAGAGCCATTGAAATTGGTTTCATCAAGTTTCATATTGCTGTATTCAAATGAGGTATAGGAGAGTCCATACCCGAACTCATATGCAACAGGCACATTAAAGGTGTCATAATATCTGTATCCCACATATATATCCTCTTCATACACAGATATTGCAGGTTTTTTACGCATGAACAGGGGCAGGGCCTCATTTGCCTTATTCTCTTCATCGGTCATGGGGAGTTCTATCCTCGGAAAGGTTTTAGCTGAAGGCACATCATCATATTTCACTGGGAATGTGGATGCGAGTTTTCCTGACGGGTTTACCTTGCCGCTTAAGATATCTGCTATCGCATTTCCTGTCTCCTGGCCCGGCTGCCATGCAAGGAGTATTGCGTCAGGGTAATCCCTCCATGAAGTTACCTCTATTACACCACCGATATTCAGGATGACCGCTGTCTTTTTTTTCCTTAACCTGAATTCTGTGCTGACATTCTTTATGAGCGCCATTTCATCCTCTGTCAGATAAAAATCCCCTGGGTCAGCCTTTCTATCTCCACCCTCACCTGATATGCGCCCTATAGTGACAAGGGCAATATCCATACTGTCTGCCAGTCGTTTTATCTCATCTGTATCCATCTTCATCTCAGGGACTCGCGGCTTTCCCATGAATACGTTTACTGGTTTCTCCTGTTTTTCTTCCGCATCTTTTATGTAATTGAGGTATACATCCATTATACCGGCATCGATAGAGTACCCCGCATTCTTGAGCCCATCAATAAGGGAAATACTGTAACCCTCATTCACGTCACCGCTCCCTGTGCCGCTTGTGATTATTTTATAAGATGAGTTACCGAATACCGCCACATTCTTTATTCCCTTGGCAAAAGGTAGAGCTTTTTCATTGTTCTTTAAAAGGATCATGCCGTCAGCAGCAGCCCGTCTTGCTGTTAACGCATTCGTGGTAAGGTCAGGTTTGTCTGTATATTTATAGCCATTGAATCTCGGGGTATTAACTATAATATTGAGTATCCTCTCCACATTCTGATCCAGTATCTTTTCATCAAGCCTGCCCTCCTTAACCGCCTTTTCTATCTCCTTTGACTGATCCCTGTTTCCTGGCATTATAAGGTCATTACCTGCCATCATCTGTGCAACAACATCAGAGCCCCCGCCCCAGTCTGTCATTACATAACCCTTAAAACCCCACTCTTCACGCAGTATATTTGTCAGAAGATCATTGCTTTCAGAGGTGTAGACTCCATTTATTTTATTATATGAAGACATGACCGTCCAGGGTTCTGACTCCTGAACCGCTATCCTGAACCCTTCAAGGTAAAGCTCCCTCAACGCCCTTTCACTCACGATGGCATCAACACTCTGCCGGTTTGTCTCCTGGTTGTTTGCGGCAAAGTGTTTTATTGATGTGCCAACACCCTTTGACTGGATGCCCTTCACCATTGCAGCAGCCATCTTCCCTGTAACCAGAGGGTCTTCTGAATAATACTCAAAGTTACGGCCGCACAGGGGGTTTCTATGCAGGTTCATACCAGGGCCAAGTATGGCATCAACACCATATTCAAGCACCTCGTTACCCATTGCACCCCCAACCTCTGTAACAACCCCTGTATCCCATGTGGATGCAAGGAGTGTCGCAATTGGAAATGCAGTGCAATAGAACTTCCGTGTTTCTCCATCCCTGTCAGGATTTAACCTTAAACCGGCAGGCCCGTCTGCAACAACCATTGTTGGTATGCCTAAATCAGGTATCTCGACTGTCCTGCCTGCTGCGCCCGGCGCAATCTTTTTTATTTTCGCAACCATTGCATCATATTCAGTGTCAGGCTCTTTGCTTTTTCCGGTAACAACGCCAAACGGGTTTTCGCCCTCCGGCAGGTTTTCAAGCATGGAAAGAGGAATATCCATACCTGTACCTGTTACAAGCATGGCCTTTTCATGAAGGGTCATGGCCTTGATTATCCCGGTAATATTGTTTTTATTTAGTTTTGATCTCTCTGCCGGTCTATTGTCACATGAGCAGGTTAAAAGAAAAATGACAGATAAAAATGACATTATGAATATCCTCCTCATATCAATATGCATCTCCCCTCTCTTTTTAAAAGATTTTGAATCTTCAAATCTACCGCTTTAAACATAGATTTTTCACCACGGAGGACACAGAGGGCACGGAGTGAAAACTGCAATTAACGTAAAAAATAAGTCCTCATGCCCACCCAACAATAAATGCGGGATAACCTCCGAAGGACATCCAGAAAATCTTTGTAAAACCAATGGATTCGCATTTTCGCAGACTTACAGTAAAATATCAAATTAAATAAATCATGGGCTTTAGTTACTCCGTGTCCTCCGTGCTCTTGGTGTAAACATTATTGTATTTATGCCAACATGTACTCAGGTTAAATATGATAATAAAATTACAGATATTGCAGACATAAAAAAGGCCGAAACAGGTTTCGGCCTTTTTTATTACCGCCCTTTATGGCGGATTAATTTTAAAATTGAGCCAGAAAGATCTCAATTAACCCCTGAACTTCTGAGCCTTTGCAAGCAGTTCCATGTCTGAGGCTACATCACCCAGGCAGGTCGCGATTATGCCGTCTACATAACCTTCCATATCGGCGATAAATTTTTCAGCAGTATCCATGGTTGCGCTGGCTGGCCAGCCGATCCTCTGCAAAACCTTCTGGTTTTTCTCTGTACCCACTATAAAATATGGATAAAAGGA
>Ga0123334_1002930_pt1 | contig 19136 bp, 18 predicted proteins | sample BiotimSIPDNA_FD_89706 | JGI IMG/M metagenome (GOLD analysis project Ga0123334, IMG submission 89706) | Anaerobic biogas reactor microbial communites from Washington, USA - Biogas_R1 time_0 SIP DNA | ecosystem: Engineered > Bioreactor > Anaerobic > Unclassified | place: Washington, USA... | reverse complement strand
CCAACTCTTCAACGATGCCCAACAATCCGACCAACCCGGCCTATTCAGCGGTGAAGCACTGCGCAGGGAAGCGACAGCCTTCCGTTGGGTGGAATACGGACGACGGCCAGCCAGCAACAAACAGGCAGCCCTGCCTTTCAACACCTCCCCGCAAGACGTGTTTGGACGTAACTTCGACCTGGTGAGCAGCACCTTCCAACAGTGGCAAGACGAAGGCTATACCCTCTACCTGCTCAGCGACAGTGCCAAACAAATTGACCGGCTTCGCAGTATCTTTGAAGACAGGGGTGACCCCGTCTCCTTCACTGCCATCCAAAAAACGTTGCACGAAGGGTTTGTCGACCACGACCTTAAAATCGCCTGCTTCACAGACCATCAGCTGTTTGAACGGTACCACAAGTACAACCTGCGTTCCGACAAGGCCAGAAGTGGCAAGATGGCCCTGACGCTCAAGGAGATTACCCAGTTCCAGTTTGGCGATTATGTGGTACACGTCGATTACGGCGTGGGGCGTTTCGGTGGGCTTTTCCGCACGGAAATCAACGGCCACATGCAGGAAGTGATCAAGATCATGTACAAGGACGACGATGTGTTGTTCGTGAGCATTCACAACCTGCACCGCATCTCCAAGTACAAGGGCAAGGAAGGCACCGAACCCCGCATCAACAAGCTGGGCAGCGCTTCCTGGACCACCATGAAGGAGCGCACAAAGAAAAAGGTGAAAGACATCGCCCGCGAGTTGATTGCCTTATACGCCAAGCGCAGAGAAGAGCAGGGATTCATTTACAGTCCCGACAGTTTCCTACAGCAAGAACTGGAAGCCTCCTTTATATACGAAGACACCCCGGATCAGGTCAAAGCGACGGCCGATGTCAAGACCGACATGGAAAGCAGCCGCCCAATGGACCGCCTGATTTGCGGCGACGTGGGTTTTGGAAAAACGGAAATAGCCGTCAGAGCCGCCTTCAAGGCTGTCACCGATAATAAACAAGTAGCTATACTGGTGCCCACCACCGTCCTGGCCTTCCAACACTACAAGACCTTCAAAAAGCGCCTGGAAAACTTTCCCTGCACCGTCGATTACCTGAGCCGCTCCCGTTCGGCCGCCCACACCAGCCGCATCCTGCACGAGCTCAAGGAAGGCCGCCTCAATATTGTTATCGGTACACACAAACTCATCGGCAAGAGCGTCCAATTCCACGACCTGGGCCTGCTCATCGTGGATGAGGAACAAAAGTTCGGGGTCAGCGTCAAGGAAAAACTCAGGCAGTTGAAGGTCAATGTGGATACCCTGACCATGACGGCCACCCCCATACCCCGCACCCTCCAGTTTTCCCTCATGGGTGCCAGAGATTTGAGTGCCATCACCACGCCCCCACCCAACCGTTACCCCATCCAAACCGAGCTGAACACCCTCAACGACGACTTGCTCAAAGAAGCCATCGAATTCGAATTAGGACGCAACGGCCAGGTCTTCCTCATCAACAACCGCATCAACAACCTGGCAGAGCTGGAAGACAGGGTACACCGCTGCGTACCCGGCGTACGCACCGCCATCGCCCACGGCCAGATGGACGGCGGCAAGCTGGAAGAAATCATCCTCGATTTCATGGACAACGCCTTCGATGTGTTGATCTGTACCAGCATCATTGAATCAGGCGTGGACATCCCCAACGCCAACACCATGATTATCAACAACGCCCATCAGTTTGGACTGAGCGACCTGCACCAACTCAGGGGGCGTGTAGGGCGCAGTAACCGCAAAGCTTTCTGTTACCTGCTCTCCCCCCCGCTCAACACCCTCACCCCTGAAGCCAGGCGTCGCCTGCAAGCCATCGAAACCTTCTCCGACCTGGGTAGCGGTTTCAACATCGCCATGCAAGACCTCGATATCCGAGGAGCCGGCAACATGCTGGGGGCCGAACAAAGCGGCTTCATCGCCGATCTGGGCTTTGAAACCTACCAAAAGATCCTCAACGAAGCCATCCAGGAACTCAAGGACGAAGAATTCGCCGACCTCTACGCCGACGAACAACAACGCACCCGGGAAGGCGGGCATACCTACGTCAGCGATTGCACCGTGGAATCAGACCTGGAGATGATGTTCCCCGACAGCTATGTACCCGGCGCCCCCGAACGCATGAGCCTGTACCGTGAAATGGACGGTCTGGAAACCGAAGAAGAGATCAGTGCCTTCGAACAACGGCTAAAAGACCGCTTCGGTCCCATTCCATCCGTGGCTGCCGATCTGATCGAGGTCATTCGCCTGCGCAGAATAGCCAAAACCCTGGGTATGGAAAAAGTCATTCTGAAGAATCACCAACTGATCGGTTATTTTGTCAACAATCCATTGTCCTCGTTCTACCAATCGGCCACGTTCGACAACATCCTGACCTACCTGGCAAAATCATTCAAAAACAGCCGCTTACGTGAACAGAACGGCAAGCGCTCCCTCGTGATTGAAAACATCGAAAACATCGGCCAGGCCCTTGGTCAACTCAAATTAATGCAGTAAATTTGTCCGTTCAACGCGGATTATTTCCGCACCATTTAGTCAACGCTATGATACAATTACGTTTCCCCGATGGTTCCGTACGGGAGTACCCCAAAGGAACCACCTCATATGAAGTAGCCCTATCCATCAGCCCCAGACTGGCTCAGGACTGCCTGGCCGCCTCCTTCAACGAAGCGACCATCGATCTGAACAAACCATTGGATACTGACGGCAGTCTTCAACTCCTCAAATGGGAAGACGCCGAAGGCAAGCACGCCTTTTGGCATACGTCAGCCCACCTCATGGCCGAAGCCCTGCAGCAGTTGTACCCAGGCATCCAGTTCGGTATCGGTCCAGCCATCGAAAACGGCTTTTATTACGACGTCGATCCTGGCGAAGCCGTTATCCGTGAAGCCGACCTGCCCGCCATCGAAGCCCGCATGGCCGAACTGGCCGCCCAAAAGTCCGCCGTAGTTCGCCAACAGATCAGCAAAGACGAAGCCCTGCGTTACTTCGGCAACCGAAAGGAAACCTACAAGATTGAGCTCATTACCGAGCTCGAAGACGGCACCATCAGCACCTATTCACAAGGCGACTTTACCGATCTATGCCGTGGCCCTCACCTGATGACCACCGAGCCCATCAAAGCCATTAAACTGCTGTCAGTGGCTGGTGCTTACTGGCGTGGCGACGAGAAACGCAAACAGATGACCCGTATTTACGGCATCACCTTCCCCAAAAAGAAACTGCTGGATGAATACCTGGTGCTGTTGGAAGAAGCTAAGAAGCGTGACCACCGCAAGATAGGCAAGGAATTGGAACTCTTCATGTTCAGCGAAGCCGTCGGCAAGGGGCTACCCATCTGGTTGCCCAAAGGCACGGCCCTCCGTCTCCGCCTGGAAGATTTCCTGAAACGCATCCAGAAGAAATTCGGCTACCAGCAAGTCATTACCCCGCACATTGGCCAGAAAGAGCTCTGGGTAACCTCAGGCCATTACGCCAAATACGGCAAAGATTCCTTCCAACCCATCCATACCCCTGAAGAAGGCGAGGAATACCTGCTCAAGCCCATGAACTGTCCGCATCACTGCGAGATCTACAAGTTCGCCCCCCGCTCGTACAAAGACCTGCCCTTGCGTTACGCCGAATTCGGTACCGTGTACCGTTACGAACAAAGTGGCGAGCTGCATGGACTGACCCGTGTACGAAGCTTCACCCAGGACGATGCCCACATCTTCTGCCGCCCCGACCAGTTGAAAGATGAATTCCTCAAGGTGATGGATATCATCTTCATCATCTTCAACGCATTGGATTTCAAGAATTTTGAAGCCCAAATTTCCCTGCGCGACCCCAACAACAAGGAAAAATACATAGGCAGCGATGAAAACTGGGAAAAATCGGAACGCGCCATTGTAGAAGCCTGCCAGGAAAAAGGCCTCAACGCCAAGGTCGAATTGGGCGAAGCCGCCTTCTATGGTCCCAAGCTCGATTTCATGGTCAAGGATGCCATCGGCCGTCGCTGGCAGCTGGGCACCATTCAGGTAGACTACAACTTACCCGAACGTTTCGAGCTCGAATACGTAGGCAACGACAACCAGAAGCACCGCCCCATCATGATTCACCGGGCTCCCTTTGGTTCCATGGAACGGTTTGTGGCCGTCCTCATCGAACACACCGCTGGCAAATTCCCGCTCTGGCTCACACCCGATCAGGTCGTGGTATTGCCCATCAGCGAGAAATTCAACGACTACGCCAACCAGGTTGCCGCCTACCTGAACGAACGGGACATCCGCACCGTCATTGACGACCGCAACGAAAAAATCGGCCGTAAAATTCGCGACAACGAGTTGAAACGCATCCCCTACATGCTCATCGTCGGTGAGCAAGAAGCAGAAAAACAAGAAGTTTCTGTAAGAAAACAGGGCGAAGGCGATAAAGGTTCGATGAATTTTACTACCTTTGCCGCACTTTTGACCGAAGAAGTCGAAAAAATGATGACAACCTGGTAAACCAATTTATTGATAGTCAAACAAATAAAATATACGTTAAACGAGGAAGAACACGCTGAATGAGGAACGATGATATAAGAATGCAATACCGGATCAACGAACGGATCCGAGTGAAGGAAGTTCGCCTGGTAGGCGACAATGTGGAACAGGGTGTTTACCCCATCCAACAAGCATTGGCCATCGCTGAGCAGCTACAACTCGACTTGGTGGAAATTTCCCCGAACGCAGCCCCTCCCGTTTGTCGCATCACTGACTACCAAAAGTTTCTGTACCAGCAGAAGAAACGTCAAAAGGAACAAAAGGCCAAGTCGACCAAGATCGTGCTCAAGGAAATCCGTTTCGGACCCCAGACCGATGATCACGACTACAACTTCAAGCTCAAGCACGCCAAATCGTTCTTGGAAGAAGGCTCGAAAGTCAAGGCCTATGTGTTTTTCAAGGGTCGTTCCATCCTGTTCAAGGAACAAGGTGAAGTGTTGCTGCTTCGCTTTGCCAACGACCTGGAAGATTACGGAAAAGTGGAGAGCATGCCCGTTCTCGAAGGCAAGCGCATGATCATCATGCTGGCGCCCAAAAAGAAAGCCGCACCTGCTCCAGCTCCAAATAAACAAGTTACACAACCCAAAACAGAGCAAAAAAATGCCAAAGATGAAAACTAATTCCGGTTCGAAAAAGAGGTTCACCCTTACCGGAACAGGTAAAATCAAGCGTAAACACGCGTTCAAGAGCCACATTCTGACCAAGAAGACGACCAAGCAAAAACGCAACCTCACCCACATGGGTCTGGTTGATAAAGCCGATGTCAACAACGTCAAGATCCTGCTGGGTCTCAAGTAAATCGTCAGAGAAGATATCCGTTTCATTTAACCGAATGCCTTAGCTCAAAAGTTCATCTGAGAAGCATGACGCTAACATTCAAAAAAACGTAACAACAATGCCAAGATCAGTCAATCACGTTGCCTCCAGGGCAAGAAGAAAAAAAGTGCTGGCCCTGACCAAGGGCTACTTCGGATCCAGAAAGAATGTATGGACCGTGGCCAAAAACACCTGGGAAAAGGGTTTGCAATATGCTTACCGCGACCGCAAAGTCAAAAAACGCGCTTTCCGCGCCTTGTGGATTCAGCGTATCAACGCCGGTGCCCGCTTGGAAGGCATGTCCTACAGCCGTTTGATGGGTGCCCTGCACAAAGCCGGCATCGAAATCAACCGCAAAGTACTCGCCGACCTGGCCATGAACGAACCACAAGCCTTCAAGGCCATCGTTCAAAAAGCCAAAAACGCGTAAGTTTGCGCTTTAACACTATAGTTAAAGGGCTGTGTCTGAACGACACAGCCCTTTAAACGTTAAAAGAAGCCCTTAATTTGCATATATTGGTTTCGTTTGCTATATTTGTCATAGAGAAGTTGCGTCAATCTTGATTGGCAGACTCATCAATTCTATTACAAACGCCGAGACAACGCTTAGGTTTTCAATGGCGGGCCGCACTTCGAAAGAATCGCATCAGGCGCAGCGGATTACAAAGAGAACCGGCACTCAAATCCTGTCATACGGAGTTTCACACATCACATTGATGCAGCTTCTTCCCGTAAACCATTGGGGCCCTCCGAAACGCGGAGGGCCTTCAATGTTTTTGGGGCATTACAAAACGCGCAGAGCCTTCAATGTTTTTGGGGGTTTTCAAAAAGATTGTACCTTTGGACGTCTCACAGCAACCTAAGCGAAACAGCATGACACGTCGAATCACCGCAGCCCTGGTTCAGGAAAACTGGGCCGGCACCCCTCAAACCCAACACGACAAACTGGCCAGCCGTATCCGTGAAGCCGCCCAAGCCGGCGCCAACCTGGTCATCTTGCAGGAACTCCACGACGGCCCCTATTTCTGTCAAACCGAAGACGTGGCGCTGTTCAATCTGGCTGTCCGTCTTCCTGGCCCCGCTTCCGACCATTATGCTAGCCTGGCCAGGGAAAACAACGTCGTCCTGGTCACCTCCCTGTTTGAACGCAGAGCAGCCGGGCTATACCACAACACTGCCCTGGTCTTCGACACCGACGGCAGCCTGGCCGGTCGCTACCGTAAAATGCACATACCCGACGACCCCGCCTACTACGAAAAATTCTATTTCACGCCTGGCGACCTGGGATTTGAACCCATTCAAACGAGCCTGGGCAAACTGGGCGTGTTGGTCTGCTGGGACCAATGGTATCCGGAAGCCGCCCGCATGATGGCACTCAAAGGAGCCGAGCTGCTGATTTACCCCACAGCCATCGGTTGGGACGCCAACGACACACCCGAAGAAAAACAACGCCAACAAGACGCCTGGATGACCGTACAACGTGGTCATGCAGTGGCCAATGGCTTACCTGTCCTGGCAGTCAACCGCGTGGGACACGAGCCCGACCCTTCAGGGCAAACCAAAGGCATCCAGTTCTGGGGGCATAGTTTTGCCGCCGGCCCCCAAGGAGAAATGCTGGCCCTGGCCTCCGACGAAGCCCCTGCCCTGCTTATAGTTGACATCGATTTGAGCCGTTCGGAAAACGTTCGCCGCTGGTGGCCCTTTCTCCGTGACAGACGCATCGATGCCTACGATTTATCCAAACGATTTCTGGACGAATAACATCCGGACTATCGTGACGGTTCGATGATTCATGAATCAAGCGCCACGCTGCACAACGATGGCCATCGGGAAAATGAAGCGTTTCATCGGGTTTTTAGACCCTGTTCATCGATGAGGGCTTGTCCCAGGATATCCAGCCACCTACTTTTGCGGTGTCATTCGTAGTGTCTAACTTTTAAACTCACATCCTATGCGTCACCCTCGAAACAACGACAATTGTCCCACCTGCAAACCTCATCGCTCAGGCCTGGCCTTAGCATTGACCCTGGTTTTGGTCGGTTTGGTATTTCTGCTGGTCAACACCGGCGCCATCCCCACCGATTATAAAAGCGTCCTGACAGCCAAGCCTATCTGGTTGCTGATAGTCGGTCTCTTCTTATTGTTCAACCGTCAATGGGGCGTCTCCACCATTCTCCTGTCACTCGGTATCTTTTTTATGATACCCTACCTGGGCGAAGTCAACCCCCAATGGGGCATCCCTGAAAACTTCACCAGCATCTGGTGGCCAGTGCTCCTGATCATAGGCGGTGTACTTATCTTCACCTGCAAGTACTGGTTCAAAAACTGCATCATCGGAATTGGCAAGGCTGATTTTACGTCTTCCTCAAAATGGGAAAACGAAGATGGCTACCTGACTCTCAACACCTCCTTTGACAGCCAAAAGAACATTGTGATCGATCCTATATTTAAGGGTGGTCACGTTAAATGCTCCTTTGGCGAGGTGATACTTGACCTGCGCAAAACCGAACTACCCGAAGGCAACAGCAAGCTCATCGTTGATGTTTCGTTCGGTTCGGTGTCCGTCATCGTTCCCAGCACCTGGAATATTCAGATCAAGGGCAACTCCATGTTCGGCACATTCAGCGACGAACGATTGAACAAAACCTATTACCCCGAAGAAACCAGGCACCTCACCATTGAGGGCAAAGTGGCCTTCGGCGAATGTGAACTGCGCGATTAAGGCATCATGAGGCATCCGGCATTCACCAGTTGGTCCCGAACCCTTTTATACTTGGGCTGTTTCCTGTTGTCAGGGAGTGTGTTCGCACTCTCCCTGACCGGGATGAGCTCCCTGCCTTTCGGCACCCTCTTGCTGGAAGGAGCGTTTTCAGGGCTGGTGTTATCGGGATTGACCGTCATGCTGTGGTTTGTGCTGCGCTTCACACGCCTGAGCGGCAATAACCCTTTGCAAGGCTTTTTCAACCACCTGGCCTTACTGGCACTGCTGCTGGTGGTATAGTTAGGCACTGAGCACCTGATAATATTCTTAATCGTCAACCGTGAGACATTCACCCTGCTGGTGGAAATGATGCCCATCAAAGTCATCATTGGCACCCTGTTTCTATTGTTGATGGTACAACACTATGGTCGAACCTCCAGTGATACCGACCAGGTTGAACAAGAAGCCGACACCTGTGATGAAGAACCACTCACCGAAAAAAAGACGGTCGCCCTGCAACCAATAGATACCATCACGGTGAAATCGGGTGCCAACATCCATCTGATTCCCGTCACCGAGCTCCTTTATCTGCAAGCTGAAGGCGATTATGTCCTACTGTATACAGCCCAGACCAGGTACATCAAGGAAGAAACCATGAAGCACCTGGAAAGCCAGTTGCCCGGCCATTTTGTACGGATTCATCGCTCCTACATCGTCAATACTAACGCCATTTCCAGGCTCGAACTCTACGAAAAGCAACACTACCTGGTCACCCTTAAAACAGGCCACCAGGTTAGAGCGAGCACGAACGGGTATAAGGTGCTGAAAGAGAAGTTGCAGCTATAGAACAGCTTCGATGTCCTTCATGCGGCCATAAAGCACCATCACAGTCCCCTCTTCGAGCACTGTCGTAGCCGAGGCCATCTCCTTGACCTGCTTGGTTTTCCTGGTCACACCAATGGCGTTGGACTCTTCAATCAGTTTGACGGTTGCCAACACCAGCACGTTGTGATTATTTCGCAGGCTTAATTCGGCCAATGTTTTCCCCACATACCGCTTTGGGACCAACACTTCAACGATGGAGAATTCATTGGTGATTTCATAGGAGTCCAGCAAACCCTTGACATTCAACTTCCTGGCCCACCGATGAGCGGTTTCTTCCTCCAGGTAAACGATATCATCCACATGCATGGCTTCTAAAATTGTTCTATGCAGAGGTGATATAGCCCTACATATCAGATGCTTGGCCTTCATCTGTTTCATTACGGCCGTTGCCAGAATATTGGCACCCTCATTCATACCGATGCAAACAACGACGGCATCGGCCGAAGGTACCGGCAAACTGGCCACCGATTCGGGTTCGGATGGATTCATACACACCGTATGCGTCATGTATGTCTTGCAGGCTTCCACCTTACCCATGTCAGGATCCACTCCTATGACTTCATGACCCATGGTGGTCAGTTTTTGACCCAAGGATGACCCAAAATGTCCCAGGCCGATGATGATGTACTTCATATTGAACGTTGATTGAATGTTGATGATAATGCAAGCACCATCAGTTGATGGTGATGTCCTCACTTGGGTATCTGTATTGTTTGAAGGTAACCTGTCTGACCACTGCAGCCATCAACGTAAGCAGGCTGATACGTCCCACAAACATGGTCGCAATGATGACCAGCTTACCACCCATACTCAGTTGAGCCGTAATGCCCATGCTCAACCCGACCGTACTGAAAGCTGATACGCATTCAAAGATGACCGTCCTCAGCGTCAACGCCGGATTAAACCAGGAGACCAACAAGACCGACAAGCCGATGGCCAACACCGATAGAAAGACCTGTGAATAGGCCCGTTTTACCGTCATGTCGGATATCTCACGCCCAAAAGCCTCCAGTCTCCCCCTGCCTTTAGCTATACTAATCGAATTAAGCAAGCTGACAGCAAACGTACTGGTCTTGATACCCCCGCCCGTAGACATGGGCGATGCACCAATCCACATCAAAAAATAGGTCAGAACAATGGCCGAGAAGGTCAACTGACCGTAGTCGATGGTATTGAAACCTGCCGTTCTGGCGGTTACCGAGGCAAAAAACGCAGCGACCCATCGGCCAAAGCCTTCATGCTCAGCAAAAGCCTGTTCGCGTTCCAGCAAAAAGTAGCCCACCGTACCCAAAACCACCAATATCAAGGTGGTCATACCGACAATACGCGTATTAAGGTTGATGATCCAAGCCACATGCCTGTGTTGCTTCTTGAACAACAGGTCGTTCAATAAATGCTTGAGGTACAACCAAAGATTATACAAGATGGGGAATCCTATCCCTCCGAAAAGAATCAATGAACCGATCGTAACCTGAACATCATATTCCAACCTGAATCCCTCAGCAAAAAAACCGTTGGGAACCGTAGAGAAACCCGCGTTACAAAAAGCCGAAATGCTGTGAAAGGCCGCAAACCAGACCCGTCCCCAGCTGTTGTCCAATGGCCCACCCGAAAGACTGACGTAGAGCAACAACGCTCCTATTGCTTCAATTTAGAACGTAATAACCAACACATGCTTCAACGTACGAAACACCTCGGCAATTTTATCTGCGCCCGTCATTTCCTGAATGATGAGTTGATTCCGGTATGAAGAATCCCCTTTAAAAAAATAGGAAAAGTAACTCGTAAAGGTCATGATGCCCAATCCGCCTACCTGAATGAGAAACAGCAGGATTCCTTGTCCGAAGAGCGTAAAATAGGTACCCGTGTCCACCAAGGTAAGCCCGGTGACACAAACGGCGCTCGTTGAAGTGAACAACGCATCCACAAACGACAGCCCGCCTTTGGTGGCGTTGGGAAAGGTCAAGAAAGCCGCACCCAACAGGATTATGCTCAAAAAGCTAAATACGAAGAGCTGAGCCGGATTGAACGTTGTCTGTTTGAATTCCAGGTTCAAAGCCGACAACTCACGTAAAAAATTCACGGTAAACAACAGCAGCAGCCACTCATGTGAACGAAACAAGACAACGGGCAAACCAGCAGCCATGGCCAGCAACGACAAGAAAGCAGCCAGCACCAACAAACCGTCAAACAACCAGACCCAAACCTTACGTGCCCGATAAAAATGAGATGCCTCAGTGGGATGAACAGGACTATAGCCAGGGCAAACCAGGCCAAGGCCTTATGCCAACCGATGTACGCCGGTTTTTCCACATCGAATCCAAGCACATACAATAAACCGGCAAGGGCCAGCAAACTCACCACAAAAGGCACTCCTGTCACAAAACGCAAGGGGCTTTTCCTTAGCGTCCTGCGGCGTTCAGTAGACCAATCAAACCGCAAACGATGAAACAACGACATAGTCAACCGATGTTAACGCACCACCACTTTTTCACCCGCTATCAAATAAACGCCAGGCCTTACATTCAGGCTATGCACTTCCCCGGCAGCCAGGTGGAGCATCCTGACCAGCCTACCGGCGACATCAAACACAGGCACGTCTGCTCCTCGCTCCGACACCACCTGCAATCGCCCACCATCCAAAGCGTTCACATGGATGTCCCCAACCCGCGGTTTAAGGGCCGTCATACCCGTGATACCCAGCGTTGCCGCCACTTCAGGGTAAATGGCCGCAGCATCTTCCGCACTGTAGAAGTTGATGTCCTCGATGGTCGATTTGTAATCAGCCGCTGATGAGGTCAACCCAATGGCGTTGATAAACGAGGTACCGTTGTTGGTCACTTTGATGAAAGGTTGCGTATAATCCATGTTGGTGGCCAGGTTGGCCGTCCCCGGCACTTGCCAGAGGAGGTAATTGGAAGCTGTCCCAGTGACAGTGTAGGTCGGAGCCGTGCTCCCTCCGTTGTTGAAGCCGTTGAACCACCAGATGTAACTACTCCCAGCCGTTGTCCGTAGATTTTTCCCTTTGATGAGAAAGAAGGTCTTGTCACTGCTCACACTGTACGCATTATTCCTGGCTGCATTCATCATGAAGCAGATGTTGTTGGTACCCGAACGGGTTATGGTAAACGTGTTGTTCACATTATCGTAGCTGAACGACGAAGCCGGGGCCCTGCCCGCATCACAGACGCCCCAATCGGCGGCCGTGAAACGATAAGTCACCAGCGGCTCCACCCGACGACCGTTCAACAGCCGCAGACCGAACACGCCACCAGCTACATGACCGGGCAACGCATCAAACACCACGCTGATGGTATCTTTCCCGGCCAACCACGCGGCAGGCAACGGATATTCCACACTGATAATACCCTCTGTTTTCCATTTATTGGTTAAGTTGACCCTGGTAAGTGTATCGCCGTCGATCAGGATTTGAAAGGTTCTGAGGCCCGTTTCCTTTCCATAGTAACGCACCATCAGTGATACTGAATCCGTAAAACCTTTTGTCAGCATGCGGTAGCCAAACCAGCCCCCATCGGTTGCATCCCGGTAAAACGAGCCACTGAACACCCCGTTATTGGTCGACTCACCCTGCATGAAATGATCCGATTCAGATTGTTGCTCACCTGGTTTAACCTGATCGATCGTGCGGTTATCCAATTCCAGCAGCAACGCTTCCTCCTTTTCCACTGTTGCGCGCACCGATTCGTACTGCGCTTTGGTCAACTGCCACCAATACATCATGTAGCGGCTGTCGTGAATGGTTGCAAAAGGCTGTAGACGCAGGTCGTTATAACGGGGACTGTTGAAATACCCCTTGATGCGGAAATGCAAGGAATCGGCGTCAACCAACTCCACCGAATCCGGCAAACTAGCTCTGTCACCAATCAAGATCGGCGCCGAGGTCAAGGTTTTATAAGGACCGGTAGCCACATGCTCCATCCGCCCCTCGCCAGCCAACAGCCCAACCAGGTTGTCAGTACCCGTTTTGGCACCCAACAAGACCGGCCCATAGGTTAGCGCCACATACGTAGTGTAGTTGGGCATGGCTTCACAAGCCACCCGCATGGGCAATTCCACTTGAATCACATCGCCGCTGGCCCAAGGCCTGCGCAACGCCACATACGACCCAGGGGTAGACGCGCTTTCTACTGGCGTACCATTCACACGAATCACAAAGCCAGACGCAGCCACCCACTTGGGGTGCCTTAGCAGTAGCGTGAAACTATCGGTGACAGTGATCGGCCTGGTCAATGTAAGCGTGGTACCCTGTTCATAGGGGAAACGCGTCTCCTGCCTCACAACCACTTGTTGTTCAGTCCAATTCAGTTCACTGGCCACAAACAGATTGACAAAGAGGGAATCGTTCTCATGGCGACTGTAGATGAATTGTCCGTACTTGCCATGATTCTCCATGCCCGAACCCACACAGCACCACATCGCCTGGTTAACCTGGGAATAAACCCGGTAATGTTGAGGTCTGGCCGATGTGAAATAGACATACCCCCCGTGTTCGGGATGTTGGGTGGAAAGGATGTGGTTGAACAACGCCCTTTCGTAATAGTCGGCGTACATGGCATCCTGATTGACGGCAAAGAGGTTTTCCGTCAGTTTGAGCATGTTGTACGTATTGCAGGATTCAGGACCTTCCCGTTCGGTGGTGTATTTCACACAGTTGGCGGCCGACAGGAAATGCTCGCTGACACTGTTGCCTCCCAACGCCAACGTCCGTTTGTCCACCACGTTCTTCCAGAAATTGAGCGAAGCCGTATGGTAGGTCGTGGCCGAGGGATCGAGTTGAGCCACTCGTTCAAACCCAATCACCTTGGGGATCTGCGTGTTGGCATGTTTACCATCCAGATAAACGGAGGAATTCAGCCGCATGTTGTCGTACAACACCTTATGCGAAAAACGCTTGGCGGCCGTCAGATACGTGGGATTGCCCGTCATCTGATACGCATCGGCGTATACCTCATTCATACCCCCGTATTCTTTATCCAACATGAGTTGCATTTGGGCATCCGACAACGGTGAAGTGATGCGGACACCCCAGTCGCAGAGCTTGAGGAACATCGTTTTGGCCGTTTCATCACCGGCATACAGCCAGGCATCCCTCAAACCAGCGTAGGTTTTATGCAGGTTGTACCAGGGCACCCAGGAGTTGTTGTAGTAGGTCATGTTCTTGGCGTAAAGTGCCGTCCACACCTGTGTGCTGCTGGGCACTCCCCCCACATAACCATACATCAGGTTATTGGTATCCTTCACGGCATCCTGACACAGCTTCAATTCGGCCAGCATGTAGTCCAACCTTGCCTTCAGACTGGCTTTGAGGGCCTGATCCCTGGAAGCTGCATACGCCATGCTCAGCGCCGTCAGGTAGTGACCACCTACATGGCCATCCAATCCATTACCTATCTCACCCGACCAGTTGACAAAGGGTTTGCCCGTTTGTCGAATGCCAGCTTGTTTTTGATAAGGCTGCAACAGCCTGTCCACGTCATAAGCCAGCAGAACGGAATCGTTCAACAACATGGCCTTTTTGAAGGGACCATCCAATAAGGTCACCGCATCCAGGTCGAACTCGTGGGGATAAAGCCGACTCTGGGCCGAGAGGGGTTGTAAAACAGACAAGTATACGCATGCCAGGAGTGTGACCATCGAATGCAACGGGTTGTTAAAGCAGTGCGTCATAGCCATACCATCGGACGGTTAAATAATGGATTCATTGACTCTGTACAAAATCGATTCAGGCGGCTAATGTACGATGACTCGAAAAACTGTGCAATGAATTGTCCAAAATCTTCCATATTATAAATTACGTTAAAAACCCGCATTTATATCGCGCGCGATAAATATTTAGCCTATATTTGTATCGCGAACGACATAAATAACCAAACAGATCCATGATTCGTTACTAATCAAACTATAAAAACCCAACACAATGAAAACCCTACACGATTTTTCCGCCATCACCCTGCAAGGAAAAGCAGTCGATCTGTCTACGTACAAAGGTAAAACCCTCCTGGTGGTTAACACCGCCAGTAAATGTGGCTTCACCCCTCAATACGAAGGCCTGGAAGCACTTTATCAAAAATACAAAGACAAAGGACTGGTAATCATCGGTTTTCCCTGCAACCAATTTGCCAACCAAGAGCCAGGCGATGAAAAAAGCATTTCCGAAAACTGCCTGATCAACTACGGCGTCACCTTTCCCATGTTTGCCAAAGTCGATGTCAACGGGCCCAATGCCCATCCCCTCTTCGTTTTCCTGAAAGACAGCCTGCCTGGTTTCCCCGGCAAATCAGTGAAATGGAACTTCACCAAGTTCCTGGTCGATGCCGACGGCAAGCCCCTGAAACGCTTCTCTCCCTTCACCAAACCCGCAGCCATCGACACCTACCTGGCCGGCAAGCTCAAATAAGGCGCTCATGAAAACCCTCGATCCGGCCAATTACGACCACCTTAAACTGGAAAACCAACTCTGTTTCCCGGTCTACGCAGCCTCCAGGCTCATTATCAGGGCCTATCAACCTCACCTAGACGCCCTGGGCATCACATATCCCCAGTACCTGACCTTGATGGTGTTGTGGGAAGAAGAAACGATGACGGTCAATGAGATTGCGCACAAGCTGTTGCTCAACACCAACACCATCACCCCCTTGCTCAAACGTCTGGAAGTGATGAAGCTGGTTTCCCGCAGCCGAGGTATCGACGATGAACGCAAGGTGATGATATCCCTCACCGACAAAGGCCGCGCCATGCGGGAAGACGCCTCAGCCATTCCCTTCAAACTCGTGGCCGGCCTCGAAGACAAAGGGCTAACCCCCTCCATGCTCCTCAACCTCAAACAACAACTCCACCAATTGATCGAAGGGATGGCATCCTTTTGAAAAGGATGCCATCCTTTTTGATGGGATGCCATCCTTTTTGATGGGATGCCATCCTTTGCAAAGGGATGGCATCCTTTTTTAATGTTAGAAGAGAAAAAGCGCTGCTTTATGAACATTTGTTCATTATTATGCGTATATTTGTCTCATCATTCAATTAAAACGTACAACAATGGCAAGAGGAGACAAAACAGGCCCGATGGGACAAGGTCCCATGACAGGCCGAGGGTTGGGTTATTGCGCAGGTTATGACCAACCCGGCTTTACAAACAACGATGAGAACCGTCAAGGACAAGGTCGAGGTCTACGAAGAGGCGGTGGTTATGGTCCAGGCTTTGGGCGTCGATTTGGTGGCGGCAAAGGCAAAACCTTTTCTCATTAACGTTTCTAGTTATCTATACTGAGTGACGTTCAACTGGCACTGCTCCACCAACTCCTGAAAAGCCTCACGAATCACGTGAGCAGAAGGCGATGCCGGAGCCCACTCAATCAAACTCTGACAATGAATCATGGCCGTGACAAACGTCGGATCAAAGGGAATCCTACCGATGACGGGCACATTTGAATGCTCACAAAAGGTATCCATCTCCTGACAGACAGCTTGATTAAGATCAAATTTATTGATGACAACAAACGTACGGAGCTTGTAAATGGCCACCAAGCTCAAGATACGCTTGAGATCATGCAAACCCGACTTTGACGCTTCAGTCACCACCAGCGCAATGTTGGCACCGGTAATGGATGAAATAACAGGGCAACCTGTACCCGGAGGACCATCAAGCAAGAGTATACCTATCTGTTGATCTATCGCCGACGATGTCGCAGCCTCCCTGATTACCCGTACCAGACGCCCGGAGTTCTCTTCACCAGGCTGCAGGCGGGCATGGATGAAATGACCATACCTAAACGTACTCTTGTACCAGCGACTTTTATCAGCAGGAATCAACGAGATGGCACCTTCCGGACAAACCCTGGCACACAACTGACAGCCGTCACACGATGTTTCTTTAATTACTGGCTGACCATCAACCAGATGGATGGCATCAAAGCGGCAATGCGCCAAACAGCGACCACACTGATTACACACAGCAGAATCAATGACGGCCTTATGACCGGAAACAAACACATTCGTTTCCTGCACTTCGGGTGAAAAGAGCAGGTGTAGGTTGGCCGCATCCACATCACAATCCACCACGACACTATTTCCCAACAAAGTAGCCAAAGCAGCCGTGATACTGGTTTTCCCCGTACCCCCTTTTCCACTCAAGACAACGATTTCTTTCAAAGGACCACGATCTTTCATGCGATAGTAGAAGGATGAGCCTGTGCACGAATGCGATCAAGCAGGGTTTGAAACACCGGCTTATACGCCGGAAGCACCTTGACAACTAATTTGCCTTCAGCATACACCGAAGCAATTGCCCTATCAAAAGGAATGTCAGCCAACTGAAGAACGCCCTTGTCGACCAACCAACGATACAACGCTTCATCACCGAGCCCAGCCCTGTTCACGACCACACCATGCGGTTTGCCCATTTGTTCCAAGGTTTCAATGGAAAGTGCCAGGTCATTCAAACCAAAGGGTGTCGGTTCGGTCACCAAAACAACATAATCCGCCGGTTCCACAGTGGCAATAAACGGGCAGGAAATGCCAGGAGGGGCGTCCAAAATAACCAGGTCGTGCTTGCCAGCTTCGCTGATGGCCTGTTTGATGATCTTGACCGGCGACGCCGTGCCAACCAATGTACGTCCTTCAATCAAAGCAGGGCGTTTGTTGATGTAGCGCATGCTCAACGTGCCAATGGGGACCGTTTTTTCCGTGATGGCGCCAACTTTGCAAGCAGCCAAACAGGCTCCACAATCATGACACAAATCTTCCAGGACGTCAATACGGCGCGGCTCCCTTAGAAAGAAGATCGCGTTATAGGAGCACCAATCATGACAACGACCACAATACGTACAAACCGCCTTGTCTATGACAGGCATTTGTTGAGTAACCGTTTGCATGCCTTTGGGCTCACCTGGCAAGAAAACCGCATCATTGGGCTCTTCAGCATCACAATCCACCAGTACCACATCCACACGATCATCCAGGGAAACCTGAAACAAGTTAGTGGAGACCAAGGTCTTACCCGTCCCTCCTTTCCCACTGGCTATGGCTATGATCATCGCACTTAGAATAAGCCAATGACACGATCGATCGTCAAGTCCGCCTCGTTCAACTCGATAAAACGAACAGATAAACTTTGAAGCAAGGAAGTCACCTTGGGACCGAGTTGGCGAGCTGCAACCGCCTCCGCACCCTGGGAAACGACAAATTGAGCAGCAGCCGGTCCCGCTCCTTCGTTGCTTTGAGCAGCGGGATTCTCAACAAACGTTGTTTGTTGGGTTTCTTCATCATAAAAGGCGAAATACGCACACCGACCGAAACGATCATCCACCAAGGCAGACGCAGAGGGTTGCACACAAGGAATGGCTATTTTCATTTTTCTACCGTTTTTTGTCAATACTGACACAAAGATAATGAACATTTGTTCATATCCGTCAATAAATAGAAAAAATCGCCCATTTCAGGTAATAAAAATCCGAAGTCTATCTAGCGATTTCGTTTCACCACAAAACTACCCCGTTTGACGCCCAGTTCCTGAGCAATCTAGTCGCACTTCACCATCAACAAGAAAAAAACGGTAATCTGCGTACATGTGCAAACAATTAATGATCACAGGCATTAGACCCTCCCTTGAGGGTTTTGTTCAGCCATTCTTGCACCAAGGCAGCCGGGTGTTTGGGCTGCACACCAACCGTCACCTCAATCGATCGGGCGGCAAATAAATCCAGGGCCCGTTGCCCCATACCTCCGGCCAGCACGTGGGTTACCCCTTGCTCAGCCAACCAGCCCGGCAACAGCCCCGGTTCATGGGGCGGTGGTATCAACCGTTCTTCAGCCAAAATCAGGCCGTTATCCACATCAAATACTGCAAATTGCTCGCAATGGCCAAAATGCGCACACAATCGTTCCTGTTCAAGAGGTATGGCTACTCGTTTCATATCGTCAATTTTGTGCGCAAATGTAACTCAATTTCTGAACATATGTTCTTATATTGAAAAAAAAGTGTCTCAAAAGTTAGTCACTTTTGAGACACCTTAACTATGTGTGCGATTCAAGAAAAATCGGTGCGATTCACGCGCATACCTCTGCGAGCATTGCAAGAGAGGATCCTGCCGAAACGAAGCGCTCTGGTTTTTACTTGATCAACGTAAACGTCAGCGTCAAGCCCACCATAACGATGGACACCATGCTCATCAAT
>Ga0123334_1002928_pt1 | contig 19151 bp, 17 predicted proteins | sample BiotimSIPDNA_FD_89706 | JGI IMG/M metagenome (GOLD analysis project Ga0123334, IMG submission 89706) | Anaerobic biogas reactor microbial communites from Washington, USA - Biogas_R1 time_0 SIP DNA | ecosystem: Engineered > Bioreactor > Anaerobic > Unclassified | place: Washington, USA... | reverse complement strand
TTAAAGGGCACAAACGACTTTGTGATCTTCAACTCAATTTATTAGTTCTAAGGATGACTGTTGGCTCATAGTTTTTGCCGGGAGATGATCGGCAAATGCAAATTCAAAATGGCGGTTGGAAAAAGGTTTACTTGTTTTACGGGGTGATCTTCTTTAGCCTGGGTTTTCTCGGATTCTTATTTAATAGCCGGTTGGCGTTGTCGGAATTAGCCCGGTTTATCTTGGATGATTTTGCGGAAGAACTGGCTGAGGTTGGCGTGGTTCGTTCCCGGAAAAGCCGGGTGGTCACGGTTGACAATTACCGGTTATCTACAGCCGTTTTAATTAGCCGGGCTGACAATGGGGGACCCCAGTACAAGGCAACAGTTGAACGAATCTATGAAACAATGGCGCAAAAAATCCAGGTTGTACATTATCCGGCTTCTGACGCAGAATGGCTTACTTCTCCTGAGATCCGATCATTAATTGCGGAAAACCGATTTTTAATTGGAGTGGAAAGCTCCAGTGCAATAGCTGCTGCAGATGGACTTAGTATCATTTTTACTCTTCCACGATCGATGGTTCTCAATTTGCTCGAGAAATTAGCAACTCAAAACCCGGAGTTACCATTATTTGAACTGGGGCAAATCAACTCCCCGTCCAGCTCTTTATATCGCTTTAGTTATCTGAAGCCGTCTGTTTCCAATATCCATTGGATGAAGGTAATCGACGCCTTAGTAGAGACTTGGGAAACAATGGGCTATCAAAGAGTGGATCGAACTGCTTCATTTTAGTTTTAGAGGTGCCACTGAACCTATTAATTCAAAAACGGGGGAAGAAACGGTGAGAGTTTTTAGCATTATTACTTTGATTCTATTGTGGATCATCACAATTTTGGGTTTTGGCTATTATACTGTTTTTTCTAACTTGGGTTCAATTTTAACAGCCGATCATTCCAAACTTAATTGCCGGTTGGTTTCGGATGGGGTAAGGCTGAATTTGGGAGACTCAGTTGAAGTAATTAACTTTAAATTTCCGTTACAATGGAAAAAAGGAGACGATCATTGGTTGGTCCAAACCAGCCGTGGTTCAGTCTCTTTTTCACTTAAACCCAGACTTCGAATTGAATTGAAAACCCTGGACCGGAGAAGGAGTTCCCAGAAGAAAGGTGAATAATAATAGCGCTTTGGATAAATTGCTTCAAACCGGAAAGGGGCAACCTTATGAGTGATAATGTGATGGAAAAAGCCGCAAAAGCCGCAGGAATGATTTCCTTTTTATTTTTAATAAGCCGGATTTTGGGTTTCATTAGGGAAAATTTATCAGGCCGTCTTTTTAATCGGTTTGAAACCGATTCATTTATTGCCGCTTTTATTATCCCGGACACTATGTATTATCTTTTAGTGGGCGGCGCGCTTTCGGCGGCGTTCATTCCGATTTTCACCGAGTATTTGACTAAAGGCGAGGAAGAGGAAGGTTGGAAAGTAGCCAGTACCTTTATTAATATTACCGTAATGCTCCTGGGAATCTTTACGGTTTTAGGAATGACCTTCGCCAAGGGAGTGGCTTTATGGGAAGCGCCTCATTTTGAAGCTGAAAAGATGCTTTTATTGGTCAAGCTTACGCGGATCATGTTTCCGGCGGTTTGTTTTACCGCTTTGGCCGGATTGATGGGCGGAGTTTTAAATTCTCATAAGCATTTTTTAGCCCCGGCATTGGGGCCGGTATTTTATAATATTGCTATTATTTTTGGGGCTTTTTGGCTAGGACCGATTTATGGGATCACCGGAATGGCTATTGGAGTAGTAGTTGGAGCGATCATGAATTTCTTAATTCAGATGGTTTTTGTAAGAAAAGTAGGCGGGCACCGGTTTCGTTTCGGCTATATTGATTTGAAGAACCCCGGATTTCACCGGATGTTGATCTTGATGGTACCGGCTTTAATCGGCCTTTCAGCTACACACATTAATGTATGGATTACTAACGTTATGGCGTCTTCTTTACCGGAAGGCAGCATTACCGCCCTGCGTTTTGCCAACCGGTTGATTTTATTGCCAATTGGTATTTTTGCGTCAAGTATTGCAATGGCTTTCTTCCCGATGCTCTCCGGATTGGTTGCTGAGCAGAAAATGGATACTTTTAAGGACACTCTTTCATTATCGCTCCGTTCAATCTTTTTTCTCATGCTACCAGCTGCGGTAGGTTTAATCGTCCTGGGAGAACCGATCGTCAGAATACTGTTTGAAGGCCAAAAATTCACAGCTCAAGATACTGCGCTGACGACTTATGCGTTAATTTTTTATAGTTTGGCCCTTTTTGCCCATGCGGCTATTATAATGCTACCTAGGGCTTTTTATGCGTTGCAAGATACGGTAACCCCGGTTTTGGCGAGTGTAGTCTCGGTTTCCATCAGTATTTTATTGAATTGGATTTTTCTCAGATACACTTCTTTAGGTGTTGGTGGGTTCGCGCTCTCTTTTTCAATAATGGGCTTAATCAATATGTTACTTCTAATGGAAATCCTCCGTCGTAAAATCAATGGAATTAGGGGTAACGTCATAATGAAATCTTTTTTAAAAACATTGACGGCTTCGTTAGTAATGGGAGTAGCGGTTTTGATAACCGCTAAAATATCCGGGGTCTTAAGTAATCGGTTGGGGTTGAGTAGTCATGGAGAGGCGGCTATTATTGTAGTTGCCGGAATAACAGTTGGAGTCGCGGCTTTTTTCATAACGGCCTGGTTTTTAAAAATGGACGAATTAACAATGTCCATTCGCTTAATTAAGGGTAAGTTGCTAAAACGGTAGGAAGGTAGGGTGAAAGTCATGGATTTGATCCATATTTTCGGACAATCTTTTTTAATGGGGTTGTCGGGGTCGATGGCGCCTGGTCCCTTGTTAACCTATAATATTCAGCTTACATGCAAAAAAGGCTTTTGGAGCGGACCAAAATTGATTTTGGGTCATGTGATTTTGGAAGCTGTTTTAATCATGGGATTAATATGGGGACTAGGGGATTTTATTCGGTTACCGGTGACCCAGATCATTATCGGCTTGTTAGGTGGGATAATGCTGATTTGGATGGGTTACGATTTGGTTTTTAAAGAAAGCAGAAATGGTAGTATCTCATCAACTCTGGAGATTGCCGCTGCTGCTGAAACCGCTCCGACGACTAGAATGACTGATTTAAACCCGGTCTTGGCGGGAATGGTCATTTCAATTAGTAACCCTTATTGGTTAATGTGGTGGGTTATGGTTGGACTGGCTATTATTACTCAAGCTTTGAATTTCGGCTGGGTTGGGATCCTAGTATTTTATTTGGGACACTCCTTGTCGGACCTTGGGTGGTATAGTTTGATATCAGGAGCGTTGGTTAAAGGACGGCGTTTTCTTTCCGACCGGATATACCGCGGGCTCTTGTTTGTTTGTGGACTATTCTTATTCATCATGGCGTTAATTTTTATATATGACGCTTTTGATTTGTTAGGAATCATCCCTATTTTTTTAAAACGGACTGTGGACCTTTTTCAACAATTAAGAAGTATGGTTTAAACCCGAAAATTATGTTATGATATGGTGAAAGAGGTTGCCGCTAAGATGATAACAGGGCGACCTTTTTTGGTATTAGTTAACCGAGTAGGGGTTAGATTATTCGAGGTGTATTTGTGGGTAACATCGAATTGAAATGGTCGGATATTCCTTTGTTTAAAGGGTTAAGTAGCGCGGAGATTGTTCAAGTGATTTGCGCCGGTAAGGTTTTAAAATTACAAGCCGGTGAATATGTATTTCGGGCTGGAGATGAAGGAAATGAAATGTATGTAATCATTTCCGGTTCGGTTCGAGTAGAAACCCTGATCGGCGGCTCCCGGCAAGAATTGGCCCGATTTAACACCGGGCAGATCTTTGGCGAAATTGCTTTTGTAGCCAACGTATTACGTACTGCCGACATTATCGCGATTGAAGAGTTGGAGATTTTAGAAATATCGGAACCGTTTTTCCAAGAATTAACCCTTAAGTTACCCCAAACCGCGGCGGAAATCTTGGTCAACCTTTCGAAAACTCTCTGTGAAAGATTGGCTAATACCACTCGCTCTTGGATTGATTCCGAATATGAGAACATTTTAATTCTCTTTCAAACCTTAGCTTTGGAAACTGAGCTCAATAGTGTCTTTGATAAATTTAGCACCGCCTTGGTCAAGGCCTTACCAAGAATTGGAGCAGTTGAAATTTTTGTCGAGGGCAATCATTTTTTATGGACAAGTCCCGGATTTGAGCCTTGCCATCTTGATTTTGATTTTTTGGAGAAGCAGCATGAATTGCTGGTGGACGAAACAAACTTTATGACAATTAATCCAATCGAAATCAAAGGCCGTTCCACCGGTTACCTACTAATATTCCAAGAACCGGGAAGACCATTCTCCGCCAAGGAACTCGATCTATTAACTAAAGTTACAACCCAGTTGGGACTGGTAGTCGATCGGATGTTGCTTAATGAAGAGACCAAAGTTCTGGCTACTATTGATCCCCTTACAGGCCTTAATAACCGGTATAACTTTACAAAGGAAATGGCTAAGGAAATTAACCGGGCGCGTCGATTTGGTTTGCCATTATCATTACTAATGGGCGACCTGGACCATTTTAAAAAGGTGAACGATACCTACGGACATCTGGCCGGTGATGAGACGCTACGCAAAGTCGCAGCTCTGATCTGCGAGTCAGTACGAAATATTGATATTGCCTGCCGTTATGGCGGAGAAGAATTTGCGGTGCTATTACCCATGATTGACCAGGCAGGAGCTTTGAAGATTGCCGAACGGTTACGTCAAAATATTGAGGAGTTGAAAATAGAGTTTAACGAGTTGGTCATTGAGATTACCATTAGCATTGGTGTGGCTACCTATCAAAGAGAAAGCGCCGCGCGTTTTTTTGAAAGAGCGGATCAGGCTGCTTATCAGTCTAAAATAGAAGGGAGAAACAGAGTTTCCGTAGCTAAGTAACTTTGGGAAGTTATTTATTGCTCGTCAAGCCGCTAAATGATATAATACCGATTGATTAATTATCTATTCAATCTTTGGAGGAATTTTTTTGATTCAAACCAACATCAGAAACTTTTGTATTATCGCCCATATTGATCATGGAAAATCTACCTTAGCCGATCGTTTATTGGAATATACCGGCGCCTTAAGTCAAAGGGAAATGGCTGAACAAGTTTTGGACTCAATGGATCTGGAGCGGGAACGGGGTATTACCATAAAGGCCCAGGCGGTCCGGCTTGAATATCAAGCAAAGAATGGCCAAAAATATTTATTAAACCTAATCGATACTCCGGGGCATGTTGATTTCAATTATGAAGTTTCCCGCTCTCTAGCAGCTTGCGACGGCGTTTTGTTGGTAGTTGACGCTACCCAGGGGGTTGAGGCGCAAACTATCGCCAATCTTTATCTGGCCTTGGAACAAGATTTGGATATCATTCCGGTCATCAATAAAGTCGATTTACCCAGCGCTGAACCGGAAAGAGTTAAAGACGAACTAAAGGAGATCATCGGTCTCGATCCGGATGATTGTGTGCTGGCCAGCGCTAAAACCGGTTTGGGTACTGAAGATATTTTGGAAGCCATTGTTCAACGTATTAAACCCCCTAAGGGTGATCCACGATTGCCTTTACGGGCGCTCATCTTTGATTCGCTCTTCGACTCTTACCGGGGAGTAATCGCCTATATCCGGATTTTCGAAGGCAAACTGAAAGTTGGCCAAAAGATTCGGATGATGGCCACTAATAAAGAATTTGAAGTGACTGAGCTGGGCACTTTCCGGCCGATGATGACTTCCGCTCAAGAATTATTAGCCGGCGAAGTGGGTTTTGTAATCGCCTCCATGAAGAATGTCAAAGATGTACAAGTTGGCGACAGCATAACTTTGGTAGATAACCCTGCTGTTACTCCCTTGCCGGGTTACCGTCCAATACAGCCAATGGTCTATTGCGGCTTATACCCGGTTGATAACGCCGCCTATGGAGAATTACGCGATGCTTTGGAAAAGTTAAAACTTAACGATGCTTCTTTGGTTTTTGAACCTGAGAATTCGGCGGCTTTAGGGTTTGGGTTTCGTTGCGGTTTTTTAGGGCTGTTGCATATGGAGATTATTCAGGAAAGGTTGGAACGGGAATATGATCTGAATCTGATCGCTACCGCTCCTAGTGTTGTTTATAAAGTGTTTCTAACTGATGGCAGTATGAAAATGATCTCCAACCCGGCTGAAATGCCGGAAACTACTAATTTGGATCATATTGAGGAACCGTATGTCAAAGCCACCATCATTTTACCCAGCGAATATGTGGGGACGGTAATGGAGTTGTGCCAAGACAAACGGGGCCAATTTGTCAACATGGAATATCTAACGGAAGCAAGGGTAATGCTCACTTACGATCTTCCTTTATCCGAAATTCTATTGGACTTTTTTGATAAGCTTAAATCCCGTTCCCGGGGTTATGCCTCATTGGACTATGAATATACCGATCATCGGGAATCGAACCTGGTGAAATTGGATATTCTCTTAAACAATAAAGCCGTGGACGCTTTGTCGGCCATTGTCCACCGGGACAAATCTTATCAGCGGGGAAGACAACTCACGGAGAAATTAAAAGAGATCATTCCCAGGCAGTTATTTGAAGTACCGATCCAGGCAACGGTTGGGACTAAGGTAATCGCTAGACAAACGGTGAAAGCCGTGCGTAAGGATGTATTGGCCAAGTGTTATGGTGGAGATATTTCCCGGAAACGAAAGCTTCTTGAGAAACAAAAGGAAGGTAAGAAGCGGATGAAACAACTGGGAACGGTGGAAGTCCCCCAGGAAGCATTTTTAGCGGTATTAAAGATCGAAGATTAATGATTCAAATGGAGGGGGGCTGTCGCAAAGTGCAATATTTTGTTACAGCCCCGTAGCAATATTATATCGATGATTCACCGAGTTAGATATCGGTTCCGATGATCGGCGGGATGATTGGTTCGTGTCGGTTCAGTAATTTAGAACGTTTGGCCGGGCGACCGGAAAGTAGGTTTAGACTTTCAATTTGTTCATTCAACCGCTTCATTTCCAAGACGCCAATGGCATCCGGGAATTTTTTGGAGATGCTTTTAATCAGTTTTTTCCACCAATCTTGATTGTTGGCTATTGATTGATGAAGGTCGGTGGAACGATCGTTTTCATGAAGATGAAAATGCCTGACCCGATCCATCTTTAAGAAAGCTTCCGGCGCGATTCCGGCCTGTAAGGCATGACCAATGTCAACTGTTAACCCGAACTCCGGCTCTTGAAAGAGCCATAAAAGTTCTTGAAAACGGGAGCCGTCGCATGTACCGGGATGATAGAGCGGATCCCGCGGCATATTCTCCATTAACAAGATCACCCCTAATTTCTTGGCCTCTCGGAGTAACATTCCGATACTTCCTTCTTCGTAAAGCAGGGTTTCCGAATAAAGGTTAGGCGCGTTCGGCTCAAGGGTGCAGGGATGAAAAGTGATTAATTGGACTCCTAAGTCAGCCGCAAGACGCATCGTATTTAAAAAAATATTAATTGAGACCATTCTCTCTTCACGGTCTAAGGCGCCTAAACGGAGGTTGATGAATGGGGCATGCATAGTAAGGCGGAATTTAAAGCGTTCTTGATAAATCTTAATAGTTTGCTTCTCAGGAATGGTAAACGCAAAGTAAGGAGAAAGACATTGCGGGTCGGTATGTAATTCAATCGCTTTAAAATAATGGACCGTTTCTTGAAGGTAAGCTGAAAGCGGCCGGTCGCTAACGATTCTAGAGCCCAGGCAAAACGCCATGCGCGTATATCCTCCGCATCAATTGAGATCTTATATTACTTAAGATACCTTAATTCAAGCGGTGCGTCAAACCTAAAAAAAGAGTTTTAACGGTGATTTTGTAAAATAGAAGGGAGTTTTTTCAACTGAAAGACCAGTTGTCGCTCTATCTTCATTTTCCGTTTTGCAAACATAAATGTGCTTATTGCGATTTCAATTCATATGACAGTATGGAAAATTTGATTGTCCCGTACGTTAAAGCTTTAAAAACGGAGATCGAAAGCTATCTTCCGGAACAGCGGTTGGTCCGGTCGATTTTTTTCGGCGGCGGGACTCCAAGCTATCTTCCGGCGGAATTATTGGAGGAGCTGTTATGTTTCATCAAAGAACATTTTCAGCTAAGTCACAATGTAGAAATTACAATTGAAACCAATCCTGGGACTGTCCAAAAATCGGAACTGGCACAATTTAAATCCGTTGGTTTTAATCGTTTAAGTATTGGCCTCCAAGCTAGCCAAGATCGTCTCCTCAAAGGTATCGGCAGGATTCATTCGTGGGTTGACTTTTTAAATATTTTTGAAGCCGGGAGAAGCGTTGGTTTTAATAATCTCAGTGTTGATCTTATTTTTGGTCTACCTGGTCAGACCCTCCATGACTGGAGGGAAACTTTGGAAAGGATTGTCTCGCTCCAACCGAAACATATTTCAGCTTATGGTTTGCAATTGGAACCCGGTACGAAATTGGCGGCAGATATTAGAAGGGGTCTAGCCCAATTACCTTCCGAAGATGAAGTTGTCGAAATGATGAACGCATGTATGGATTATCTCCCGGAACAAGGTTATCATCATTATGAGATTTCCAATTACGCCAAGCCTGATTTTGAATGTGACCATAACCTTAGTTATTGGCGAGGTAACGATTATTTAGGGTTCGGCGCCGGCGCTTACTCAACTGATAATAATGAGCGTTGGTTTAATATTAATGAACCTTGGAATTATATTAACACTGTTAGTAAAAGGGGTTCCGTTATCAAAGAACGGGAAAGTTTGGGAGCAAAGACTAGGGCGGTAGAAGCTTTAATGCTGGGCCTAAGGTTGTGTTCCGGAGTCAACCTTCAGGAGTACGAGGCTCAATATGGTATTGATCTGATGAAAGTAAGCGGTCAACATTTGAAAAATTTAGTGGACCAAAAAATGGTATCTCTTAACGGCCCAACGCTGGCTTTGACCAAGACTGGAGTCAGGTTGAGTAATAGTGTGATTAGTTCACTATTACCATGAATTTAAGTATTTTGGATTAACATCCAATTAACTATTATTAAAACACTTGACAAACCAAGTAGGCAATGATATTTTTTAATTAGATTAGCACTCGTTGAACAAGAGTGCTAACAAATTAGTTGGAAATGAGGTGCTCTTATGGCCTCCGGACTTGATGAAAGGAAAAAAAGAATTTTAAAAGTAGTAACCGACGATTATATTGCCTCGGCTGAACCGGTAGGTTCCCGGACAATTGCCAGAAGATATGATCTTGGTCTTTCACCGGCTACAATCCGGAACGAAATGGCAGATCTAGAAGAAGGCGGTTATTTGGAACAACCTCATACTTCGGCCGGTAGGGTCCCGTCGGAAAAAGGTTATCGTTATTATGTCGATGCTTTAATGTCCATGCGTCAGTTGGATGAAAAAGAAGTGGAAGTTATTTACAACGAATTGGAAAAGTACCATAATGAAATTGAGACCATAATCCATCAGACATCGAAAATCTTAACCCAGTTTACTCAATATCCTTCGATGGCGCTCGGCCCCCAAATTCAGTCGGCGATTTTTCGCCATATCCAACTGGTAAAGCTTTCGGAAAGTACGATTTTAGTAATACTCGTTACGGATACCGGTTATGTTGAGAATAAAGTAATTGAATTCAAAAATGAGATTACGGAAACAGAATTGGACCGGATTTCAAACTTGTTCAACCAGAAATTACGCGGTATGAATCTGAGAGATATTGAGAGTAATGTTATTAAAGAGCTTCGTTCAGAGATGGTTTTTCAAGATCAATTTTTTAACGAAGCAGTCAAAGTGTTAATTAAATCAATCGCTAAGCATTCACAAGAACGGGTTTTTATGGATGGCGCCACTAAAATACTTGAGCAACCCGAGTTCTCGGATATTATTAAATTCAAACCGTTAATGAAGACTTTGGAAGAGGAAGAATGTCTCTATAGGTTATTAGTGAATAACCTTCAAAGAGGCGCTAAAGTAAAAATCGGACGCGAAAATGAGAACTATGGGATTCAAGATTGTAGCGTAGTTACTGCTGGGTATGAGATTGCCGGTAGGACTGTAGGTGTGATTGGCGTTTTGGGCCCCACTCGAATGGAGTATGCCAAAGTTTTACCGATGGTTGAATATACGGCCAAGATTTTAAGCGATTTACTGACTCAAATCTGTAAACGCAGGTAGAGCAAGTTGGTATCGCTTTATAATAAGCTTTATAATAAATAAATTATTGTTAAGCTATGAGCTGTCAATAATAATCTTATCAACCAAGTCGATGGCAACATGAGGTACTGAACTACAATAAAAGGTTGGAGGTTATGAATGACGGCAAATCGTAATTTGGAATGCCCTGAGATCAATCAATCCATAACTGCTCTGATAAATAATGCGGAGGCGGTTCGGGCTTTATCGCAAATCGTCGCCGGTACTTTTGGGCCCAAAGGTTTGGATTGTATGTTAGTCGACCAAAATGGCGGTCTGATCGTCACTAATGATGGGGCCACCATTTTGGATGCAATTGATATTACTCATCCAGTCGCTCAAATATTAATTAATGCCATCCGGCTTCATGAGGAAAAGGTTGGTGACGGTGCTACCACCGCAACGATCCTGGCGGAGAGCATGATCACTGAAGGTGTGAATCAAGTATTAAAGGGCGTACCGGTTGTCAAAGTAATTGACGGCATTAGGTTCGGGGTTGACTCCGCTTTACTAATATTAAAGGAAGCCAAAATATCCATTGATGGGCTGGAATCTCCGTTTCTGGAGCAGGTGGCCTTGATTGCCGCCCGTGGTCATCACATCTTAGCCGAGTTAGTGATTAAGGCGGCTAGGACTTTGGGGGAGCAACATTTAACCAAGCCGGGGTTTAAAATGGCAGACCAAGTTTTTGCTTTTGAAGGGAGTCAGACCGAATTAATCCTGGGAACTGTTATTAACCGGGAACCGTTAAACAAGGTAATGCCCAGTGGGCTTGAAGACGTAAAGATGGTTGTGATCGATGATGCCCTGGAACCAATCAAAGTAGATTGTCAAGCCTTAAGTACTGAAACCGGTTTTAACCGGCAACTTTACAATCAGGAATTACTGCGGGACAGTATCAATAAGCTGGCCGAATTAGGCGTTAGAGGAGTCTTTGTTGATCGGTCCATCTCGGATCAAGCCGAATCTTGGTTGACAGATTTAGGTTTTATTGGAGTCCAAGGAGTTCCCCGGCGTGAATGGGAACGGTTGGCTACTCTTACCGGAGCTCGTCCCATAAAACGGGGTGATTTATTAAAAAGTCCTGCAGAGTTAGGGTCGATAATTGGTAAGGCCGCCGCGATAATTGTAGATCAGGATAATCGAAATATTAGAGTTCTTGGTTATCCCGAACAGAAGATGGTAACGCTTTTGGTCGGGGCTTATTCAAAAGAAGTAGCCGAAGAGAGAGAACGCATTGTCAAAGATGCCGCAAATGCGGTCCAAGCTGCTTGGCGGGAAGGAATTGTTCCGGGAGGAGGCGGTACTGAGTTAGGAATGGCAAGGCTTCTTAATAATAAGACACCCCAAGATATGAGCCGATATGGGTACGATTGCGTAGTGGAAGCTCTAAAGAAGCCGATTGCCCAAATTTGCTCCAATGCCGGCTATAATAGTTTTGAAAAAATGGCTGAAGTATGGGCCTGTCAGAAAGACACAGGATCGTTAGGGGTTGGGGTGAATTGTGAAACCGGGCAGGTTGAGGATTTAATGGAGAGCGGGGTTTATGATCCCTATTTAGTGAAATATCACGCCCTCAAATCCGCCGGCGAGGTAGCCGAAGCGATTTTAAGAATCAACACAATCATTAAGATGAAAGATTGAAGTTCTTAATAGGTAGCATTAATTATTGGAGCGAAAGCCTTACGTTTCAATAATTTATTGATATCTTTAATAAATACTACGCTGAAAAATCCTACTAGATGTCTATACTTAAGAGAATGGAGGTTATTAGATCGATGGGGGAACTGGATCCAACAACGGATACTCTTGAAATGGAAGAAGATTTGCAAGAGACGGTTCAAGATGGGGCGGAAAAAAATGATGAAGATGACGCTAATAATCGGATATCCTTCTTGGAAAACGAATTGGACTCGTTAAACCAAGAGAAGGATAGGATTTACAATCAGATGTTAAGAACCCAAGCTGATTTTGAAAATTTTAAGCGTCGTACTCGTCAAGAGAATGAACAATTAGCTTTATACGCCGGAGAGGAATTGTTAAAAAAAATTTTGCCGGTACTCGATAGTTTGGAGAGAGCGGTGGCTTGTTTCGATGCAGCGAGTGAAAACGCGCGTAATTGGCAGGAGGGAGTTGAGTTGACTTTACGTCAACTTCAGGACATACTTAAAACCGATGGTCTGGAAGAAGTTTCGGCAGTTAATGAACTTTTTGATCCTCAATATCATGAAGCAATGCTTCAAGAAGTATCGGATCAGGTCGAACATACCACAGTCATCGAACAGATGCAAAAAGGATACAAATATAAAGGCAAGTTAATCAGGCCCGCTTTGGTAAAAGTGGCGGTCCCGAAATAATAATCATTAAAATTGATCAGTCAACAAATAATTAACTAGACTCAAGTCACTGATTATAAAAAAAATTCATATTGATACAGGGGGTCTTAATAGATGGCAAAGGTAATAGGTATTGATTTGGGTACCACCAACTCATGTATGGCGGTTATGGAAGGTGGCGAGCCGGTAGTTATCCCGAGTACTGAGGGTGGACGAACCACTCCTTCGGTGGTGGCTTTTTCCAAAAACGGAGAGCGAATGGTGGGACAGGTGGCCAAAAGACAGGCGGTGGCCAATCCCGATCGGACTGTGTCTTCGGTTAAACGAAGAATGGGAACCGACTACAAAGTTAGTATTGATGACAAACAATATACACCCCAAGAAATTTCAGCGATGGTTCTCCAAAAGATGAAAGCGGACGCTGAGGCTTACTTAGGTGAGAAAGTTGATAAAGCGGTTATTACCGTACCGGCCTATTTCTCCGACTCCCAGCGACAAGCGACCAAAGATGCCGGAAGAATCGCCGGGCTAGAAGTATTGCGCATTATCAATGAACCAACTGCGGCGTCATTGGCATACGGCCTTGAAAAAGGCAATGATCATACTATCCTAGTTTTTGATTTAGGTGGAGGTACTTTTGACGTATCAATCTTGGAGTTAGGCGACGGGGTCTTTGAAGTTAAAGCAACTAGTGGAAACAACCGCTTGGGCGGTGATGATTTCGACGAACGGATCGTCACCTGGATGGCGGAGAATTTTAAAAAAGACCAGGGAATCGATCTCCGAAATGATCGGATGGCGTTACAACGTTTACGGGAAGCAGCCGAAAAGGCAAAAATTGAATTGTCCGGCTTAACCTCAACCGCTATCAATCTTCCGTTTATTACGGCGGTAAACGGTGAACCACGCCATTTGGATATGACATTGACCAGGGCTAAATTTGAAGAAATCGTCGCCGACTTGGTGGAAGCCACTGTCGGACCAGCAAAACGGGCTTTAGCCGATGCCGGACTGGAAGCGAAAGATATCGATAAAGTGATTATGGTTGGTGGATCAATTCGAATTCCGGCTGTACAGGAAATGGTCAAGAAACTAATCGGTAAGGAGCCTTTTAAAGGAGTTAACCCCGATGAAGTAGTGGCGGTTGGCGCTGCTATTCAAGCCGGCGTTTTGGTGGGTGAAGTTAAAGACATCGTCTTGCTTGATGTTACCCCGCTTTCACTGGGACTGGAGACTTTGGGCGGTGTTTTCACCAGGATTATTGATCGGAATACCACGATCCCGACTGCAAAAAGCCAAATTTTCTCTACTGCCGCCGATAATCAGACTGCGGTTGACATTCATGTCCTCCAGGGTGAAAGACCGATGGCAGCCGACAATATTACTTTGGGTCAGTTTCGGTTAGATGGGATTCCGCCGGCGCCACGGGGTATTCCTCAAGTTGAAGTCACCTTTGATATTGATGCCAACGGAATTGTTCATGTGTCAGCAAAAGACAAAGGTACGGGCAAGGAACAAAAGGTTACCATTACTTCCTCTAGTGGCTTAAGCGACGAACAGATCGATAAAATGATGAAAGAAGCCGAGACCCACGCGGATGAGGATAAAAAGCGGCGCGAAGAGATTGATATTGTTAATGAAGCCGACAGTATGATTTATACAGTTGATAAAACCTTAAAAGATATTGGCGACAAAGCCGATAAAGATCAGGTCGATAAGATTCAAAAGGCTAAGGAAGAATTACAACAAGCGGTTAACGCCAAGGATTTCGCCGAGATCAAAGCTAAGAAAGAAGCCTTAGAAAAGATCCTGCACGAACTATCGGCAACCATTTATAATCAGGGGGCGGGTCAAGGCCAAACTGCCGAAGCGACAGGAGCGGGATCAGACCAAGAACCTGCGGAATACGGACCTCAATCGGAAGGACCAACGGTTGACGCCGATTATAAAGTTCAGGATGACAAGTAGGTTTTTTGGGAAGAGAATACAGGAGACAGAAGGTAGAATACAGAATAATTAAGTGATTTTTTTCTAACTTCTGTATTCTGTCTTCTATATTGAAGGGATAAACAATGGCAAAACGTGATTATTACGAGGTCTTGGGGGTCTCAAAGACTGCAACCGATGAAGAGATTAAAAAGGCATACCGGAAACTGGCCCGTCAATACCATCCCGATGTTAATAAAGATAATCCAAAAGAGGCTGAGACTAAGTTTAAAGAGGTCAATGAAGCCTACAGTGTTTTAAGCGATTCCCAGAAACGCGCCGCTTATGATCAATACGGTCATGCGGCAAGTGATCCCAACTTTGGCGCCGGAGGGTTCGGTGGCGGATTTGGTGATTTTGGGTTCGATGGCTTTGGGGATATTTTTGATATGTTTTTCGGCGGGAGCGGAGGACGGAGTTCTCGTCAGCGGAATGGTCCTCAGCGCGGTAATGATCTCCGTTTCGATATGGAGATCTCTTTTGAAGAAGCAGCTTTCGGGAAAGAAACAACGATTGAAATTCCCAGGACCGAAGTGTGCCCAACCTGTAAAGGGAATAGGGCTAAACCGGGTACGCCGATTAAAAATTGTCCCAATTGTAATGGGACCGGGCAAGTTCAGGTCACTCAAAATACTGCTTTCGGTAGGTTTGTGAATGTTAGGACCTGCGAAAAATGTAATGGTGAAGGAAAAACTATCGAGACACCATGCGCCGAATGTGGCGGCAGCGGCCGGGTCCGCAAGAACCGGAAGATTGAAGTGAAAATTCCAGCTGGAGTTGAAAGCGGTTCTCGGCTTAGAATTTCCAACGAAGGAGAGGCTGGGTCGAGAGGTGGTTCCAATGGGGACTTATATATTTATATTTATGTCAAAGCCCATCCTAAATTTGAACGTCAGGGGTATGATGTCCATAGTGAGATTAAAATAAGCGTTACTCAGGCGGCATTAGGGACCACGGTTACCGTTGCTACCCTTGATGGAAAAGTTGAATTAAGAATTCCGGAAGGGACTCAACATGGTACTTCTTTTCGAATGAAGGGACATGGCATTCCCCAATTAAGAGGTCATGGACGAGGAGATCATTTCGTAAAAGTAAAGGTCACTATTCCTACCAAGTTAACCGGCGAACAGCGAGAGTTGTTAAAAAAGTTAGCTTTAGCCTTTGGCGAGGACTTATCTGCGGATGACAAAGGTTTCATCAGCAAAGTGAAAGATGCGTTTAAATGAAGATAAAAAGTTGGATTATTAAAAGAGGAGTGACATGCTCCTCTTTTATACATTTGGAGGTTTTATGAACGGGTTTAATTGGTGTGAAGTTAAAGTAAAGATCCCTGTTGAATATGGTGAGATTGTAGCTGAAATATTCCAGGAAGAAGGCGCCGGTGGAGTTATCTTTGACGACCCCGGCATTTTAAAAGAAAAACTAGTCCAAAATGATGAATTTTTGGGTAAAGAATTTATTCTTCCCGAGCAATTTGGGGTCCGCTCGTATCTTCCGGTAGACGATGGTTTAGGAGAACGATTAGCCCGGATTAAAAGGCGGGTCCGAGAGATCATCGGAGAAGAAATTGAATTTGAATTGAAGCAGGTCAAAGAAGAGGATTGGGCGGAAGCGTGGAAACAATATTTTAAACCGGAACGGATCGGCAAGATAGTTGTTAAACCAAGTTGGGAAGAGTATAGTCCAGCCAATGGGGAGATGGTCATCGAACTGGATCCGGGGATGGCTTTTGGAACCGGTACCCATCCCACTACTAGGCTGTGTCTTAAATTACTTCAGGAAATAATCACCTCTCAAACCAAGATGCTTGATGTGGGGACGGGTTCCGGAATTTTGGCGTTGGCTGGCGCTAAGTTAGGCGCTCAAAGAATTACTGCCATGGATATTGATCCGGTTGCGGTAAAAATAGCTTTGGAAAATATCAAACGCAATCAGATGGAAGAATTAATTACAGTCTATGAGAGTAATCTATTGGATCGGCCCTTGGGTTCTAAGTTTAATCTAGTGGTAGCCAATATTATTTCCAATGCGATAATTGAAATTTCTTCCCAATTGACAAAGGTTCTGGAACCGGGAGGCATTTTTTTGGCTTCGGGAATCATTGAGGAACGTTTTGATGAAGTGTTAGCTTGTCTGACTAAACAGGGTTTTAGTCATGTTAAAAATGTCTTTGAAGAAGGTTGGGCGGGATTGATAGTAAAGGCCGGAGAATAAAACGGATACTTTTTATCAACCATCATTGAAAACTGAGCCCAAAATACAAGGATAAATTTATTTTTAAAGAATTTTCTAAGTAGGAGGGGTTTTAATGTGCGATACTTTGGTCGTTCTAGGTAATTCAACACAAGACGGTTCGGTCTTATTCGCCAAAAACAGTGACCGGCAGCCTAATGAACCTCATATTATGATTAGAGTCCCTCGCCGTCAATATAATCGGAATAGTAGTCTGAAAACTACTTATATCACTATTCCTCAAGTTGAGGAAACATTTGAAATAATGCTCCTAAAACCCTCCTGGATCTGGGGTTGTGAAATGGGCGGCAACGAGTTCGGGTTAAATATCGGTAACGAAGCGGTATTTACCAAGGAAAAATACGGCCCGCCGGCCTTGCTTGGCATGGATATGGCCCGGATTGCGCTGGAACGTTGCCGGAATACTGAGGAAGCCGTCGAACTCATTGTTCACCTGCTAGAAATCCATGGTCAAGGTGGAAATTGCGGTTTTGAAAAACCTTTTACCTATCATAATTCTTTTTTAATCGCTGATCCAAATTCAGCCTGGGTACTGGAGACCGCCGGACAATACTGGGCAGCTAAAAAAGTGACGGACATCTATTGTATCTCTAATTGTCTGACCATTGGGGCGGATTTTGATCAATGCCATCCCGACCTGATTAAGCATGCAATAGCTAAGGGTTGGTGCCGTAATGAAAAGGAATTCAGTTTTTGTGATTGTTACACTAATCATTTGGTAACCCATTTAAGCGGGGCTAATGAACGACTCAATACTTGCCGTTCGATGCTTGACAAAGAAAAGGGACAAATTACCGTTGACGCAATGAAATGAGTGTTACGAACCCATGATTCAAAAACTGAGGGTAAACAATTCCGGAAAAATTCCTTACAAAGTGTCTGTATGCATGGAGGCGGCCTAATTGGGGATCATACCACCGGCAGTTATATCGCATCATTGGGGAGCGAACTTTGCAGCTATTGGGTAACGGGAGCGTCTACTCCTTGTATCTCTGTTTTTAAACCGGTATGGCTTGCTGAGAATGGCCCTCTCTTTATGGAAGGGCAAGAAGCGGCTGCGGTTGAGTATTGGAAACTCCGGGAAAAGCTGCATCGTTTTGTGATGGCGGGGCGGATTGATTTGGAATGGTTCCTGGGAGAAAGGGATCACCTGGAAGAAAGGTTTAAATTGCTTACGGAAGGTATTAATCCAGAAGGAACTTCCACGGAAGAATTGGCAAAAATCTCAAAGAATGCTTTTGTTGAAGAAGCAGCGTTAATTAACCAAGCGATTGAACGGGCGGGACGGGAACCGAATAAAGGAAAACCGATGGGCAATTGGTATTTTAACCATTATTGGATTAAGCAAAATCGGAATCTTTAATCTAAAGAATTAAAAGGGTATCTCAGGTAATTGAGGTTGTTTCTTTAAGTCAATAATAAAGATAAATATAATAGACGGATTTCGAAAATCATTAGGATATTTGTTAAAAAGGAGGTCTTTAAGTGACCCGCTTTTTTATTTCATCGGACCAAATCAAGGGGGATGCGGTTTTTCTGCGAGGCGAAGACCGACACCACCTTCTCAATGTTCTCCGTCAAGGTCCGGGAGGGGAAATTACCGTTTTAAACGGCAAAGGGGAGGAGTATTTGGTCAAGATTACCGCAGTGACCGATGATCAAGTAAACGGGACGATTATTAATAAAGTGGAGCGCCAAACCGAACCTCGGGTTAAAATCACCTTGGTCCAAAGCCTTCCCAAAGCCGATAAATTCGAGTGGATTCTTCAAAAAAACACCGAACTCGGTGTTAGCCGGTTTCAACCGGTATTCACCGAACGTAGTAATATTAGATTAGCTCCGGAAGCGCGGGAACGGAAACTGGAACGTTGGAAGAAGATTATCCGGGAAGCGGCGGAACAGTCCGGTAGGCAGATAATACCCGTTTTAGAACCAATTCGTAAATGGGATGAGATTATTTCCGGTTTTGATGACAGATTGGTTTTGATTCCATGGGAGAACGAGACTACCCGGTCTTTAAAGCAAGTTTTAGAAAGTGAAAATGAAATCCCCAAACAGGTGACGGTTTTAATCGGTCCCGAAGGCGGTTTTTCCTTAAAAGAAGTTGAGAAAGATCAAAGTAAAGGGGCGGTTCCCGTAACTTTAGGCCCCCGGATCTTCAGGACCGAAACTGCCGGATTAGTGGTAGCTTCGGCTTTGTTGTATCATTATGGAGATTTGGAATAAAGTGATGTAATAAAATATTATTGATTCTACTGCAACAAGTTAGATCATGGAAGCCAATAGTATTTACTGAAAATCCTGTCCGCCG
>Ga0123334_1002922_pt1 | contig 19162 bp, 11 predicted proteins | sample BiotimSIPDNA_FD_89706 | JGI IMG/M metagenome (GOLD analysis project Ga0123334, IMG submission 89706) | Anaerobic biogas reactor microbial communites from Washington, USA - Biogas_R1 time_0 SIP DNA | ecosystem: Engineered > Bioreactor > Anaerobic > Unclassified | place: Washington, USA... | reverse complement strand
GTATAAAGCGAAGACAACAAGCCTTAGATGAACCACTGCTCTAGTTTATAACCGGGACTGACAAGGGTTGCTGTCGAAAATGTTAGATTTTTCAACGGTCTCTGCCAAATCCTTGACCGGAATGAGTAAATCGTGTATTATGTACTGGTTAATATTTTGAGAGTAGGAGTGTAAGATGACCCCATTACCGAAGCAACGTTCAACTTCCGGCCGACGCGATCGACGACGTGCCCATGACGGACTGAAAGCAAACAATGGCGTGAACTGCCCTAACTGTGGCGAAATCCGCTTGCCCCATCGCGTTTGCAAAAACTGTGGCCATTATCAAGGTCGCGAAGTTTTCGCAGTCGATAAAGAATAATTGTTAATCCAATCAAAAAATCAGACCAGAGGGTTGTTACTGGTCTTTTTTTGTTTAATGATATGGATTGTTTAAATAGAGCCAAATGACTATTGCAAGTAATCCATAAAATAAGCTCTGGTCTCCCTGGGAAGTCGGCCATAAATCAGGATGCCCTCTTCCAAATGCTCTATATTGATAACGTTGCCCCGTTCGTGAAAGATGGATACCAATCTGCCCTCTGAATAAGGCAACAGTACTTTTATCAAACTATGATCTGAAAAAAGTTCGTCCGCAATAGCTGTCTGCAAGGCTTCCACCCCATCTCCGGTTCGGGCAGAGATAAAGTAGGACATGTCTTCAGATGACGCCTCCAAATTGCTGAGCGTTTCGTCATCTATTAAATCTATCTTGTTATAAACAGTCAAAATGGGAATATCCCCAGCTTCAATTTCCCTCAATGTTTCCAAAACGGAATAGCTCTGCTCCTGGTGATGCTCATGCGAAGCATCCACGATGTGCAAAAGCAAATCCGCCTCTTTTATTTCTTCCAGCGTCGCGCGGAAGGCTGCTACCAATTGTGTAGGCAGCTTTTGAATAAACCCCACTGTATCAGATACTAAGATCTCAGTTCCACCCGGCAGCTGAAGTTGTCGAATTGTAGGATCCAATGTGGCGAAGAGTTGATCTGCAATATAAATTTCCGAGTTCGTAATTGCGTTCAGCAAAGTCGATTTGCCCGCGTTAGTGTAACCTACCAATGCCACAATAGGCACATTACTTTTCTTGCGTTGAGTGCGGTGTCGGGCACGGCGTTCGCGTACTTTTTCAAGCTCATCTTCAAGCTTGGTTATTCGCTTTTGGATTTCTCGTCGGTCGGTTTCAAGTTGCGTTTCACCAGGACCACGCAGCCCCACCCCACCCACACTACCGGTACGTCCGGCACCTCCGCCAGCTTGCCTGGCAAGATGGGTCCACGCTCGGGTCAAACGAGGCAAGCGATAATGCAGCTGAGCCAGCTCTACCTGCAATTTTCCTTCAGCAGTATCCGCATGCAACGCGAAAATATCCAAAATTAAAGCGGTACGATCGATGACCTTGGTTTTATTTCCAAATACTTCCTCAAGTTCACGTTGATGTCTTGGCGAAAGTTCATCATCAAACAAAACCATATCCGCGCCCAATTCCTCAACAAGCAATTTGAGTTCATCTACCTTACCGGAACCGATATAGGTTTTTGGGTTAGGATGGATTAGGTTTTGGGTTATTTCGCCTACGACTTCTATTCCTGCAGTTTCTGCGAGGAATGCCAGTTCTTCAAGGGAACCATCAAGACTTAATGCTGATCCGTTGTTCTTGCCCAACCACACTCCCACCATCACGGCTTTTTCGAGTTGTTCTTCAGTTTCAAATAAACTATCCAATATAATTCCTTTTTTGTTTTCACTATTATAGCGCATCCCTGATTTTCTCTGGTATAATTCTTGCACAAACGCGACACTTTTTTCAGGAAGGAAAGCTCATGTTACAGCTGCCTTATCAACAAATTACAACCACAACGTCAGCCCACCTGGCACAAACCATGACCTTGCTCAGTCTAACAGCCGGTGAGTTGCATGAAAAGATTGAATCAGAACTTGCCTCCAACCCCGCGTTGGAACTGGTAGAAGAACGCCGTTGTCCGATGTGTAAGCGTCTGTTGCCCCCCAAAGGTCCATGCCCAATCTGCAGCCAGCCAGGTAACTATGAGTCTGACGAGCCCATTATTTTCATTTCGCCCCGCGAAGACTTTTACACCGGCTCTGGTGTTAGCACAGAACAAGTACCCGAAGAACATTATGCCTCTGAATCGGTTGACCTTGCTACCTATGTGCTGCGCCAGGTAGCACCTGATTTGCCAGTTGAAGACCGCCTGATAACCGCTTATATCCTCAATCACCTCGATGAAGATGGCTTTCTCACCACGACTGCTATGGAAGTCGCCCGCTATCATCATCGTTTACCTTCAGAAGTTAATGGCATTATTGAACGATTGAAGCGTTGTGAACCCATTGGTGTTTGTTCCGCCAACCCACAAGAGGCGATGCTGGCTCAAATCGATGTCTTGGCTGAAACAATCAAGATTCCGGAATACACCCGCGAGGTCATTCAGGAATTCCTGCCTAAACTTAGTCATCAGAACTTTTCCGATATTGCCAGACAACTTGGTACAACAAGCCAACAAATTCGTACCATCTCCAGCTTTATCACAGAAAATTTAAATCCTTTCCCGGCGCGTGCCCATTGGGGAGATGTGCGTAACCCCAGCCCTGTCGCGGCGGATGTTTTTCATCAGCCCGATGTGCTGATTTATTACCTCAACGATAACCCTAAAAACCCCTTGGTCGTTGAAATTATTCTGCCTATCCGAGGCACCTTACGTGTCAACCCACTTTTTAAATCTTCCACGAAAGAAATGGATGAAAACAAAGCCGATGAATGGCGCAGCGACATCGAAAAAGCCTCTTTGTTAATTAAATGCATCCAACAGCGTTCAAACGCGCTACGACTATTGTTAGAAAGATTGCTCATTCACCAAAAGGATTACATCATCTCAGGTGATAAAGCCATGAAAGCGCTCACCCGTGCACAACTCGCGGAGGAACTGGATGTGCATGAATCCACCATTTCCCGCGCGGTATCCGCCAAAACAGTCCAGCTTCCTAACAAACGAATCGTACCGATGTCTGTCTTTTTTGACCGTAGCTTGTCCATTCGCTCTGAAATCAAATCAATTATTGAGGGCGAAGATAATCCCTATAGCGACTCTGAAATTCAGGACATTTTAGCTGAACAAGGCATCAAGATAGCGCGTCGCACAGTCGCAAAGTATCGCTCGATGGAAGGGATTTTGCCTGCCCACTTACGTCAGAAACACGGTCAAACGAGGTCGTAAGCCGTGCAAGCCCGCCTGCCACTTTCCGGCATAAACCGTGTCGATTCAACCGAATTGGATATATTAAAGCATTCTCAAATGCTAAATCTTATTCCAACCGCGGCAATCGTTTATCAACGTGATCACGACATCATCCATCTGGCGAACGATAAATTTATCGAGTTAAGTCATTATTCCAGCGATGAATTGCCATCAATGCGTCTTATAGATCTCCTTACGGAAGAAACCGATACCAATATCACCGGCGAAAGTTTCCGTCCTGTTTGTCTGAGATTGGCAGATGGCGACCTTGCTCAATCAGCCATGCGTGTTTTTTCGCTTAATGTATCAAATACTTTGGTCGTTTTGGCTTTCTACCCACCTGATTTTGACTCACAGGCTACTGAAAACACAATCAGATCCAGCCAGCTATATATGCTGGACCATTTTTCTTTGTTAAACAGCCTGAATGAACAAAATTCTTCCAGAGCTTTATGGTTAGCTTGCGCGAAAATAGCAAAAAAAGCACTCAATGCGCCCATCCTTGGGCTTTACTTGCCCCAGTCAGATAACAAAGAAGCTTTCATCAAACAGGATTTGCCATCGACATTCAACAGCATCCAACTGCCTAAGAAAGTGGGTTTATCCACATCCAAAATTCCCTCTTATCATTTTTTATGGCAGTCAGATCAGACACCTGAGCACCCCTTGCATGAATTCACGTTATCCAAGGACTTTAATTACGCGGTTCTACTGCCCGTCAGAGACGAAAATGAATGCTTTGCTATTTTCTTTGCCACCGGACTTACACCGATACCAAGTATAGAAACCATGCGCTTTTTATCAGTTTTAGCGAACCATGCCAAATCAGCTTATTCCAGGTTGATGACGCTTGAAAACGCCAGTAAACGTCTCAAAACCATGCGGCATATTGTGCAAATCGATCGGGGTATAACTGAAAACATGAGCGAAGGGCTGATTGTGTTGACACCAGAGTTGCGCATCGCTGAAATGAATTTTGCCGCAGAAAATATCCTTGGTTATGCCAGTAACGAAGTCTTTCTTCAAGACGTCGCTATGGTACTTATCGGTAACGAAAGCTTTGCGAAGCTTTATAAATCCGCTCAGCAGGGTATCAGCACGATTGCTGGTACTAATCTCCTGCTTAATGACCGTCACGGAAACGCCTTTCCCGCCCAGCTGACCTGTGTTCCCATTATCATTGATGATGAGGTTAAGAGTATCATCATACTTATGCGGGATTTAAGCCAAACAGAGCAACTTTTGCAACACAGCAAACAACTTGAACAGAGAGCTTTCTTAGGCGAAGTATCAGCGGTTTTCGCTCACGAAGTCAAAAACCCTATCAACAGTATTTCAACCGGGCTGCAGTTTATGGGCATGACCATGTCACCTGAAGACCCTAACTATAACCTGGTGGTCCGCTTACAACAAGATTGCCAGCGTTTAACCCATCTGACCGACTCTACGCTCACCTTTGCCAAACCCATTGAATATCATCCATTGCCCTTGAATCTGACATCCCTGCTTGAAAGCATCCTTGAACGCTGGGGTCCGCGCATGACCCGATTGAATATTTCCTATCTTTTTGAATCAGAGCCACCAAACGCGACGGTACTTGCAGATGGTCGCGCCATTGAACAGGTCTTTGTTAATCTCATTAGCAACGGAATCCAGGCAATGGATTCTGATGGTGGTTCGTTAAGTATCAGCATAAAACCCGCTGAAGACAGCCAGCCCCCACAATACGAGGTATGTGTTGCCGATACCGGCCCAGGTATTCCAGAAGACATTATCAAACATATTTTTGAGCCCTTCCAAACCACCAAAACAACCGGTACGGGACTGGGCTTGGCAATTACCAAGCGCATTGTAACCGCGCATAAAGGCAATATTTTTGTTGAAAGCTATCCGGGTGGCACCATGTTCCGTGTTTTGCTCCCCATGGCGACAGAAAAGGAGACAGATGACAAATAGCATTTTAGTCGTTGACGATGAAGAAACCGCGCGAATGGTGATTAGTAATTATTTGCGCACAAAAGGCTACGAAGTTATTGAAGCAGGCACCTTAGCTGATGCCCGCAAAGTAATCGCTGATGGCAAAGCGGATGTCATTATTTTGGATGTCCAACTTCCAGATGGTTATGGGCCGCATCTTTTGGAAGATGTTGCCACTTTACAAATGCGACCACAGGTTATTATCATCACCGCGCATGGTGAAGTAAGCATGGCTGTTGACGCTATGAAAGCCGGCGCACAGGATTTTATCGAGAAGCCCCTTGATCTTATCAAACTGGAAGCCGCCGTCAAACGCGCCAACGATATGGTCAGCATGCGTCGTGAACTCAATCACTGGCGAGCGTCACAAGGCAAGAATGAACAATTCATTATTGGCACATCACCGCAAATGGCTCACGTTGTCGAATTAGCCCGTCGCGCTTCTGAAATGGCTGTTTCAGCTCTCATCACAGGACCAACGGGAACAGGCAAAGAAGTCCTGGCTCGATTTATCCACCAAAGCGGACCGAGAGCCAACAAACCTTTTATTGATATAAACTGCCCTGCGATACAGCCCACTATGTTTGAATCCGAACTATTTGGCCATGAATCTGGCGCATTCACCGGTGCTACCCAACGCAGGATAGGTTTGATGGAAGTCGCCGATGGTGGCATTTTGTTCCTCGATGAGATTTCATCCATGCCCATGGATTTACAAGCCAAATTCCTGCGAGCGCTTGAAGAACGCTCATTTCGGCGTGTAGGTGGTACGAACCTGATAAAGGTTGATGTGCAAATTATCGCCGCTTCAAACCGCGATCTGCGCAAAATGATTGAAAAGCATGAGTTCCGTGAAGACCTCTATTACCGGCTTAAAGTAGTTGACCTTGATCTCCCCTCACTCGCTGAACGAAAGAGTGACATTCCTGAACTGGTTGGTTACTTTGTTCGCCGCTTCAACATGCGCCAGGGTTCTAACATCATCGATGTTAGTCCAAGAGCAATGGAAGCCCTTGCTCATTACGATTGGCCTGGTAATATCCGAGAACTAAGCAATAGCATTGAACGTGCGGTTTTATTCTGTGATGACCCCATCATTGATCTCAATCACCTGCCTTTGGAGATTGTTAACTACAAGCGGAAAGGCTAAGCTTACACATCGTTTGGCATAGTAGTTGCAACGTATACATTGAAGGAACTTTTTAGGAGTTACTATGTTAGAAAACAACATCCAAATTGTTATAACCATATCTGGTGTCATCTTTTTACTGGGGATTATTTGCGTTGTAATCAGTATCGTCATACTCGCACGCCAGGCGATGAATAAAAACATTCGCACCATCGCTGAATCCACAGCAAAGTTAGCCCAGAAAGGTATCACTGATGGCGTGTCCGGGCTGGTTGGTAACGCGTCTATGCTGCTTAATTCTTTAAACGATCTTACCCAATCCAACACTGGCATAGGTATCTTTTTTGTCTTTCTCGGCTTGGTTTTACTTGCGGTTGCTTACTTTCTTTTGAAGCCTGTTTTATTCAGTGCAGCGTAAAGGAAGGAGAAAATCATGGGAACAGACTGGTTTTTATCCTATCTTAAAACGCATTTTGATCAAAAAACCCAGCGCCAGTTAATTTGCCGCTTTCGTCAGGATCATTTGGTTTGGAAGGCTCTCGCCACCCTTGAGCATCCAGAGGATTGGATTGCATTTGCTGGTAATGACCAAAACAAATGGCAGGTCAGCACTTTCGCTCTTTTTTGTTTAAAGCCAAATCCGATTTCTGAAGACGGTCAAGAATTATTAGCAACTATTCCTGAGGAACTCGAGCACAAAAAGGATGAGCTGGTCAAAGCCATTCAATTAACTGGACTTGAACCAAGCACTCTTAGCGATGCCGCGCTGTTGGCATTGGCGTTGCGCGATTACCGCAATGAACATGACGGTTGGGAAGGTTTGTTTGACTTTATTGATGGAGAAAACAAAGGCCTTGATATCTGGAAAACAGCTTTTGTGGTTCTGCCAGCTTTGGCTGATGACTTCGATCAAGCATTAATTACCCTCATTGACAAAGCTCCCCTTCAAAAGCTGGACAACGTTGCTAAACTCATAAAGCACGTTGTTTTCTCTACTTCAATGGACGATGAAGAACGTTTCCAATTCTTTAGCGCGATATCATTAGACTCCTCAAAAGACTTTCAACTTGCCTTACTCCGCGCCTTGGATGATCCAGAAAATAATGAGCTTGCGCAAAGGCTCGCCCAGACATTTTTAACCGAAGAGGATGAAAATGGTTTTGACACGGAGCAAAGTCTTTCGATAGAAGATTTGAGAACCCTTGGACAACTGGAACAATTTGCTGGACTAACCCAGGAAGCGATTAATTCCTATAAAAAATCGCGCGAAGAACACAAAAAAGAACGCATCGCTTTTCTTGAAAATACCGCAAAAGACCTTGAAAAGATTCAGCCTGATGAAGCCCAAAAGATTTGGGAGGAAATTTTAAGTTTAGATCCTGATAATGAAACTTACATCAGCGAATATGCCGAATTCCTGATTTCCAAAGGTGATGTTCATCAGGCGCTTTACTTACTCAACACACTCTCTGATAATAGCACGAGATGGCTTTTTTCGATTCGCCACCCACAGTTTGCCGCAATTCAACCCAGCTTTGAACATGAATTTGAGCCCGAACAGCTCAATATTTTCACGACAAACCAGAAATCCCGATTTTTAAGTAAAACTGACAAACAACTTGCTGCTGAATTTTCTGCCAAAGTCAAAAAATTTGAGATAGCAAACGATTTGATTTACAAGGTTTTAATCGAAAACCCAAACGATATTCAGGCTATTGAACTCGCGGGACAAATCCAGCAACGATTGGCTAATTTACCTGAAGCGATTCAGAACTACAGCATGCTTTCAATTCTTGTACCTGAAAACCGTGAGTATAAAAACGAACTCACTCAGCTTTATATCCAGGCACATGAGCCACATAAAGCGCTTGATACCTTCAGCCAGATTTTGGAGAACGAAGCGGAAGTCTCCCGCGAAGATTCACTCTATTATGCCAAACTCGCTATTGATGCAGGTCAACCCGATATCGCCATTCCAATCGCGCAAGACTTTTTGTCTCAGGACTCTCTGGATGGTGAAGCGATGGTCATTCTCAGCGAAGCGCTTATTCTAAATGATCGCACGGATGAAGCGCGCGATCTACTCAAACAAGCATCAGCCCTGGCACCAGAAAAAACAGACAGTTGGTTAGCCTTGGCACGCATCTGGGATAATCTTGGAGAGAGTGATCAAGCTTTAAGCACTTTGCAAAAAGCTCAGGTCGCTTTGCCGAATGACGCCCAAATCCTTTACGCATTGGGTAAGCTTTACCTTGAGCTTGGTCAATCCTCCGAAGCGGCTCACACGCTCAAACAAGCCTTGAACATTAAACCCGAAAATATGGATGTGAGTATTGCCCTAACCAAGGCTTTGCTTAACCAAGGCAAGACCGAAGAAGCCTGGGATACTATTCTGCCCTTTGAAAGCGAATTTAACAGCAACCCTCAATTGGCTTTGGTACTGGCCGACACACTCGCCGCAGGCAAAGAACACCAACGCGCGAACGTCATTTATAAATTTGCCTGGCAAAGTCTTAAAAGCAATGAATCTCTGGTGGCTTACATCCGTAATCTTCTGACACTATCAGAACAGGACGACGACAAAAGGGCTCAATCCTTGTCTGATTTGCAGGAACTGCTCCCAACACTGCAAGACCGCACCGCAACTTTCGACGCAAGTTTTGAAATGAGACTTTTGGAAAGTGATGTAAAAGCCAGGCTTGGACAGCTTGAAGAAGCTTATGAGGATTACACCTACCTTCTCGATCAACCTGAAGCCAAAGCGCCACGCTTCTACCAGCATCTTCAACGACAGATAGGTTTGGTTGCCTTCGATTTAGGTTTAGAAGACATTGCAATGGCGTCTTTACAGGAAGCGGTCTCTTTCAATGCCAACGACCTCACATCACGCCACGCGCTCTCTCGCGCGTATCTCAAATCCGGCTTAATCGATGAAGCCATCTCAAGCGCTCAAACCGCTCTGCAAATAGCTTCAACGGATCCTGAAAACGTACTCTGGTACGCAAAGTTTATGCAATCTAACCAAAAACCACATGACGCTATCCAGGCTTTAAAAGATGCTGTTTACCTGCGCCCAGAAGAACAAGTATTACATCTCTCCTTGGCACAAATATATCTGGAAAACAACGCCTTGGATGAGTCAAAGATTACCTTAAGCAAAATGTTGGAAACCTCAGATTTGGCCACTTCAGATTATCTGAAGATTGCCAGTCTCTACACGCAAATGAACGAAACCAGACTCTCAACTGACATCCTGCAACGCGCTATTTCTGAAAACGATCATATGAATTTTATTGAATGCTGTGAATTAGTCTATGCCCTTTTAGACAATCAACAGCCAGCGATTGCTTTGGATTTTCTCGATAATGTCAGACAAAAGCACGCTCACCAACCTGGTTTCAGTATCTTGCGCGCGGATGCTTACAGCGAAGACGAACAATATTTGCCCGCCCTTCAATCCCTGGAACCTCTTCTGAAACGCGCTGAAGAAGGAAACACGGACTTCTTACAAAGCAGCTTCGCTCCCAATCAAAAACATGGTTATCTGCCATTCGACCTTAGCAACCTTGAGCTTAGAGCCGCGCTTTTATACCGCGCCATGGGTAACTATTCTGATGCGGTCAAACATGCCCAATTCTCCCTGAGATCTGACCCATCCAACGAAAACGCGCGACTTATCGCTGCCGAGTTAGCTTTATCCACTGCCAACCAGGACGAGCTAAACGATCTCTTAGAGTCTTTGAACAATAAAGTTCAACACAGTTCAACAGATCTTGAAATGATTAGACTTCTGACGCTTGATGCCTTGCTGAGCGATAATATGACCAAAGCAGGTTTGCTTTTCGAAAACTTTTTATACAAGGACGAACAAAACCTCATCAGCATGGCAGTTAGCGCGCTTATAGCTGAAAAACAGAATCAGCCCCATCAAGCCATGGCATTCCTGCAAATAATGAAAGAGCGTCAGGCTTCCCAGCACGATGAAGACCTGCCTAACCTGACAAAGCGCCATTCCTTTAGCATGATCCGGGAAAAATGCGCTGTCGCTTTAGTTGCCTGGAAACTGCTGGATTGGGACTTCGCCGACCAAATATTCACACAATGCCTGCGTGTTTGTGATTCAAACCCGCGCTTAAACCTCACCATCGCTGAATACCTTGCTGATAAAGCACGAATGAAAACCCTGTCGAAAACCTTAAAAGTGAAAAAACGCTTGGCTAAGAACCTGTTGGTCGATAAATCCGATGAAACCCTTTTTGATGAGCAAATATCATTGGCAAAACGCGTCTTACCAGATGATAAGGTAAAAATCGGTGCACTCTTAGGTAAAGCCCAGTTTACCGGTCATTTACCTGAAGAAACAGACTTGACTGAATTGTCACATTCAAGCAAATTCGCGCTACAAGCCATTGCCGTCATCAATAATCCAGTCACCGTGGCACAAATGCTATCAGATCATCCACACGATGACGATTTACAATTCCAATACGCGATTAAACTTCTCGAAAAACACCCAGAGAAATCCGCGGATATGCTAAACAAGATAGCCATAAATCCAAGCCGCCAGGCTTTGCACTATGCCGCACTGGCAATCGCGCAAGCTGACCAAGCTGCGGAAGCTGAAGAATCCCTTCACCGCGCCTTAACCATTTGGCCCGATGAACCCGAATGGCTGGCTCTTTTGGCGAAGTTCCAGATGCAACAAAACAAACTCAGCGAGGCCAAAGAAAACCTTAACCAGGCAATAGAGCTTGAGCCAAATAACAGTCAATACTGGCAGTCATTGGGCGAAATCAAATGGCTTGAAAAAGATTTCTATTCTGCAAGAATCGATTACGAGAAAGCCAATACCCTCGAGCCAAACAATATCCCTATTTTAGGAGCACTCGCAGATCTTAATCGTCAGTTAGGTGAGTATAAAAAAGCCATTGATTATCAAAAACAGCTACTTAATTTTGACCCTGACAATCTGGACGCGCTTGAATCTTTGGCTGAATTGCATTTCATTATCCAGGATTACGACCACGCAATAGATTACGCCAATCAGGTGATTGACAGATCACTCAAATGTGAACGCGCCTTGAAAGTTAAGATAGAAACGTTGATTGTCCGCCAGTCTTTCGATGAAGCTAAAAAATTGGCTCAAGACGCGATGCTCATCGCCAAAGACCCCATTGCCTTTGAAATCTATCGCATTCGCATTGAAGCACGCGAAAACCCAGCGACAGGTTTGCGCATGGCGACCAGCCTTGCTCATGAACATCCTGACTACCCCAACGTTCTGAATTTGCTGGCACAATATCAAATACTGCTTGATCAAAGTAAAAACGCGGAAAAGACCTTGCTCCAAAGCCTGAAATTGGACAATAAAAATGCTGAAACTTTACTCGCCTTGGGCGCGTTATATCGTTTGTACAACCAACACGAAACCGCTCAGGTTTATCTCAACCAGGCAATCGATCAAAACCCAAGTCTAATCGAAGCCTATCTCGAACTTGGTCAAAGTTATGAAGACCAACGCCTGATTGATAAAGCCCTCAAAACATACAATAAGGCCATTGAACAAGTCAGCAAAGACCCCCGCGCCTATGTGCACGCCGCCAACGCGTATAAAGCCAGCCGCGACTTCCGCAGTGCTGAGCTGATGCTCCAAAAAGCCGCCCAACTTGCCCCCACCGACCAGAGCATCCGCCGTCAACTGGCTGCTATCGTCGCGCAAAACCTTCTCAATAATCTACAAGAGGCAACGAAACGAAAATGAGACCCTATCCAACCAACAACGCTGAAGATATTATGATTGTCAGACGCAGTAAATTCCTGACGATTGTTCAAACCGCGATGAGCAACGGAGAATTCCAGTTTGTACGTCAAGCCTGTCTGATATGGATGGCAAGCTACCCTGGTGATCTTTTGGTCAACTTCATTTACGCCTCCGCCCTTGTTGAATTGGGCGATAAAGAAATGGCTGTCGCGACCCTTGAACGCCTCATTCGGTTTGACCCCGAATTTACAGAAGCGCTGACCCTTTATGCCCGCTTAATTAAGCAAGCAAATATTGATATCGAAACTGCCTTGAGCTACTTAACCCGTAGCGTTGTCCCGAATAAGTCTCTTTCATCCTGGCTGCCCGCGCTCAATCAAGCCCGTTCGGAATTCGAATCCGGAGATTATTCTTCAGCTGAAAAATCGGTTTTGGAAAGTCTCGCGCACAATCCCAACCTGCCTCATCCCGCGATTATGCACCTGAATGTTGTCCTGCAAATGAACAACGCGACCTTGTTAAAAACACTATCAGACCTTTACAGCAGTCGCTGGAAAGACTGTCTTCAGATCAAAATATTCTCCGCCCTTGCAGAGATGAGCAACGATAACGATTCCGCTGGTGTGGAAAAACTCCACTGGTCGGCCGCACATGATGTTAGCGGGCAGGTTGTTCTTCGTTTGCTCGGCCCTAACCATGTCTATCAGCCCTTGTGGCCAGAAGACCTCAAAGTTTACCTTGATTTGCCTGTCCCAGCGAATGTTGCCGCAGAATTGGGCTGGAATATCCTCGCTACCGGCAGTTCAAGCGCACATTCATCGACACCAACACAAGTAGCATCTGACGCGCCAACCCAGGCTGTCTCTACAAAAGACATGAGTGCCGAAGAGGCTCTTAACGCCCTGTTGTCTGAGCAAGCGACTGTACCGTTGCATCCAGGAAAACTCTTTGACATCCTTCAGGAAGATTCAAATACCGCGGTCGATTATTCTGAAATTCCAACTGCCTCTTTTTTCAAGGAAGAAATCGCTACACCTCCAGCAGATGGCAAATTTACTTCACAAAGTTTTGATGAAAGTCTGTTTAATCAGGAGACCCGACAAACAGTCGCGGCATTGGATGAGATTCAGTCCGATTTCGATCAGGTTACCCGTAAAATAAACCGCCCCGAGTTGTCCAACGCGGATACACGCTTCCCCAGTTATGTGCTCATGACCAGCCGCAAAAACCTCGACAACAAGTACGGCGCGAACACAAGCCAGGTCATCATTGACTCCATTCGCAGTCTTTCCGCGAAGATACTTGAGCTTCCGGGTTGGAACAGCACTGTCTTTATCCCCGATGATCCCGAATTTTCCAACGAATTGGGTACGACATTATTAGAAACAGCCAACGCTGAGACCCTAAAAAAAGCCCTTATTGACCTCGACAGTAAACTCTCCGCGAAAGGTGAAATGATTGGCGCTTTGCTTATCATCGGTGGAAACGATATTGTTCCATTCCATCTTTTACCCAACCCAACCGACGACAGCGATCCTCATGTTCCATCGGATAACCCCTATGCGACCCTTGACGAAAACTTCTTCGTTCAACAATGGCCCGTGGGTCGCCTGCCTGATGAGAAAGGAAAAGACGCTGGTTATCTCCTGGAGCAATTACGTTTCCTGAACAATGAATACAGTGTCAAAAAGAAGACGAAGAAAAGCTTTGTCAGCAATTTTCTCGCTACACTTTTTGGCGCGTTGTTCGCGTGGTTACGTATGCTCAGTACCAAACCTCAAAACAATAATCATCTCGGTGTCAGTGCCGAGGTATGGAAATCAGCTTCCTCTGGCGTTTTTGGTGTCATAGATGATGCCAAACGTCTCCTGACTTCGCCACCTACGACCAGCAAAAACATTCTCGAAGATCGCAAAGCAAACAGTAAATTTGGTTATTTCAACCTGCATGGATTAAAAGAAAGCAACGAGTGGTATGGGCAACGTGATCTAAGCCGTGAAGGAACCGATATTGAATACCCAGTCGCTTTGAACACCAAAACGTTCACTGAAACAACCGGTACACCTTCCATTGTTTTGAGTGAGGCATGTTACGGCGCCTGGATTTTTGATAAAAAAGTGAGTGATTCTGTCGCGCTTAATTTCCTGTCACGTGGAACGCGTGCTTTTATCGGCTCAACTGTCATCGCCTATGGTGCCCCAAGTAAAACTCTCGTCGCTGCAGACCTTTTGGCGTATCATTTTTGGACGCACGTTAAAAATGAAGTAGCTGTTGGCTACGCGCTCATGCGCGCTAAATTAGCCCTTGCAAGCAAGATGACAGCTGATCAGGGTTTTCTGGACGGCGAAGACCAAAAAACAATTCTCTCTTTCGTCATCTATGGTGACCCACTTGCCAGCAGCAAAGACATTAAAGAGATGACCAAACCTATTGTGCGTGTGGCAACTTCGCCTGTCATAAAGACCATCAGCGATTCCCGACCGGATATGATCATCAAACAAGATGAAATGCCTAATGAAATCTTGGATAAAGTACGTAAAGTCATAAAGTCCTATGTACCTGGCATGGAGGAAGGTAAAATGGCTATTAGTCCGCTCTTGGGCGTGATGCAATCCGACCCTGATCCAGAACTAAACCGCCAAAACACATTGGAAGCCATTAAACAAAGTCAACGTTATGTCGTAACCGTAAAGAAAAGCTATGAATATCGCTCTAAAAACTTTGACCAGTTTGCCCGTATGACCTTCGACCAAAAGGGTAAGATGGTCAAGCTTAGCACTTCCAAATAAAAAAAGGAGAAGTCAAACCATGTTGTGGGTGAAGATAATTGAATTGTTCATGATTATTCCCTTTCTTAAAAAGGTTTTGTCGGAAACAGACGCTGGCGAAGTTCGTCGGGTTGAAACGCTTCTCATAGAAAACAAAATCCCCTACCGCATAAAAACCTATCAAGCCCGCGGTAGTATCGGCATGGCATTAGATACCAGTTCGTATGCTCGTTCCAACCTGGCTATGTACAAAGGTGCTGGTAGCCCACCAGTCAGCTATGGTATTTATGTACGAAAAAAGGATTATGAGCAGGTAATGGACTTAATCTCCTAAACTGTCAATTAAATTTTCTGTATCATCACCAAATCCCAAACGGGCGTTAAAATCGAACGACCATCCTGTTTCACGTCTGTATTCCGGATTCTGCTCGCCTTCTTCATAAATCAAGATACGCGCTTTGGAGCGTAAGCGGCCAAATTTATTTTGATCGGGGGTAGTAGTAATGACATTTCTGAAAGTACCGCTGTTAATATAATATTTCTCTACGCCATCTTCTACGCTTAACAGGTGAACCATCGCGTTATGGGTATGACCACTCACCAGACAGCGCATATGTGGATTTCCATTTTTCAAAAAACTTTCTTTTTTAAGGATGCTCAAGTCCGCGTTGTTTCCACTCTTTTTCATTGCCGGATTGGTCAATCCATTAAACATCCATAATGGCAAACCGCGCCGCCAAACGCGCGCTCTAAATATACTCATTACAGCTTTCGCGCTTAGTTTTTCAAAGTTACCTAATGTCAGGATATCATTAGCCAAAGATTTGTTTCTGGCGATGTCATCCAGCAACTTTCTTAATACGGGTTCAATGATCTGCCAGATTTCCTTTCTTTTAATGCCAGGTGTAGAAAACAAAAAATTGACCATAGCGCCCGTCGGACGAACATTATCAAAGTCAATCAGACGCTGATACATTCGTCTTAGATTATGGTCATTAAGAATTTTTTCTTCTCCATATTGTTCTTTGAAAAGCAAAGGTAGTTTACTGGCAATCTCCATAGTTACAATATCGCCCAAAACCGGCATATCATAGTAACTTTTATCGATAATTGACGGTATTTCAGGCCACAGAGATAATTTCGTGCCAAAATTTGCATGGTCATATTCATGCCCATGCCGTACAAGGATCCTCGCTTCCCCGTCACGATAATGGATATATTGATTTTCGAAGAAGGCAGTACTTTCTTCAATGCCAAAGAAATTTCTTATCTTATTACGTATATTTGGTGTCGCGTTGGCCAAACGATCATGGTTTCCAGGGATATAATGAATTTTTACTGGTTTACCGAACAAAGTGTTGAGGCTCCGAAATACTTTTGCGGTATCAGCGACTTTGGGATCATTGGCAATTGAATCGAGAATATCCAAAATACGTTTTTCAAGTGGCGAACCCTCACCAACTTCTTCATTATGCACATATGGGCGCAAATCATCAGTATGCCACATAACCGATCGGGTTATCTCAAAGATATCTCCAGCGAGAATGAGATCGATGTGTTCTACCTGACCATCTTTGATTAATTCGGCTATCTCGCGAAAAAAGGTTTTATACACCCGTCCTGGCAGATTTAGGTTACTCCGGCTTATTCCCATAGTATATGGGCTTGTATCCGCGAAATGTAAATCAGACAGGACAATTAGCATACAATTTTCTCCACATTATCAATTAGATAAATTGTAGCTGATTATTGGTTGATGTTCATGATAAACGCGCCGGATTCAACGCTTCCTAACAATAACTTTACATTTCCATTAGAAGAAAATAACAGGAAAGGATATTTCCAATCAGATTCAGTCTTTACTTTTTGCCAGCTCATTCCGGAATCAAAACTTAATAACACAAAACCTTTGGACCCTGCTGCCAATATCTTTGGGTCATTTTGGTTATGAACAATGGATAAAACACCTTCCGGTACATCCATAATCAATTGCCAGATGTTTGTTTCTTCATGCCATCGATAAATACCCGTGTCAGTCGCGCTTATTATCTGGTCATCTGATAATAAGAACTGGTTAACCCGAGTGTAATCTAAACCATTTGATAGTTTAAGGAAATCGCCTTTTTTATAGCGATAAACTTCACATCTTTTATGTTGGTCGCAGGCTGAAATCCACAATGTTGAATCTTTCTCATTAGCATCCATTGCGTAAACCAACAAGCCATCCAATCCCAGTTTTACCCATCCCGAATCGCTGTGCGACCAAATGCCATCGTTCGTGCCAATGATAAGATTTTCTTCGTATGGCAACAAACTGGTTACGGTTAATTTAAGAGTTCTTTCAAGCTCGTTATGGATACTTTTCCCGGTTCCTATCATGTCAAGGGAAGTGTCATCTGACTCTCCAAGTACCTTGTTTTCCCACATAAGTTTTAGACTTGTATCCGTATTTTCAGCTTTAGGCAATTCTATTGAATGCCAGATATCATTCTCATACATCCACAAACCAGCCTCATTAACAAGCCACAACGCTTTCCCATCGCTGTATAAACCGGTTATGTTTAAATCGTCCAAACCCTCATTAAGAGGTTTCCAGACATCTTGAAGCGCGTCAGCGCGATAAACGCCCAAACCATAAAGCGCAAAATATATGGTTTCCGGCTCATTCGAAAGTACTTGCATCCCCGTGATGGTGTATAGCCGCAAATCGCCCATGATGGTTGACCAATTATCACCACCATCACGCGTCCTTACCATCCCAGCATTTTGTGTCGCCAAATACCAGGTTTGCGGTCTATAATACGAAACAGCAATGTCATTTATATGACTGCCATTCCAACCCCGGTTTTTCCATGATGTTCCACTATCAACGCTAACATACAATCCATTGGCATAGGTGGCAGCAAAATAACGATTACCATAAGCATTATTCGGATCACCTTTTATTCTTGTTATTTTCACACCATCAGGCAATCCAATGCGAGATGATTGCCATGAATCACCAATATTATTGCTTTTATAGACTGCCCCACCATGCCAAACGCCTCCAAGGATGACGTTTCTGTTAGCTTCATTGATAACAATACTTCTGGCAGATAAATCACTTACGCCGGTATTAATCGCTGTGAAAGTTATCCCGTTATCCACACTTCGATAAAAACCATGTTCATGCGCGGTAAAGTAAACCGTATTAATGCCAGAGGGATGAACTTCCACATCATAGAAATAATCCAAAGTATTAAACCAATCACCACGGTAAACAACACGCCAGGTTCTACCGGCATCCGCTGAACGGGAAATATAGCCCGCCAAACTCCCACTAACCCTTGAGGCAGCATAAACGATAGATGGATTCTTTGGATCAATCTCTATATCGTAGATAATATGATTGTTCAACATACCGTCATTTGATGACTTCCAGTTCAATCCCCGGTCCGTAGTCAAAAAGATACCACTGCCATACGTTCCTGCGTAAATAATTTCTCCATGCCTTGGATGAACTGCCAATGATTGGATATGTAAATTTGACAGGCCGTTATTTCTGCCGTACCATGTCGCGCCTTCGTCATAACTAATATAGACGCCAGATTGAAAATGCCCACCTACAACAATATTACTGTATTTTGGGTCAGTAAGAACAGAGGTAAAGGTTCCCCCAACTGGACCAATTGGTTCCGCATTTTTTATTCCTGAACTAAAAAAAGGAAAAGCAGCAATATACCTTGCTTTATTCTCACTATCACGGGTTTCTAAATCACCGTTTGTGTCAGAATATTGAGCTTGAACATTAATTGATGTAACAGCAATACAAAATATTGCTGCTAACATAATTATGTTGATTTGCTTTTTAGTCACAACATGCACCTCTTTGTATGAAGTGCATGTTGCATGCCAATATTATTTATTTTAGGATGGTCTCAAAAGCATTTATACATTGCTCAACAGCATCATCTTTGACATCGAGATGGGTAACCAGACGAAATTCTTTTGGACCCACATCCATAATCAAAATACCCATTTCCTTTAATTTCTCGAGAAAATGAGAGGTGGATATCTGAACCTCATCTTCCAAGGCACAGAAAATAAGGTTTGTATGAGGTGTGCCCCTGGTAAGTCGAACACCTGGAATAGCAGCCAGACCATCAGCCAATTGTTGCGCGCGAACATGGTCAACACGTAATCGCTCGACATTATGCTCTAAAGCATAAGTCCCTGCCGCGGCAAGGATGCC
>Ga0123334_1002920_pt1 | contig 19168 bp, 20 predicted proteins | sample BiotimSIPDNA_FD_89706 | JGI IMG/M metagenome (GOLD analysis project Ga0123334, IMG submission 89706) | Anaerobic biogas reactor microbial communites from Washington, USA - Biogas_R1 time_0 SIP DNA | ecosystem: Engineered > Bioreactor > Anaerobic > Unclassified | place: Washington, USA... | reverse complement strand
TTTCAGATAAGGGCCCACTAAATTTTTTATGAATTTACTGGCCATATTAAAGAATCTCGCTTTTCTTTCCGCGTCCGTAAGTCGCGACGGTGTAAGCTATGTTTGAATTTTGATTATACCATAACGGGTCAAAATCATCAAGTGCCGGGGGGACACACCAACCACGGGGACAGACCCTTTGGCTGCTTTTGCACCCGAGGGGACACACCTTGTGGTTGACAGAGCAGTTAAAGCGGCTGATTGCAATCTTGTAGCAGTAAACGAAACCACAAGGTGTGTCCCCTCGGGTGCAAAAGCAGCCAAAGGGTCTGTCCCCGTGGTTGGTGATAAAAAGAACCCCTGCGAATAGCAAGGGTTCTGGTTATTAGTCTGCTGTGTAGGGGAGGAGAGCAACGATTCTTGCTCTCTTGATAGCTGATGTGACTGCTCTCTGGTGAACAGCACAGCTGCCTGTGATCCTCTTGGGCAGAATCTTACCTCTGTCGGTCACATATTTTCTCAGTTTGTCAACATCTTTGTAATCGATGACTTCTGTTTTATCTGCGCAGAACTGGCATACCTTTTTTCTTCTCATGCCGCGTCTTTTATCAAACATTTTATTTTATCTCCTTTCTAGAACGGGATGTCATCGTCGTCCTCATCCAGAGCCTGGAAACCTTCCGGAATCTGGGGCGCTGATCTCCGGCCTGAATCAGATGATTCTGCCTTGTCGCCCCATTCCAGAAATTCCACTCTGTCAGCGTAGACGTCTGTTGTATAGCGTGTTTCACCGCTCTGTGTCTTATAGCTTCCGGTCTGAATTCTTCCTTGAATGCCCACTAAGCGTCCCTTTACTAAAAATCTTTCACAAAGTTCCGCCGTCTTACCAAAGGCAACGACCCGAATAAAATCTGCTGTCTTTTCTTTGGCCATGGGCCTGTCTACCGCAAGGGTAAAGTTTGCAACGGCTGTTTCGCTTTGAGGGATATATTTGATTTCGGGATCCCTGGTGAGACGACCAATCAGTACTACGTTGTTCATCCTGTTTCTCCTTGCTCATTTCATACCAACAACACAAGTGATATTCATCCTTGTGTGAATCGCTATTTCTCGTCTTTGTTAATTATGATGTGTCTGATGATGCTGTCAGAAATCTTGAGTCTTCTGTCGAGTTCTTTGGGAAGATCAGAATTTGCCTTAAACTCGATAACTACATAATATCCATCGTTCTTTTTCTCGATGGGATATGCGAGTTTTCTCATTCCCCAGATGTCTACTTTTCCGACTTCACCACCGGCAGAGATAACCTCTTTGACCATCTCTATCGCAGCTTCTTTCTTGTCGTCTTCTAAAGCAGCCTCGATTATGAACATGACTTCATAGTTGTTCATTTTTTCACCTCCTTGTGGACTAAAATGGCCTTGATCTCCAAGGCAAGGAGCATTATTTCGCTATATGCTGAATTCAATGCCTAATCAGTATACCATACAAAACTCTTTTTGCAAGAAAATTATTTTATTACAACTCCGAGCTGGTCCAGGCCATCCCTGACAATTTTCTCAACCCGCTCCGCCAGTTCTCCCGCTTCTTTCTTGGGCAAATCCTTCGTCTCAATTGCAGGATGAATAATGAAATCAACCGTTGCAGGGCGAACATAGCCCTTTTCCTCAAAGCCGTGGTAGGTGCCGTTCAAGGTAATGGGAACCACAGGGACTCCGGCCTTCGTCGCCAGCCTGAGGCTGCCCTTCTTAAACTCTTTCATTTCTACACTTCTGGACCGGGTGCCTTCGGGAAAAATCACAAGTGAATAACCCTGCTTCAATAGTTCAATACCCTCTTCAATAGCCCGAAGCGATGCCCTGGCATCGTCCCTCTTTATGAAGACGCTGCGAATATCAGCGATCCAGGAGCCAAACCCGGGCACCTTTCCAAGGCTGTCCTTTGCCACGAATCCGAACTGCCTGTCCTGTACGGCAGCAAAATAGACGGGAATATCCCAGTAACTCTGATGATTTGATACAAAGACGACCGGCCCATCCGGTAATGGCTCTGTAAGGCGAATGTTTAGCGTAATGCCCGCTTTTTTCACGAGAGCTTGCCCCCAGGCATCTTCTGCTCTGCGGATCTCAGTACGCTCCATCTCTGCGTTGCCTTCTTCCCTGTATTTTTTTATACTGTTTTTAATTGGCTGAATCGTAGCCAGAAATCCATAAAACCAAATGACAAATGGAATATTTCTTAAGATGTTCATAGCGCCTCCCGTGTTAGAATTTACGAAATTATACCATGTGATAAACTCCATGTCCATTTATCCGCCAACACTGCTGCTGTTGTTAGTCTTGCAGTTACCCGCATATTGTAATATACTTGTAAGTGCCCTGACACTGTGTATTCTGTGGCCAACACTATGCTTTATATGGCCTGACACCGTGTTAACGTGTTATTGATACAAGGTTATTAGTGGAGAAAATCATGCAAAAACCAGCACTTGTTATAATGGCTGCCGGCATCGGCAGCCGCTTTGGCGGGCTGAAACAGCTTGCCCCCGTAGGAAAAAATGGTGAGCCAATTCTTAAATTTTCCCTTTACGATGCAATCGAAGCAGGCTTTGAGAAAGTCGTTTTTATCATTAAAAAAGAAATCGATGCGGATTTTCGGGCATTGATCGGCGATACGGTCTCCCGTCATATGAAAGTAGAATATGCATATCAGGAGATTGATAAACTTCCGCCCGGTTTTTCCATTCCCGAAGGCCGTGTGAAGCCCTGGGGAACCGGACACGCTGTACTTTGCGCAAAGGATGTGCTTGATGGTCCCTTTGCCGTTATAAATGCCGATGATTATTACGGGAAAGATGCATTCCGGGTCATTTACGATCATCTTCTGACCCAGCAGGATGACGAGCTATATCGGTTCTCCATGGTAGGCTACCTGATCGAAAATACTTTGACGGAAAACGGACACGTGGCCAGAGGAGTATGTCAGACAGACAAGGGCTTTCTGACATCCGTGGACGAGAGGCTACGCATTGAAAAGCACGGAGATCTGATCGAGTATACGGAGGATGACGGTAAAACCTGGACAGGTCTAAAGCCCGGTACCATCGTTTCCATGAATCTATGGGGTTTTTCCGTTAGCTTACTCGATGAGCTGGAAAAGAGGTTCCCCGCTTTTCTTGACCTGACTCTGAAAGAAAATCCTTTGAAAGGAGAGTACCTGCTGCCGCGGATCGTCAATGATCTGCTGAAGGAGGGCAGGGCTTCCGTAAAAGTATTGCATTCTCAGGATAAGTGGTACGGCGTTACCTACAAAGAGGATCTGCCCGTTGTGGCATCAGCCATTCAGGACATGGAAGACCGGGGATTATATCCCCCATTACCTTAAACTATCATAAACGAACGCTCTTGCTATCCGATAAACCGGAGCAGGTTGAGCTTTTTGATCTTATCGACCTGCTCTTTTGTTACCTTAAGATCATTAAGTATTTCTTCGTCGATTTCCTGCCATCTCCTGCACCAACCCACATCGTAATCGTTGGTCATATTATCCGATCCCCAGAAAACACGATCCTCCACATCGTAGCCAATGGTAATAAGCTTCGTCAATGCTTCTCTGCGATAGATCTCAGGGGTGCCCGGTGTCAGATCGATATACATTTGCTGATCCAGTCCCATCGCTCTTGTCCGCAAAAATTTCCCGTACACCGCTAAGCATTCATCGATCCATGGCCAGCTCATATGAGCCAATGCAAATCGTATTCCCTCTACAGCAAGCATGCACTCAAAGTATGCCGGCCGGTTGAATTCAGACGAATTCTTGTCATTCCACAATATACCGGAATGAAAGAGGATCGGTTTCCCGTGCCGGGCTATTCTTTTGTATACCTCCATAGCCTTGGGATGATGGGGATAGTCATCAATGCACATTATTTTGAACCCTTTTACCCCAAGAGCCACTGCTTCATCCACCTGCTCCTGCGCATCGTTTTCCAAAGGATCTATCCAAAAAAAAGGAATAAGACCATTGTCTCCTTCTGTAAGTTCTAGCAGGAGCTCTGACCTTTGCTGAAATGAATAGTTGTATTCGGATGAAAAGGTACGGGGCGGCAGGGAGAGGACAACACCTCCGTAAAGATTCGCATCACCGATCCTTTTTATAAACGAATCCTTATCCGTCTTGTCCATCATATGGATGTGGCCATCGATCATTTCTGCCTCCTCCTGCCTACGCGGGTTGCTTTCAGTGCAGAGTTTATGGTTTTATTTATAAACTGCAGATCGCTTCCCCTGTTTCCTTTTCAAAAAAGTGCAGCTTTTCAACATCAAATTCAACATTGAGTTTTCTTTCCACCAGTGCTTTAGTGTTGGCGGGGAATTTTGCTATCAGTTTATCATCGCCGCATTTCAGGTGGGCATAGACTTCAGAGCCCATCAGCTCTGTCAGGTCGATATCCACTTCGATGGATCGCTGCGGATATTTGACCGTATCTTTTATGCTCTCAGCGCGGATCCCCATCGTCACCGTCTTTCCTGCATAGTCCTTCAAGCGTTGATATTTCTCGTCTCCCGTGTTGATCGGAAGCTTCTTTCCACTGTATACACTGCATAACCCGTCCGCAGTCTGCTCAATAACCGCTTCAACAAAATTCATCTGAGGAGATCCCATAAAACCCGCTACAAAAGTATTGACGGGGTTATCGTACAGATTCTGGGGAGTATCGACCTGATGTATGAAGCCGTCCTTCATAACAACGATACGGTCTCCCATTGTCATAGCTTCCATCTGATCATGGGTCACATATACAAAGGTGGTCTCCAGCCTCTTATGCAGCTTGGTGATCTCTGCACGCATTTCTGTCCGAAGCTTGGCATCGAGATTTGACAGAGGCTCATCCAGCAGAAACACTTTGGGATCCCGTACCATGGCACGCCCCAATGCAACACGCTGCCGCTGCCCGCCGGACAATGCCTTGGGCCTTCTGTCCAGTAAATGCTCGATCTGCAGCATCTTCGCCGCTTCGTGCACCTTTTTCTCTATTTCCGCTTTCGGCATCTTGCGGAGAGTCAGCCCAAAAGCCATATTCTTGTAAACGGTCATATGGGGATAGAGGGCATAGTTCTGAAATACCATAGCGATATCCCTGTCCTTAGGCTGTACATCATTGACTAACACATCATCAATATAAAGCTCTCCCCCCGAGATCTCTTCCAATCCGGCAATCATGCGCAGAGTTGTGGATTTACCGCAGCCGGACGGACCAACGAGAATAATGAATTCCTTGTCTTTTATCTCCAGGTTGAAATCATCCACCGCCACTACTCCGCCGGGATATTCCTTCTTAATATTCCTTAATGATATGTTGGCCATACTATTGACTCCTCTTTATAAACCTTTTTCAATAATAAATGTTCCAAAAAATCCGGGACTGTGAAAGTCCGGCTCGGGCAAATCGATCCATGCAAAGCAGCCATAATGAGGATACTTCGTCTTTTCTCCGCACTTATAGAAATTCCCCTTCATCCTCCAGCCCTCTTCCGGTTTATAATCCGGAAAATAGGACCGGATAAACTCATGAAGAATCCGGTATTCCACGGACCATCTGCCGGGTCTTCTTTCGGGTCTGACACGGAAAAACGACATGTAGTCCTCCGGGTTGATATCCCGACGGTTAAACCGGTCCGAGCCTAAGGAAAGGTACATAGCCCCCTCTGCATTGAACTCCCAGTTGAAGTAGTCGGGGGAATGCTCCGGGTCCGGCATCAGAAACAGTTCCATGCAGCTGTCCGTATAAACCTCCCCGCTAAATCCTCTTTCCTGTGCTTTCGGGTCGTCTTCCGCGGTTTCCATCCGGACATACAGAAATTCAGGCAGGCACGCCATCTGTGCCGTTGTGTATGGACGGTAATCCTCCGCTCCTTCTGCTCTGCTCCAGGGGTAGGCTTCGATGAGCGCTTTTGGGATCAAAGATCCATGGTCCTCGAGCAACGCTTCCCCGCCTGTGATGATCCGGTATGTTTTCTCTCCCGTCTTTTCCATTATAGATGAATCACTTCCCCGGTTTCAACCGATCTATGGATCGCATCTATTATTTTCGTATTGATCAGCCCCGCTGTCTCATTGGCCTGGATCTCCGTGTTGTTTCTCAGACAGTCAACAAAATAATGCAGCATAAAGTTTGATCCCCCTGTGGCCAAACCGTTGATCTCCGTTCCCATAGTATGGACATGGGAATAAGCCTTGGGGCCGCCCAATTTAAGCATTTGATCATTTGTATCCAGATACAGGGCTCCATCTTCTCCGATGATCTCCATTTTCAGGTCGTAGATCAAGGGCATCGTATTGGGCAGAATCCAGCTGGATGTGATGGTAGAGTGGGTATCGTCCGTGTAGCTTATCACAGTCTGGATCGTATCGTATATATCATATCCTAAAGAAAGCAACTTCTTCTTTGTGCCCACAGCATAGACGCTTTTCACCGTCTTTCCAGAAAGCCAGCTGATCATATCCACCATATGAGGGAAGAGGAACCAGCCGACAGAGGATCCCTTTGACCAGGAAAGCAGCTCTGTGGGTACAAAAATCGTGTCATTCAGTCTGGCGTTTACATTCAGAACCTTTCCGATCTCGCCTGCATCGATCGAGTTCTTACAGGACACAAAAGGTAAATTCCAGTGATTTTCAAACGCGACAAGGCACTTGACATGATTTTTCTGAATGGCATCTACCATCTCCTCACATTCGGAAACCGATGTGGAAAAAGGTTTTTCGCATAATATGTTTACACCTTTATTTGCTGCATAAATCACGGCATCTTTGTGAAGAAAATCCGGAGTAGCTACAATGACAGCATCCAAAGTTTCTTTATCGAGCATTTCCTTATAGTCCTTATATGCGGGAGCCTTATATACCTGCTTTACATTTTCCAGCGTGCCGTCATTATACTCCGCAAACGCTGCCAGCTCTGCAAAATGGTTCTGTCCGATCGTATCTGCAAACATCGTCCCCCGGATTCCCATTCCTATTATTCCAATCCTAATCATGTCATTTCCTCCATTTGATTTGTTTTTTAGATTTCTCTACTGTTTTACTGCACCGGCTGTCATGCCGCTGACCAGATGCTTTTGCAGCAAAAGGAACAGGATCACGACGGGTAGCGCGATGAGGACACCGCCGGCCATGAGATTTGTCCAGTTTGTCGAGTACTGGCCGACAGCCGTCTCCGCTATTCCTACAGGTAATGTCCAGTTCCCGTATTTCTGTACAAAGATGCTGGCAAACATGAATTCATTCCATCCCGCTATAAATGAAAAGATCCCCGTGGCTACCAACCCCGGGATCGTCAGGGGCAGTATCACCGTCAGATATGTTCTCAGCTTCCCGCAGCCGTCCACGCTTGCTGCTTCGTCCAGAGACCTGGGTATCGTATCGAAAAAGCCCTTCATCATCCAGGTACAGAAGGGAACCGAGAAGGTGGTATAAGCAATGACCAGTGCGGCCAGTGAATCCAGCAGTCCCAGACTGTTCAGGATCACATACAAGGGGATGATCAATAGAGATCCGGGCAATACCTGTGTCATTAAAATGATATATCCCAATGCGGCCCTTCCTGCAAAGCGGAAGCGCGACATGCCATAACCGCCAAGGGCAGCGATGACCAGCGAGAAAAAGGTAGTCGCTACAGAAACGATGACACTGTTCTTTGCCCAGTTCAGCAGATTGAAATTACGGGACTGGCTGAAAATCATATCTTTATACCCTTCGATCGTGGGATCCTGAGGGATGAAGGAAGGATTAGCAGTATAGATCTCCGTTGCCGGCTTAAAGGATGTGGAAAGCATCCAGACAAAGGGGAAAACCGCAAATGCGCATATGAGAGCAACCAGTATAACAACTATGACTTTCGTCCACCTGCTCTTCATCAGTACTCCTCCCTGTTCAGCATTTTCAAATAGAAATAGGTGAATATGGCGCAGAACAACAGCATGATCATTCCTGCCGCAGCGGCTTCGCCAAAATCAAAATATTTAAAGGACGTATGGTAAATGAATATGGTCAGCATTTCTGTGGATTGGGACGGGCCTCCTCTTGCCAGCAGATACACAATTCCAAAATCCTTGACCGTCCAGATTATCAGCAGTAAAAAGACGATGATCGTTACAGGCTTCAAGAGAGGCCATGTTATCATCCTGAACTGTTCCCAGGGTTTCGCCCCGTCAACTCTCGCAGCCTCGTAAAGCTCGCCGGGAATGCTTTGCAATCCGGCAAGAAGCATGATCGCGACGAAAGGAAAGCCCTTCCATATTCCCACAGCCATTGCGCCCCAGAGAGCAATGGCGGGATCCGTTATAAATCCCACGGGTTGAGATATTAAATTAAAATTCATGCCTAAATAGTTGATGATACCGAAATCTTTGTCATACATAAGAATCCAGACAAGACAGGCTACGACTTCAGGAGTGGCCCATGGAATGATGAGCAGTGCTCTGGCAACTCCCCGGCCTCTGAATTTTGTATTGAGAAGGACCGCAGCAATCAGTCCGATACCGAATCTTGCAATGACCGTTACCACAATGTAGACTCCCGTAACGACCAATGCGTTTGTAAAAGATGAGTCCTTAAAAACAGAAATATAGTTTTCCAGTCCGACAAAATAATGCCCTTCCGGTTTAGGTTTGGGCATATACCAGTACTGAACACTCATTATGGCAGCTTTTGCAATGGGATATGCAAGAAAAAACACCATAACGAGAATCAAAGGTAATACGAACCAGTATCCGGCCAGAGCATTCTCTCCAAGTCGACGTGTTTTAATCATAAAGCACAATTCCTTATTTGTTTGATTCTGATCCGTCACGCAGTAATCCTGGGTGACGGATCAGAAGTCGATCATTTATTTGTTCATTACTTCCTTGCATTGTGCAGCAGCGTCATCCAATACTTTCTGAGCATCCTCACCACCAACGAACATCTTCTGTGTAGCGTTGATCATGATCTGATTCAGCTCACCCTGCTGAGCGATAAAGGGATCCGCGACCTGAGGAGCATAGATCTCCAGGAAGTCCGCAAAAATGCTAGACTGGGGATGATCTGCTTTATACTCGTCACTTGTGGAATAATCCACGCTGGCGGGGATCATACCGCAGGTTGCTGCGATTTTCTGAGCTTCAGGAGTTGTGAGCCATTCCATGAACGCCCAGGCTTCTTCTTTGTTTTCACAGTTCTTGGACATGCTCATGACCAGAGGATACATAGTCGGATTGGGCTGGTATTCTTTGCCTTCATAATTGACGCTGACTGCCGGGATAATGCCGATATCATCCATCAGGCTCGCGTCATACTCCCGAATCATCCCGACGAACCAGGGACCGTCATAGCAGAATGCAGCAAGACCATTATAGAAGTATTCTCTCTTATCCTTGGGATCCGGCGCACCTTTGCCGTATTCATTTGTCAGCAAGAAATCCTGCCATTGCTTTGCAGCCCAGACATTAGCAGGGCTGTTTACCTGAATGGAATCCGCATTAAAGGGACCGGTCTCGCCATTGGGGAAATACAGTCCGTTGGACACAACTCTGGCCAGCATTCTTGCCCATTCGGAAACAACAAAACCGTGGGAACTGGTTATGATCCCAAGCCCGTAGATATCTTTTTCTTTTAACTTGGCGCATGCTGCATTAAAGTCTTCCCAGGTCTTGATACCGGCAGGGTCGATCCCTGCGTCTTCAAGAATGGATTTGCGATAGAAGATACCCGTTGTTCCCCATGCATAATTGGATAATGCCAGAGGCACACCGTCGAATTCGCACATATCCTGACCGGCCAGGCTTTCCTTGTAGTCTACTCCATTCATGAACGGGGTCAGATCTTCAAAGACTCCCTCTTCTCTGAGAGCATGGTAGGATGCTACGTTTTCAGGATATATCTGCATGATATCCGCTTCGTTTCCTCCCATGATCTCTGTTGTTACATTGTCCCAGAAGCTGGCGTATCCAGCGCCGTAGATCTCGATATTGACATTTGGTGCGACCTCTTTATAGGCTGCCAGTAAAGCATCCATGGCGACCTGATGAGGCTCTTCAACATAAACAGATGTGGCTAATGTAATAGTAACAGATTCAGCGGCATCCTCACCGCCACTTTCAGTTCCCCCGCAAGCAGATAATGAAAATACCATTATCAGTGCCAACAGAATTGCAAAAATACGTTTCATTCCTCTCCTCCTATTCTTTTCAGAACTATGATAAAACGATACGTTTAATCATCCTCTTATGATCGAATACAACGGAAGTATTAATTTTTAAGGAAATTTGTATTATATCTGTCCGGTTACCGCCTTTTTGACTACATTGCTTTTTGTGCAAAAAAATATATAATTAATTTGGATTAAAAATATTATAACATTGTATTACAACAAGTTTCTTTAGATAATCGGGTAGGTTTTTTTGTATAAAAGGACAGTGCCATTATGTTTACGAAAACGAAATTGAATGTAGTTTTCAATATCGAAGCAATCATTACCCTTCACTACTTTGAGTATGCCCGTGACTTCCATTTCAGCGGAGAGACCCATGATTTCTGGGAAATGGTCTATGTAGACTTCGGCGAGGTGGGTGTTGTGGCCGGTGACACGGGATATGTTCTTCAGCAAGGCGAAGCCTACTTTCACAAGCCAAATGAATATCACAGCATATGGTCAAACAATACTTTTTCCGGAGTCACCATCATTACATTTGAATGTAACAGCTCTTCCATGAAGCTTTTTGACGGTAAACTGCTAAGGATTAACGATACACAAAAACAGCATATTGCTGAAATTTTAGAGCATGGAAGCCGTACATTCAAAGAACCGCTCAATATCGTGGACCAGAACCGGATGCTATTGTCTCCCGATGCTCCCTTCGGTTCGCTACAGCTGATCAAAACCCATATGGAACAGCTTCTGATCGATATGGTGCAATGCGGCATGTCCCTTCCTAAAAAGCAGCGTATCTCAAAAGATCATCTCCATAAGCATAAAGAGGATCCTATCGTCACAAAGATCAAGGAAATACTCAATAACAATCTATGCGGTCATATTTCACTGGATGACATAGCTGCGCAATCAGGCTATTCGAAATCCTATATTAAGACGGTTTTTAAAAACTCCACGGGTTTCAGCATCATACAGATGTTTCTTAGAATGAAGATCGACCACAGCAAAAAACTGATAAGCGAACAGGCCTATTCCATTACGGAGATCAGTGAGATGTTAGGCTTTAATTCCATTCATTACTTTTCCCGCGTCTTTAAAAACATAACCGGTATATCTCCCACCCAGTACAGCCACTCGGTACGCCGAAAAGCACTCCTTTAATACATATTAGCATATTCTAAGTGTCACTATTTGTCTTTTTGTACAAAAAGCCAACCCTATTTTCTAAAGAATTCAGTTGTTGAGTGTTATACACTGAATTTGTTATTTATATGCTTCATTTATATGTCCTGGTTCGCGAAGGAGAGCCCTGATGAGCAATGCATTGAAGATCAAGAATATTTTCGTGACCGGTGGCGGTGGCAAGGTTGGCAGCGCCCTATTACCGGAGCTTGTTCGTGCGGGATACCAGGTCCGCGCACTACGCTTTGAAGAAACGATCAACTGCCCCGGACTGGCAGAAATCATTGACGGCGACCTAAGAGATAAGACTCTGGCGCAGCGTGCCCTAAAAGACATGGATGCCGTCATCCATCTGGCCAATTGTAAAGAAAACCGCGATCTGTTTTTAGAAACGAATGTCGCAGGGACCTTTTATCTGTTGGACGAGGCAAAAAACTGCGGCCATATTCAGCAATTTATACAGGCCGGCTCTGATGCCCGTGCCGGAATCTACTACAATCCAAGGCCTTTTCCAATCGATGAGAATTTCCCTCATGCAGGTTATCCGGGCTATTATCCTCTTTCAAAGGTGCTGGAGGAGACTCTGTGCGAGCAGATGCGCTATCAGTATAACCTTCCCATTACGGTCCTCCGTTTTTCATGGGTGCACGGACAGGATGACATTCTCGCTCACGCAACACTGAAGGGTCCCGGCTTTGGAGTACCTGTCTGGAAGGACTATGCTGTGACTCCGGAGCAAAAGTATTATTTCGAAAACGGCGAGGATGCAGCATGTGAAATGGACCATATGGATGGCAAGCCGGGAATGCGCCATATTGTCGGACTACCCGATGTGGTGCAGGCCATCATGCTGTCCGTGGGAAACCGGGCAGCCATCGGAAAGGCATTTGCTATTGCCGCACCTTCTCCTTTTACCTATGATGTTCTTGCAAGCTACATTTCCGGGCAACTGGATATCCCCGTGCTAAGGTTAACAGTCCCCGAATACCATGACTTTCAGCACGATATTTCTCTGGCCCGCTCTGTTTTAGGATATCGCCCCACCTATGATATCTTCCGCATCGTGGACGATGCCATTGCATTTCGTAAAGCCGGTAAGACACGCGTTGAGACAAAGTATATCGGCTGAATACAAAACATTGATTATTTTTTTATTTTTAGGCACGCTAACCAGGAGATGAATACAAATACAAACCCAAAGGAGGAACAGCGATGGCGATTCTTATAACCGGGGGAGCCGGGTACATCGGAAGTCACACATGTGTTGAGCTGCTCTCTTCCGATGAGGAAATTATCGTTGTTGACAATCTGTCCAACAGCAAAGCGGAGTCATTGAGCAGAGTCAGGACTATTACAGGTAAGGGTTTCTTTTTTTATCCCTATGATCTCCGCAATAAGGAAAGCATCCGGGAAATTTTTTTGATGCATGCAATAGAAGGCGTGATACACTTCGCAGGGTTAAAGGCCGTCGGGGAGTCAGTGGCATTCCCGGTTAAATACTATGAAAACAATCTGGGTTCTACGCTGGCGTTATTGGATGTCATGGCATCTTTTAATGTGAAGACCTTTGTGTTCAGCTCCTCCGCCACTGTGTACGGAGACCCTCACACAGTCCCCATTACAGAGGATTTTCCTCTTTCTGCAACCAATCCATACGGATCGACGAAATTGATGATCGAGAGGATCCTGCAGGATCTTTATGCTTCTGATCCCTCATGGAAAATATCCGTGCTTCGCTACTTCAACCCGACAGGAGCCCATCCCAGCGGCCTTATAGGAGAGGATCCCAACGATATTCCAAACAACCTTGTCCCATATATCACTCAGGTCGCCATCGGAAAGCAGCCTTATCTCAATGTTTTCGGAGACGACTATCCTACAAAGGACGGTACAGGCGTCCGGGATTATATCCACGTGGTGGATCTGGCCAAAGGACATCTCGCCGCTCTGAAGGCACTGAGAAGAGACGGCGGTTTTCTGATTCATAATCTGGGTACGGGAACAGGGTACAGCGTGCTCGAGATGATCGATGCTTTCCAGAGGGTATCCGGAAGAGAAATCCCATATGTCGTCGGGGCAAGGCGACCCGGAGATGTGGCAGTCTGTTATGCGGACCCGAAGAAGGCGCAGGCTGAACTTGACTGGTATGCAGAAAAAGAGCTTGTGGAAATGTGCCGGGATTCATGGAACTGGCAGATCAACAATCCAAACGGATACGAAGGTGATTTAAAATAAGCAAATATGTTAATTTGCGGTAATGCAGGAGGGTTTCATGCAGTATATAACGGATTCCAGAGTCCTGGACGCTATCGACTCTTTTGATTATGAGGGAAAATTTGTCGGAGCCCTGCCCTATGGATGCGGGCATATCAACGACACCTATGCGGTTTACTATCAGATGGAAACAGGGGAGACGCGCCGGTATCTGCTTCAGCGCATCAATACGAATGTTTTTAAGAAGCCGGATCAGGTGATGACCAACATTACCAATGTCGTCAATTACCTTATTAAGAAAATTGAACTGACAGGGGGCGATCCTTCAAGAGAAACGTTAACTGTGATACACCCTAAGAAGGGCGAGAACTTCTATATAAACTATGAGGGGAATTGTTGGCGCTCCTACGTTTTTATCGAAAATGCCATAACCTATCAGATAGCACCGTCTCCTGAAGAAATGTATCAGGCTGCCCGGGTCTTCGGGCGTTTTCAGAGAAGATTGACCGATTATCCTGTAGCTACGCTATATGAGACTATTCCGGATTTTCACAATACACCCAAGCGTTTTGAAGCATTTCAGGCTGCAGTGAAAGCCGATATTAAAAACCGGGTTAAAAACGCGGAGGCGGAGATCCAATTCATAATGGACAGGGAATCCGATACCCACATTTTGATCGATGCTCTTTCCCGGGAGGAAATTCCTTTGCGGGCCACTCACAACGATACGAAGATCAACAATGTTATGATCGATAAAAACACGGGGAAGGGACTCTGTGCCATAGACCTGGACACCGTCATGCCCGGTCTTTCCCTCTATGATTTTGGGGATGCGATCCGATCCGGAGCCAACCCTGCCGCCGAGGATGAAAAGGACCTGTCCAGGGTTTCCATGGATCTTTCATTCTTCGAATCCTATACAAGAGGTTATCTGGAGGAAGCGGAGAGTATTCTGACATCCAAAGAGATCGAGCTTCTGCCAGCCGGTGCAAAGGTGATGACTCTTGAATGCGGCATGCGCTTTCTTACCGATTATCTGTCCGGAGACAGCTATTTTAAGACCCAGCGTCCGGGGCATAATCTGGATCGCTGCAGGACTCAGCTTAAAATGGTCTCGGATATGGAGCAAAAATGGGACAGCATGATGGAAATTGTCGCGCAGTTCCTGTAACGGCAAAGTTCACCGAGCGTTTATGTATTTATCAACACAGAAGGGATAAAGTAGCATGACAAACAGAGTCCTGCATTTTTGTGATATACTGCATTTCCCTCAGGATCACACGCAAGAGATAAAGGCTGTATTGGATGACATTGCGAGTTCTCCTGAAAGAACTGCCATATTTACGGAGTGGTCCTGCAGGATCTCTCAAAAGGACATGCAGGCACAGATGGTGAATATATTTCAGGAAGATGCGGAAACGCTGGGTATTCATCATTCCATGTGGGCGCTTTTGTGCATGCTCAACGTCCTCCCCTTGACACAGGAGTATTATGAAACCAGAGGGATCCCAAAGGAAATCATGCTGGATACCCTCAAGGATTTTCTTATATGGACAACCCTCTACAAGGAGCAGACGGGAAGACTCGGGCTGTTTGAATCCAACTGGCTCACAAGGCATATTCTATGTGATATCTTTCGGCTGGGAAGGCTGCAGTTTGAGTTTGGTGACAGCGTAGTACAGAGCAATGGGGACGATCTGCATAAAGGGGACAAGATTCTTTTTGTGCATATTCCCCGGGATGGCAGGATGGATCATGGGGAATGCAAAAAATCATATGCCTTAGCTGTAGAGTTTTTCGCCCGTTACTTCCCTGACTACGATTATAAGGGCTTTCTCTGCAATTCCTGGATCCTGGACACAAGGCTCAAGGCGTATTTGCCGGAAGACTCCAACATTATCCGCTTTCAAAATGACTACACTATTCTGGAATCAGGAGATGATCCTAAAACTGTGTTAAAACACGTTTTTAAGAAAGCAGAAGAGTGTCTGGATATGTATCCTCAAAATACAACACTGGAAAAGGCCGTTATCAGCCATTTAAAATCCGGAAAGCAGCTGGGATACGGAATTGGATTCATCCCTAAGATGAATGCACTAAATGAAAGGGAGTGATCATATGAACATAGGCGGTGTTTCCTTTACAATTAAAAATAAGCCTGAACTGGATCCGGGCTTTATTCCCTTTGAAGGTTTTATCCGTGCATACCTTACGAAAGCGGAGAAGCCTGTGCATATTGCTTTATCCAGGAACGATGCTCTTCAATCTGTCTATGGGACGAGAGTCTGCGGAACAGATGACTTAAAGGAGGCAGATCTTCTATACCTTGAAAGAGTTGTCAAGTTCCTGCTCTGGCAGAAGGGCGGCTACCGGATCATTATTCACGGCGCCCCCGATATCACTGCGTCTATCGCTTCTATGTATTCAAATACGGGAAACCGGGATTTTGACTTTTACTTCATGAGCAAGGTCTATGAAGCACCTTTTACAGTGGAGACCTGCGGTGCAGGCAAAATTCCCCGGGAAAAAGAGGATCCTCAACGCATTGGCAGGCATTTAAATGGCTGTCGCATCGGCTTTGATGCAGGAGGCTCTGATCGTAAAGTCTCCGCGGTCATTGACGGAGAACCTGTTTATTCTGAAGAAGTAATATGGTTTCCAAAAGAGAATGCGGACCCGGATTATCATTACCAGGGCATTCTGGCTGCTTTTCGTACTGCAGCGTCGAAAATGCCGAGGGTGGATGGAATTGGAGTGAGTTCAGCCGGTATCTATGTGGGAAACCGCACAATGGCTGCCTCTCTTTTTATTAAGGTCCCGGAACGGGAATTTGAAAGCAAGGTCAAAGATATTTATATCAGAGCCGCCGCCGAGATCGGAGACATCCCGTTGGTAGTAGCCAACGATGGAGATGTGACTGCCCTGGCCGGTGCTATGAGTCTGAATGAAACCAATATACTGGGTATTGCCATGGGAACAAGCGAAGCAGCGGGTTTTGTGGACAAGGATGGAAATATAACAGGCTGGCTCAACGAGCTGGCTTTTGCTCCCGTTGATCTCCAGGAAGATGCCCTTGTAGATGAGTGGTCCAAAGACCGCGGCGTCGGCTGCAAGTATTTCTCCCAGGATGCTGTCATAAAGCTGGCTCCGGTTGCGGGCATTACTCTGGACGACAACCTCTCTTTAGCGGATAAGCTGAAAGCAGTACAGCAGCTGATGGAAAGCGGCGACAGCAGGGCCGCTGCAATCTATCGATCCATTGGATGCTATCTTGGCCATACCCTTCCCTTATACTATCGGTTTTATGGCATGGAGCATGTACTGCTGATGGGCCGGGTCACCTCCGGAAAAGGCGGCACCATTATCGTTGATGAGGCCAGACGCATTATGGAAGAAGAATATCCTGATGTTGCCCGGGTAGTTAATGTGGAACTTCCGAATGAAAAAAGCCGGAGAGTCGGGCAGAGCATAGCTGCCGCCAGCCTTCCGGAAATCATTGTATGAGAAAGGAGTGACTATCATGAAACTAAATAACAATGCAGAAATTTACCTTCCCTTTGAAGAAAACCGGGAAGCCGCCATGGATAAAACTACTCATATGGTTTTTTCCGCTCATCAGGATGATATTGAAATAATGGCCCAGCACGGCATCCTCTCCTGCTTTGGAGACCCGAATAGTTGGTTTGCCGCCGTAGTGTGCTCTGATGGTGCAGGAAGCCCAAGGAGCGGCATTTATCAAAATTACAGCGATGATGAGATGAAGGAGATCCGGATCGTTGAACAGAAGAAGGCTGCGGTTGTGGGAGAGTATTCCTTTCTGGCCTTGTTGAAATACAGCAGCGCTCAGATCAAGGACACCACTTTCTCTCCTTTGGTTGAGGATATAAAGACATTGCTGCTTAAGGTCCGTCCAAAGATAATATACACTCACTCTCCCGCAGATAAGCACGACACGCATGTTGCCGTTGTATTGCGAGTTCTCTCTGCCCTTAGGCAGATCTCCCAGGAGTATCGCCCTGAGTTTTTTTACGGATGCGAGGTCTGGAGAGGTCTGGATTGGGTGAACGATGATGAGAAGATCATTTTAGATGTATCGGGACATCCTGCATTAAGGGCTTCTCTTTTAGGTGTCTTCGACTCGCAGATCGAAGGAGGTAAACGCTATGACCTTGCCGCATTAGGGCGTCAGGCTGCGAACGCTACCTTCTACGCCTCCCATGATACGGATAAAACGGATGCTGCTACTTATGCCCTTGATCTGCTGCCTCTCATCGACAGCGAGGATATCTACGGTTATATAGATGGGTACATCCGGCGTTTTTCTGAAGACATAAAGTCAAAAATTGAGAAATTTAAATGAAGGCCTTCGCGGTCGGACAGTTTTGGTATAAAATGAATATATCTACTGTTCGAAAAGGAGTGCTTTATGAAATTAATCAAAGTTAAAGACTATCAGGACATGAGCCGTAAGGCCGCTAATATTATAGCGGCTCAGGTAATTCAAAAAGAGGACAGCGTGTTGGGCCTGGCCACGGGCTCTACCATGCTGGGGTTATACGAAGAACTGGTCCGGCGTTATCGCGAAGGGGATTTGGATTTCTCTGAAGTTCAAACCGTGAACCTGGATGAGTATCTGGGTCTCCATCCGTCGAATAGCCAGAGTTATCGCTACTACATGAATGAAAACCTGTTTTCTCATATCAATATCCCCGTCGAAAACACCCACCTGCCCAGCGGCATGGCGGATGATACAGATGAGGAGTGCGGCGCTTATGATGTTCTCATTGAATCACTGGGCGGCATTGATCTGCAGCTTCTGGGTCTGGGCTTCGACGGCCATATCGGGTTTAATGAGCCCGGGGATGCCTTTATAAAGGAAAGCCACTGCATTTTGCTTGATGCCAGCACGATCAAAGCCAATGCAAGGTTTTTCGAACATGAGGACGATGTTCCCAGACATGCCCTGACCATGGGAATGGGGGCCATCATGAAAGCAAAGGCAGTGTTGCTCTGCGTGAATGGCAAAGCCAAGGCGTCCATTTTGAAGAAGGTCTTGTACGGTCCTATAACTCCAAGGGTCCCCGGTTCCATCCTGCAGCTCCATCCCAACTTGATCGTGGTTGCGGACGAAGAGGCTTTATCCGAAATCTGAATGATTATACAGTAGCCACAGGAAAAGACCCTGTGGCCGCTCGTTTACTGGTCATATAATCAGGCTGTCTATGCCAACTCTTCAATAATGGCAGTAACCCCTGCCCTGGCGTTGATATCAAAAGCGAGAGAGGGCTGTTCCTCCTTGGTATAAGATGTCCGCCAGCGCTTTCTTTGTGCTTCGATTATTTCCTCGATCGACAGGCCCTTTTTATGAAGTGACAGGGTGATATCTTTGTACTCATCAGCCGCCGACCTGCACAGATCCCAGTATCCCGCCACTGCACTGTCCTCAATCAAAAGATAGTGAGGGGAATATATGTGCTTTGCATTTATAGCCCTGCTGATTTCAATGGAATTCACTACCTCCCGGTAACTCGTCAGAATAGAAGGATGCATCTTACCGTTTCCTTCATAGACTCCCGTGCTTTCGCTTGCAAAGAGTATGCT
>Ga0123334_1002918_pt1 | contig 19170 bp, 15 predicted proteins | sample BiotimSIPDNA_FD_89706 | JGI IMG/M metagenome (GOLD analysis project Ga0123334, IMG submission 89706) | Anaerobic biogas reactor microbial communites from Washington, USA - Biogas_R1 time_0 SIP DNA | ecosystem: Engineered > Bioreactor > Anaerobic > Unclassified | place: Washington, USA... | reverse complement strand
CCGGTGCGCCCGTCCCGCAGTTTGACCTTGCCGTGGGGCTGCAATCCGGCCTTCACCAGGGTGTCCTCGATGTCCTTTTCGTTGGCGCCGTCAAAGACGGGGGTGGCGATGTGCCAGCCCAGCTTCTTGGCTGCCATGCCCAGGTGCACTTCCAGCACCTGGCCCAGGTTCATGCGGGAGGGCACGCCCAGGGGGTTGAGTACGATGTCCAGGGGGGTGCCGTCCTCCAGGAAGGGCATGTCCGCTTCGGGAATGATGCGGGAGACGACGCCCTTGTTGCCGTGGCGGCCGGCCATCTTGTCGCCCACAGAGATCTTGCGCTTCTGGGCGATGTAGACCCGCACCATCTGGTTGACGCCGGGGGAGAGCTCGTCCTTGTTTTCCCGGGTGAACAGCTTCACGTCCACCACGATGCCGGACTCGCCATGGGGCACTTTTAATGAAGTATCCCGCACCTCACGGGCTTTTTCACCGAAGATGGCCCGCAGCAGGCGCTCCTCCGCGGTGAGCTCGGTTTCGCCCTTGGGGGTGACCTTGCCCACCAGGATGTCCCCGGAGCGCACCTCGGCGCCGATGCGCACGATGCCGAACTCGTCCAGGTCCTTTAAGGCCTCGTCGCCCACGTTGGGGATGTCCCTTGTGATCTCCTCCGGGCCCAGTTTGGTTTCCCGGGCTTCGGATTCGTATTCTTCAATGTGGATAGAGGTATAGACATCGTCCTTCACCAGCTTTTCGCTGATTAAGACGGCGTCCTCATAGTTGTAGCCTTCCCAGGTCATGAAGCCGATCAAGACGTTGCGGCCCAGGGCAATCTCGCCCAGGTCCGTGGCGGGGCCGTCGGCCAGCAGGTCGCCGGCCTTTACTTTTTCGCCCACGTCCACCCGGGGACGCTGGTTGATGCAGGTGGACTGGTTGGACCGGGCAAACTTGGTCAGCTGGTAGCTGTGTTTTTCGCCCAGGTCGTCCTTGATGACGATGTTGTCGGCGGACACGCTGTCCACCACGCCGTCATGCTTGGACAAAAGCACCACGCCGGAGTCGTAGGCGGCCTTGTACTCCATCCCGGTGCCCACGATGGGGGCCTGGGGGATTAAGAGGGGCACCGCCTGGCGCTGCATGTTGGAGCCCATCAGGGCGCGGTTGGCGTCGTCGTTCTCCAGGAAGGGGATCATGCTGGTGGCCACAGAGACCAGCTGCTTGGAGGACACGTCGATGTAGTCCACCTTGTCCCGGGGCACCCGGAGTACCTCGTCCCGCCACCTGACGGTGACCAGCTCGTTGATGAAGCTGCCGTCCTCATTGAGCGGCTCCAGGGCCTGGGCCACGTTGTATTTGTCCTCTTCGTCCGCCGTCATGAAGACGATGTCGTTGGTGACCCGGTGGGTGACCGGGTCCACCCGGCGGTAGGTGGCCTCGATGAAGCCGTACTCGTTGATCCGGGCGTAGGTGGCCAGGGAGCCGATGAGGCCGATGTTGGGGCCTTCCGGGGTCTCAATGGGGCAGATGCGCCCGTAGTGGCTGTAGTGCACGTCCCGGACTTCCATGCCGGCCCGGTCCCGGTTGAGGCCGCCAGGGCCCAGGGCCGAGAGGCGGCGTTTGTGGGTGAGCTCCGCCAGGGGGTTGGGCTGGTCCATGAACTGGGACAGCTGGGAGGAGCCGAAGAACTCCTTGATGGCGGCGGACACCGGGCGGATGTTGATGAGGTCGCCGGGCTTCACGTCGTTGGCGTCCTGGATGGCCATGCGCTCCCGCACCACCCGCTCCAGGCGGGACATGCCGATGCGCACCTGGTTTTGCAGCAGCTCGCCCACGGAGCGCAGGCGGCGGTTGCCCAGGTGGTCGATGTCGTCCACGGAGCCCACCCCGTAGGGGAGGCCCAGGAGGTAGCTGACCGAGGCCACGATGTCGTCAATGATGATGTGCTTGGGCACCAGGTTGCCGGCCTGCTCGGTGACGGCGCGCTTCCAGTCGCTCTCGGGCACCTGGCTCAAAATGTGCTTCAGGGTGGGCAGGTGGACGGCTTCCAGGATGCCGCACTCCTTGGGGTCAAAGGGCAGGTGGAAGCTGGCGTCGGCAAAATTGTTGCCCACCACCTTGTGGATGTGGTCGCCCACTTTCAGCATCACCACGTTGATGCCGGCGTTCTGGACCTGCAGGGCCACCTCTTCTGAGATGGTGGTGTCCTTTTTCACCAGCACTTCCCCGGTGTCGGGGTCCACGATGTTCTGGGCGGCAATCTGGCCCTGGATGCGGTCGGCCACCCCCAGCTTCTTGTTGTACTTGTAGCGCCCCACCCGCATGAGGTCGTAGCGCTTGGGGTCAAAAAACAGGTTGCGCAGCAGCACCCGGGCGCCGTCCTCGGTGGGGGGCTCGCCGGGCTTCTGGCGCCGGTAAATTTCAAGCAGCGCGTCCGTCTCGGACTTGATGTTGGCGTCGCCGGCCATGATGGTGGCGTTGAGGCGCTCGTCCTCGCCCAGCAGGTCGATGAGCTGCTGATCGGTGCCGTAGCCCAGGGCGCGCAAAATCACCGTGACGGGCAGCTTCCGGGCGCGGTCGATGCGCACCCAGAGGCCGTCGTTGCTGTCGGTTTCAAATTCAATCCAGGCACCCCGGTTGGGGATGATCTGCCCGGAGAACAGCTGCTTGCCGGCCTTGTCAATGGTCTTGCTGTAGTACACCCCGGGGGAGCGCACCAGCTGGCTGACGATGACCCGCTCAGCGCCGTTGATGATGAAGGTGCCGTGCTCTGTCATCAGGGGGAAATCCCCCATGAAGACTTCGCTTTCCTTGATTTCGCCGGTTTCCTTGTTCTTCAGCCGCACAAACACCTTCAGGGGCGCGGCATAGGTCAAATCCCGTTCCTTGCAGCGCTCCACGCTGTTCTTGGGATTCTTGTCCAAGGCGTAGTCGACAAACTCCAGCACCAGGTTTTCACTGTAGTCTGTAATGGGGGAGACATCCGCCAGGACTTCCCGGAAGTCCTCTTCCAGAAACCTGCGGTACGAGTTCTTCTGTACTTCGATCAGGTTGGGCATGTCCAGCACTTCATCAATCCGTGAAAAGCTGACACGTTTGCGCAGTTTTCCCATCTGAACCTCATGAGCCATATTCACAAATCACCCCTTCATTGCTGCCCAGCCGCCGGCGCAGGAGCCGAATTGCAATTATAAGGAAACAATTCTGTCCTCCTGCACAGTAACGATACTGATGCAATCATAAACAATAGCACCGTTTCCCCGTCCTGTCAAGCGTTTTGGACAAATGCCGGAAACAAAGTCCTTCCGAATGCTTGACAGCCGGAAAATCGCATATTATAGTGTAGAAGTTAAAGGTTCGGCCTGGTTAGCAGACAGGCCCGAATCCTTGGGATAAAAGGAGAGTTTGATCAATGAAACGCACGTATCAGCCAAAAAAACGTCAACGCAACAAGGTCCACGGCTTCCGCAAGCGGATGTCCACCAAGGCCGGCCGCAAGGTGCTGGCCAACCGCAGGCGCAGGGGCCGCAAGGTGCTGTCCGCCTGAACAGCGGACAAACCGTGACCGATCTGTAAGGCTGAAGATCCGCTCATTGCACGGTTTAGACAGCGCGATGAGCGGTTTTTGCTTGCAGAGGGGGGCTTTTGTTTGCAGCAGCAGTACCGCATCAGGAAAAACGGGCATTTCCGTTTCGTCTACCGCCGGGGCCGGCACGCCTCGGGCAAGCTGATCCGGCTGCACGCGGTGAAGGCGCGGCGCGTGATGGTGGGCTTTTCCGTCAGCCGCCAGGTGGGCAATGCGGTCACCCGAAACCGCGTCAAGCGCCGCTTAAGGGAGGCCTTCCGCCAGCTGATTCCGCAGCTTGCACCCGGCAATTATGTGGTGACGGCCAACCCCCAGGCGGCGGAGGCCACTTACCGGGAGCTGGCAGACCAGCTCCAGCGCCACCTGAAAAAGCTGGGTGCCTTCAAGGACACGCCATGAAAAAGGTGCTGCTGGCCATCATCCGCTTTTACCAGAAGGCGCTCAGCCCGCACCTGCCCGCTTCCTGCCGCTACCAGCCCACCTGCTCCCAGTACACCATCACCGCCATCGAGCGCTTCGGCGCCCTGCGGGGCAGCTTCATGGGAGCCAGACGAATCTTGCGATGCAACCCCTTTTCCAAGGGAGGCTATGACCCAGTCCCGGAACCGCCAGAATCCGTTATAAGGAGGGATTAACCTCAGTGTCAGCCATCACAAACGCATTAACCGGTGTCATCCAGTGGATTTACAGCATCATCCACAACCACGGCTGGTCCATCGTCATCTTCACGCTGCTCATCCGCATCGTGCTGATGCCCCTGGATATTTCCAGCCGCAAAGGCATGCGCAGGATGTCCAAAATCCAGCCCCAGCTCAACGCCCTGCAGAAGAAATACGCCAATGACAAGGCCAAATTGCAGCAGAAGCAGTCCGAGCTCATGCGCAAGGAGCGCTACAACCCCCTCTCCGGCTGCCTGCCGCTGCTCATCCAGATGCCCATCCTCTTTGCCATGTTCGGCGCCATGCGGGCCATCGCCAACCAGCAGGTGGTGGAGCAGGTCTTCCAGTTCTTAAAGGGGGAAACCCCGGTGTATGAGGGCTGGCTGTGGGTGAAAAACCTCTGGATGGCGGACTCCCTGTTTGCCTCCGTGGCCCCCAGCCTGAACTCCATGCAGATGGTGGGGCACGACGTCTGGCACAATGTGTGGAACACCCTCACCGCAGGGGACCAGCAGCTGGTCATCCAGTCCATCATGCAGCACGTGCCGGAGTTTGGCGGCAACCTGGACTTCGCCACCGCCGAAGCCCTGAAGGCCACCATGCCCTCCCTCCAGGCGGCCCTGGTGCAGATGCCGGCCTACCTGGCCCAGATTACCCCCATGGCAGGCTTTGAGAACATCAACCTGATTCTCTTCTCCTTTAAAGTGTACGAGCACTTCAACGGCCTGCTGCTCCTGCCGGTTCTGGCAGGCCTCAGCCAGCTGCTGATGACCAAGATCAACCCCCAGGCCACCGGCCAGGCCCCCGGCTCGGAAGGCCAGACGGCCGGCATGGGCAACTTCATGAAGTATTTCTTCCCGCTGTTCTCCGTGTACATCTGCCTGACCAGCAACGCGGGCTTCGCCCTGTACTGGGTGGTGAGCAACCTGATTGCAACAGCCATGAGCTACTTCATTAATATTTATTTTGACAACAAGGAGAAGCGTGAAGCCGGGATGAAGCTCCAGGAAGGAACGGTAAAATGAAATCATTCGAAGCAAGCGGCCGGACGGTGGAGGACGCCATCTCTGCCGGCCTGGCTGAACACGGCCTGTCCATCGGGGACGTCAGCGTGGAGATCCTGGAAGAGGGCAGCAAGGGCCTCTTCGGGCTCTTTGGCAGCCGGGAAGCCCGGGTGCGGCTGACCCTCAACGAAGACGAGGGCCACACCGACACCATGGACCTGTTTAAGGATTCCCTGGCCACGGATACAAGGTCCCGCAAGCGCCAGGAGCCCCGGGAAGCGCGAACCCCCGAACACAGGGAGCGCGCCCCCCAGGCCGCCCGGGAGCCCAAACAAAAGACCGAACCCCGCCCCCGGCAGGACAAAGCCCAGGAGCAGGCCGACCAGGCTGACAAGCCTGCCAAGGCACCCCGGGCCCGCAAGCCCCGGGCCAAGAAGCCGGCCCCGGCTCCTGTGGCCGAGCAGCCCATCACCTACGTCCGGGAGGAGCGCAACCTCACCCCGGTCACCGAGGCGGTGGCAGGCACCCCGGCCTATGAAGCCCAGTCTTTTATGAAGGAACTCACCACGCTCATGGGCCTTGAAATCGACATCGCCGCGGCCCTGGACACCGACGGCCACATCTTCCTCACCTTGGACGGCGACCCCCAGGGCATCCTCATCGGCCGCCGGGGGGAAACCCTGGACGCCCTGCAGTACCTCACCAGCCTGAAGGTCAACAAGGGCCAGGAGCAGTACATCAGGGTCACCATCGATTCCGAAGGCTACCGCCAGAAGCGGGAGGAAGCCCTGGTGCGGCTGGCCAACCGCATGGCCAACCGGGCCCGGAAAACCGGCCGCCGGGTGTCCATGGAGCCCATGAACCCCTACGAGCGCCGCATCTTCCACAGCGCCCTGCAGGCGGCGCCGGGCATTGCCACCCATTCTGAGGGGGAGGAGCCCAACCGCCACATCGTCATCACCCCGGTGAAGGACGCAGACTGAAAACTTCAGTTGACATCGCAGGGCTGCATCGCTATAATACCATCTGTTCACCATGTAAGGAGGGATGGCTATGATGCTGGACATCACCGCCGCGCTCAAGGCGCCCGGGTCAGCAATCCCCTTTGAACACACGGAGGAACTGCCCCCGGCAGAGATCCTGGGGGAGCAGGTCACCTTCCCGGAGCCCGCGGTCATCACCGGCACCTTCAGCCTCATGGAGGACGCCCTGGTCATCAGGGGCAGCCTCACGGCCACTGCCCACGCCGCCTGCGCCCGCTGCCTCAAGCCCGTCACCTACCAGGTGCAGGCCCCGGTGGATGAAACCTTTGTCCGCATCCACCCCAGGGACGAGGTGGAGGACGACCCCTGGGAAGAGCGCCTGGTGTTCACCGGGCACAAGGTGGAACTGTCCCACATCGCGATGACCTTGGCCGTTTTGGACCTGCCCATCCGCTTCCTGTGCAGCAGGAAATGCCCGGGCATCACCCTGGAGTCGGAAGACCCCATCAATGACGAAGAGACGCTGGATGATGCGCACCCCTTCGGAGCGCTCAGGCAGTTGTTCACCAAGTTTCAGGAGGAGTAACCATGGCTGTCCCAAAAATGAAAGTCTCCCGCGCGCGCGGCCGCAAGCGCAGGACCCACTACAAAATCACCCTGCCTGCCATCGTCGCCTGCCCCAAGTGCAAGGAGATGAAATTGGCGCACCATGTCTGCAAGCTCTGCGGAACCTACAAGGGTGTCCAGGTGCTGGCAATGGATGAGGACAAGAAGGCCTGAGGGCCAACCGGGTTTGCCCGTTGCGGAAGAGGAGTACGCAGGGGCTCCAACCACAAGAGAGGTGCGCCTGGGGCTGAAAGCGCGCTGTTGGGGCATTGCGGAAGGTCGCTTCCAAGGGCTGCAGATTCTCTGCCGGGCCGCGCCCGATACAGCGCAAAGAGGTGGTTTTTCAAACCGCGAAGCAAGGTGGTACCACGGGGTCGCCCGTCCTTCAGGACGAGGCGATCTTTGCTTTATTATCCAAAGACATGAAATGATACTTAAGGAGACGTCACATGAGCCAGGAATTTCAGATGGAGAAAACCTTCCGGCCCCAGGAGGCGGAGCAGCAGATCTATGACAAATGGGAGACTTCCGGCGCCTTCCGCGCCCGCCGCGTCCCCGGGAAAAAGCCCTTCACCATTGTGATGCCGCCCCCCAACATCACGGGGCAGCTCCACATGGGTCACGCGGTGGACGTCACCTTGCAGGACATCTTAACCCGCTTCCACCGGATGCTGGGGGACCCCACCCTCTGGTTGCCGGGGACGGACCATGCCTCGATCGCCACGGAGAACCGCATCGTGGACGCCATGGCCAAGGAGGGGCTGACCAAGGAGGACATCGGCCGGGAGGCCTTCCTGGAGCGGGCCTGGGAATGGAAGAAGAAGTACGGCGGCCAGATCACCCGGCAGCTGCGCCGCCTGGGGGCCTCCTGCGACTGGGACCGGGAGCGCTTCACCATGGACGCCGGCTGCTCCAAGGCCGTCATCGAGGTCTTTGTCAAACTGTATGAGGAGGGGCGTATCTACCGGGGCGAGCGCATCATCAACTGGTGCCCGGCCTGCGGCACCGCCCTGTCGGACATCGAGGTGGACTATGAGGAGCAGCAGTCCCACCTCTGGCACATCCGCTACCCGGCTGCAGACGGCGGCGAGGGGGTGGTGGTGGCCACCACCCGGCCGGAAACCATGCTGGGGGACACCGGGGTGGCGGTGCATCCGGAGGATGCCCGCTACCAGCAGCTGGTTGGCAAGGAAGTGGTGCTGCCTTTGGCAAACCGCGTCATCCTGGTGGTGGCAGACCACTATGTGGACCCGGAGTTTGGCACCGGCGCCGTGAAAATGACCCCGGCCCACGACCCCAACGACTTTGAAATCGCCAGACGCCACGGCCTGGAGATCCTCCGGGTGATGAACGACGATGGCACTATGAACGCCGCTGCCGGGGCGGACTACGAAGGCCTGACGGGCCTGGCCTGCCGCGAAAAAGTGCTGCAGCGCCTCAAGGAGCAGGGCCTCCTGGTGAAGACCCAGGACTACACCCACTCTGTGGGCAGCTGTTCCCGCTGCCATGCCACGGTGGAGCCCCTGGTGAGCGAGCAGTGGTTCCTGGAGATGGCGCCCCTGGCCCAGCCCGCCCTGGAGGCGGTCCGGGAAGGCAAGGTCGCCTTTTATCCCGAGCGCTTCTCCAAAAATTACTACAACTGGATGGAGAACACCCGGGACTGGTGCATCAGCCGCCAGCTGTGGTGGGGCCACCGGATCCCGGCCTGGTACTGCGACGCCTGCGGCCGCACCATCGTGGCCCGGGAAGCGCCGGACACCTGCCCGGACTGTGGCTCCTCCAGGCTGCGCCAGGAGGAGGACGTGCTGGACACCTGGTTCTCCTCCGCCCTCTGGCCCTTCTCCACCCTGGGCTGGCCGGAGCAGACTGAGGATTTGCAGTATTTCTACCCCACCAACACCCTGGTGACCGGCTATGACATCATCGGCTTCTGGGTGTCCCGGATGATCTTCTCCGGCATCGCCCACATGGGCAAGGTGCCCTTTGACACCGTGCTCATCCACGGCATCGTCCGGGACGAGCAGGGCCGCAAGATGAGCAAGTCCCTGGGCAACGGGGTGGACCCCCTGGAGTTGATTGACACTTACGGCGCCGATGCCCTGCGCTTCTCCCTGGTCCAGGGGGTGGCCCCCGGGGCCGACATGCGGGTCAGCGCCGAGCGCAGCGAAGCCGCCCGCAATTTTGCCAACAAGGTGTGGAACGCCTCCCGCTTTGTGCTAATGAACATGGAAGGCCGGCCCGGGGACATCGACGACACCCAGCTGCTGGCCCACGAAAAATGGATCCTGAGCCGCTTAAACCAGGCCATCCGTCAGGTGACCGGCCACCTGCAGGGCAACGACCTGGGGCTGGCCGCCCAGGCCATCTACGATTTCGCCTGGAGCGAGTTTTGCGACTGGTACATCGAGCTGAGCAAGTCCGACCTCTTCGACGGCGCCCCGGAGCGCAAGGCCCAGGCCCGGGCGGTGCTGTACCATGTGCTGTCCGCCACCCTGCGCCTCCTGCACCCTTTCATGCCCTTTTTGACGGAGATGATCTACAAGGCCCTCCCCGGCCAGGAGCAGGCCTCCTGCATGCTGGCGGACTGGCCGGAAGCCCTTCCTGCCCATGATTTTGAGGAAGATGCCCAGCGCATGGAAGGGGTCATGGACATGATCCGGGCCATCCGCATGGTGCGCACGGAACTCAAAGTGCAGCCCGGCCTCCGGGCCCGGGTTCTGCTGAAGCCCAACCCCGGCTGGTCCGACCGGCTGAACACCGCAGCCCCCTATTTCCAGCGCCTGGCAGGGGCTTCATCCCTGCAGATTCTGGGCGCAGAGGAAAGCATCCAGGAAAAAACCGTTTCCGCCGTAGGCCTCATCGGGGAAGCCCTGATGCCCCTGGGGGAACTGGTGGACATCAACAAGGAAATCGCCCGGCTGGAGAAGGAAGCCAAGGCCCTGGAGGCAGAAATCGCCCGGAGCCGGGGCAAGCTCAACAACCCGGGCTTTGTGGCCAAGGCCCCGACCCAGCTGGTGGCGGCGGAGCAGGAAAAGATCCTGCAAAATGAAGGCATCCTGGCCACGGTGGGCAAGCGCCTTGAGGAACTGCGCCAGTGAGCCCGGACAGCTTCCACCACGTCCCGGTGCTGCTGGAGGAAACCATCACGGCTTTGGCTTTACAGCCCGGCGGCAGCTACCTGGACGGCACCGTGGGGGGCGGGGGCCACAGCGCCGCCATCCTGGAAGCCCTGAAGGGAGACTGCAGCCTCTACGCCCTGGACCGGGATGAGGAGGCCCTGGCAGCAGCGGGGCAGCGGCTGGCGCCCTGGCCCAGGGTCACCCTCCGCCACGGCAATTTCCATGATGCGGCAGGCATTTATCCCAATCAGCAGTTTGACGGCATCCTGCTGGACCTGGGGGTGTCCTCCCACCAGCTGGACCAGGCTGCGCGGGGCTTTTCCTACCATGAGGAGGCCCCCCTGGACATGCGCATGGACCGGGGCCAGGGGATGACGGCAGCGGACTGGCTCAACACTGCCAGCGAAAAAACCATCGCCCAGGCCCTGTACGACTATGCGGACGAGCGCTGGGCGGCCCGGATTGCCAAGATCATCCTGGAGATGCGGGCAGCGCAGCCCTTTCAGACCACCCTGGACCTGGTCCGGGCGGTGGACCGGGCCATCCCCAAGGCGGTGCGCCGCAGGGACGAAGGCCACCCGGCCCGGCGCGCCTTCCAGGCGGTGCGCATCGCAGTGAATGACGAAATTGCCCCCTTGAAGCAGGCCCTCACGGACCTGTTCATGATGCTGAAGCCGGGGGGCCGCCTGTGCGTCATCAGCTTCCATTCCATCGAAGACCGGGCGGTGAAGCAGGCCTTCTTAAAGATGAAAAACCCCTGCACCTGCCCGGTGGACGCCCCCGTCTGTGTCTGCGGCAAGACGCCCCTGGCCACCCTGCCCAAGGGCTTCCCCAAGGCGCCTGACGCTGCGGAACTGGCCCGCAACCCCCGGGCCCGCAGCGCCAAACTGCGCTGCGCTGAAAGGATTTAGGATGAGCACCCTCTACGTGGTGGCCACCCCCATCGGCAACCTGGAGGACATGAGCCCCCGGGCCCTCCGGGTCCTGAAGGAGGCGGACCTGATCCTGGCGGAGGACACCCGGGTGACCCGGAAGCTGCTGTCCGCCTTTCAGATTAAAACGCCCCTGGAAAGCCACCACCAGCACAACGAGGGGGTGAAGGCGGCTGCCGTCATCGCCCGGATGCAGGAGCAGCCCCTGCAGGTGGCCCTGGTGAGCGATGCCGGCACCCCGGCCATTTCCGACCCCGGCGCCCGGCTGGTGGCAGCGGCCCATGAGGCAGGCATTCAGGTGGTGGTGGTGCCCGGCCCCAGCGCCATGGCTGCCGCCCTGTCCAAAAGCGGCTTTGAGGAAGCGTCCTTCGCCTTTTACGGCTTTTTACCCAGGAAGCAATCGGAATTGAAGGAGCGTCTGGCAGCCCTGCAGCAGGGCCCGCCCCTGGCGGTGCTGTATGAGTCCCCCCACCGGGTCCTGGCCCTCCTCACCGCCATTGCCGCCATCTACCCCGGCATCAGCATATCCGTCAGCAGGGAATTGACCAAAGTCCACGAGCAGACCCTTAACGGCAGCGTCGAATCCGTGCTGGCGGCCTTCCAGCAGGAGGAAGGCCTGCTGCGGGGGGAGTTTGCCCTGGTGCTGGCCCTGCCCCCGGCGGCAAGCCCGGCCACTGAAGACCCCCTCTCCCTGGAGGCGCTGCTGGTGGACCAGGTCACTAAAGGCGCGGGCCTGCGGGAAGCCCAGGCGGCGCTGATTCAGGCGGGCCACCGGAAGAACGCGGTGTATGCGGCCGCCCTGAACCTGAAACAGCTGGCGGCCGGGCACCTGACAGATTCCCGGAATTGACATGCCTTTTGGCCTTTGTTATCATCCTTTTGCCGGTATCCACATGGAGCCGGACTGCAACCTTCCCCCAAAGAACGTAGGGCATCCACAGCGAGCCTGAACGGAGGACAACATGACACAGACACGGAAAACCCGCGGACGCACCCTCTACCTGGTCCAGCTGGCCATCCTGGCAGCCATCCTGCTGCTGCTGGAGGTAACCGGCCTGGGCTATATCCGCATCGGCGCCCTCTCCATGACCATCATGCAGGTGCCGGTGATCATCGGCGCCATTGTGCTGGGGCCTGCCGCCGGCGCCATCCTGGGGGCGGTCTTCGGCCTCACCAGCTTTGCCCAGGCCTTTGGCAAAGACCCCCTGGGCGCCATCCTGCTCACCTACAACCCGGTGGGCCTCTTTGTCACCACGGTGATAACCCGCAACCTGATGGGCTGGCTTGGCGGCCTGATCTACAAGGGGCTGCAGCGGGCCAGGGTCAACCGGAACCTGTCCCTGGTGCTGTCCAGCCTGTCCGGCGCCCTGCTCAACACCCTCTTCTTCATGAGCATGTTCCTGCTCTTCTTCTTCCATACCGAGGCCGTCCAGAACATCGCTGCCGGCATCGGCACGGCCAACCCCCTGCTGTTTGCCGTGCTGCTGGTGGGGGTCCAGGGCCTGGCTGAAGCCGGCATCTGCACCCTGCTGGGGTCCAGCATCGCAGGGGCCCTGCTGCACGCACAGAAAAAAACAAGCTGATAGGAGACGCACAGATGATCCTGGTCATGGACATTGGCAACACCAACATTAAAACAGCGGTCTTTGAAGGCCGGGAGCTGGTGAAGTCCTGGCGGATTTCCACCAACACCAGCTACACCTCCGACGAGTACGGCATCAAGATGATCAGCATGTTTGACCAGGTCAAGCTGCCTGTGGAAGTGATTGAAGGCATCATGATTTCTTCCGTGGTGCCCTCCATCAACTTCACCATCGAGCACATGTGCGACGACTACTTCGGCGTCACCCCCCATTTTGTGGAGCCGGGGCTGAAAACCGGCATCAACAACCTCTACGAGAACCCCAAGGAGCTGGGCAGCGACCGCATCTGCAACGCCGTGGCGGCCTATGGCCTCTACGGCTCCCCCAGCATCTTCATCGACTTTGGCACCGCCACCAGCTTTGGCGCCCTCTCAGGCCGGGGCAATTTCCTGGGGGGCTGTATCTTAGCCGGCGTGCGCCTGGCCCGGGAGGCGGTGGTTACCGGCACCAGCAAGCTGCCCCATTTCGAACTGAACCTGCCGGAAAAGGTCATCGGCCGCAGCACCATCAGCAACCTCCAGTCCGGCCTCCTGTATGGCTATGTGGGCCAGGTGAACTACCTGGTGGGCCGCATGAAGGAGGAGATGGGGGAGGAGGAGGTCACCGTGGTGGCCACCGGGGGCTTCGCCAATGCCGTGGCCTCCCAGAGTGACGCCATCATGCATGTGGACAGCCTGCTCACCTTGAAGGGCGTACGGATGATTTACGAAAAGAATTTCATGTAATACTAAAATCCATGTCGCCCTAGGCGACACAAATAGGGGATGAAACGAGGTACGAAGGTGCCTCGTTTATCTGTAGAATGGAAGAGAGAGCAGGCAAGAAGCGCGGTTTTGCGAGTACCATCGCCAATCTCAAGCGTGAGTCTGTCAGATAGAGTACAACTGCCTACAACGCAAATTGGGATATAAAAGACCAGGTAGAAGTGCAAAGCAGCATGAACGAACATTGGAGAAAAAAGTCAACGAAAATCTCAATCAGCAAAATGCATATAATCTCGAATTTTGTCTTGACATCTTCACTCAATCAATTAGAATAATGTTGGTCTTACGCAAAGGATATACATAGCAACTGAACACCCCGGCGCCCTGGAATCATCCATCGAAAGGCAATTTAAATGGTGAAAGACCTGGTTTTTGCTGCGCCAATAACGCAGTCCTTGATTGGCTTGTTCTATTGCACTGCGAGGGAAACAGACCTCTGGTAATTGACCGGTTGGTGTTTATTTATACTCACTTTGGCTGGTTTGATTTGAACAAATTTATATATCGCATCATTGGTAAACTAAAATACACAAGTCAGAGGAGGTCCCCATGAAAAGAACCCTTGCCCTGCTCCTGTGCGCCCTGATGCTCATCAGTCTGCTTCCTGCCCGCACTGGAATGATCGCAGCGGCAGAAGGGGTGACGGCAATCTTGAAGGTGCCTGATGATTTGACTCACGGGAAATGGGTTCAGCCGGAATTGGAGTATTACAACCCCTTTGAGGACGTGGACATCTGTATTACTTACAGATCTGTCACTGGGGAGGGCCTGGTATTCGACAACACCTGTGATGAGTTGCAAGAAAACAACAAAATCCCAAAAGGCACACAGCAAGGGCTTTATCTTTACAGCTATCTGATCAGCCAGGACGTGCAGTCGGACGCCATTGATATCGTGGCGACGGTCACCGTGACGCCGGATGGGGGAGCGCCCTTTGATCTGGTGTGCAAGGTTTCGCTTCCAGTCAACCATGCGATGGCCTGTACGGCAGATCCAGACGGTGAAACCCACAGCCTGGCTTGTGCCTGTGGCAGAACGGAAGCCGCATTGCCACATGACTGGGAGGCTCAGAAATCGGAAAGCGGCCTGGACGGCCAGTTTGCCCACCATCTGCACTGCGCCGCCTGCGGCGTGTCCCGGTTGGCGCTGTGCGCCCTTGAAGCGCAGGAGGTGGTGCCGCCTACCTGTATCGACAAGGGCTATACTACCTGTATCTGCACGGTCTGCGGCAGGACGAAACAAATGGAACTTACGGAACCAACAGGCCTTCATCTGTATGGTGGCTGGCTTCCGGACAAGGGCAACACCCAGGAGCGGGCAAACCATACCAGGATTTGCACCAACTGCAGCGACAGTCAGACCAATGCATGCAGTTTTGAGGGTGGCATCGTCACCGATCCAACCTGTGAAGCGGCCGGCTTCACGAGCTATTCCTGCGCCGAATGCTCCTTTCATTATCTCAGCGATATGACAGAACGCCTCGAGCACCAGCATGCCGGATGGCAGGCCGTGGAGAGTTCATACCCTGCCACCCCCCGCCATGTCGGCATTTGCACCAGATGCAGGGATGTCACGGAGGAAATCTGCCTGTTTGGCGACAAACAGGTCATTGGGCCTACCTGCGCACAAGCGGGTTACACACGCTTTACCTGTCAAGCCTGCGCACACCCCCTGATCGTCGAAGAAACCGACAAGCTGCCACATCTTTGGGGCTCCTGGCATCCACTGGAAGCCGATCCCGGCATCCACCAGCGCAGCTGCACTGGCTGTGATGAGGTTCAGGATGCGCCCTGCGTTGATGGTGATGGCGTGGCAACGCCGCCCACATGCTCCCAGGCGGGGTTCATCACATACACCTGCACAGCCTGCGGGCATGCCCGCGTTGAAATGGATGGCGAACAGCTGTCGCATGCCTGGGCTGCCTGGGCACCTGCCGCCGGTACCCCCGGTTTTCACAGCCGCGGTTGCATGGATTGCACTGCGTCAGAGGAAGAAGCCTGTGTGTTTGATACGGGGGTTACAACGCCGCCCACCTGCATCCGAGAAGGTTATATCACCCGGACCTGTACACTGTGCAAATTCGTGCATACTGTCCCTGATGGCGAGGGCCTGGAGCATGCCTGGGGCGCCTGGCAGCCTGTTATCGGCAAAGCTGGCTACCACACCCGGATCTGCACCAGCTGCCAGACAGCCGATTCAAAACCCTGCGCCTTTGATGGCGGCATCAAGACAGCAGCGACGTGCCTTCAGGATGGCTACGTCACCTATACCTGCCGGGACTGCGAACGTGTTGATGCAGTGACAGAGGGCGCGGCGCTGGGGCATGCCTGGGGAGCGTGGACCACCCAGATGGGGCCGCCCATTTTCCACACCCGAAACTGCTTGCGCTGCATTGCAACGGCCTCCGAAGCCTGCCGCTTCGGTTCGGGTGTCCCCACAGCCCCCAGCTGTTTGGAGCCAGGCGTCACCACCTTCACCTGTCAGGTTTGTTTATATGCCTACACGGAAGAAAATGCAGAACAACTGCCGCATAGCTGGGGCTCCTGGCATTCTTTGGAGGACAAGCCCGGCACCCACCAGCGCAGCTGCACAGGCTGTGATGAGGTTCAGGCTGCGCCCTGCGTTGATGCTGGCGTGGCAACGCCGCCCACATGCTCCCAGGCGGGGTTCATCACATACACCTGCACAGCCTGCGGGCATGTCCGCGTTGAAATGAATGGCGAACAGCTAGACCATGCCTGGGCTGCCTGGGTACCTGCCGCCGGCACCTCCGGTTTTCACAGCCACGGTTGCAAGAATTGCACTGCGTCCCAGGAAGAAGCCTGTGTGTTTGATACAGAGGTCAAAACGCCGCCCACCTGCACCCGGGAAGGTTTCATCACCCGGACCTGTACACTGTGCAAATTTGTGCATACTGTCCCTGATGGCGAGGTCCTGGAGCATGCCTGGGGCGCCTGGCGGCCTGTCAATGGCAGACCCGGCTACCACACCCGGAGCTGCGTCGACTGCCAGACAACTGACACAAAGCCCTGCGCCTATGATGACGGCATCAGCACACCACCGTCGTGCCTTCAGGATGGCTACATCACCTATACCTGCCGGGACTGCAATCATGTTGGTGCAGTGACGGAGGGCGGGGCGCTGGGGCATGTTTGGGGGGATTGGACCACCCAGATGGGACCGCCGGTTTTCCATGCCAGGGACTGTTTGTACTGCAGTACAACGGCCTCCGAAGCCTGCCAGTTCGGCCCGGGTGTCCCCACGGCCCCTAATTGTTCAGAGCCAGGCGTCACCACCTTCACCTGTCCGGTTTGTTCATACACCTATGAAGTAGAAAATGCTGAACAACTGCCGCATCCCTGGGGCTCCTGGCATCCTTTGGAAGACAAGCCCGGCGCTCACCTGCGCCGCTGCACAGGCTGTGATGAGGTCCAGGAGGGCAAATGCGTCTATGCTGCCAGAGTGCAGGCCCCCACCTGTACGGACCCGGGCTTCACGGTGTATGCCTGCTCAGCCTGTCAGCATGCCTACAGGGGACAAGCGGTTCCGCCTACCGGGAAACACAGCTTGTCCGGCTGGCAGGACACGGCAGACGGGCAGCATCAGCGCAGCTGCAGCGCATGTGATTTCCTGGAAGCCCAGGCCCACCAGTTCAGCTGGACCCCAGGCACGGGCGGCGCTCACACTGCCCACTGCACGCTGTGCGAAGCGACCAGGCATACGGATGCATTGACCGGTGACATCACCTTAACCTATGAGACCATCCATCTGGGGGAGAGCATCACAGCCACCTGGGTGCTCACAGGCGGACTGCCGCCATATACCGTCACCGCCTGCCTTGTGGTCACCACGGAAGATGGCAGGGAAACCAGGGTTGATATGGATCATCTCGCTGATGGCAGCGCCGATTTCATGCCCGAAACCAGCGGCAGCGCTAAAATTGTCATCAGGTTTACGGACAGCCTGGGTGCAGAGATGCCATTGAAGAAGGCGTTTTCAGTCCTCCCGCCCCCAACCGCAACCCTCAGCATCATCTTGCCCACCTCTGTGCGATGCGGTGACAGTGTCCAGGCGGTGCTTGCGCCGGAAGAAGCAAGCGGCATCCCCCTTCATTGGTCCGTTGATGACCCGGAGCTGGCCGCGATCGATCCGTCCGGCCGCTTCACCGCCCGGGCGCCTGGCCTGGTGACGGTGCGTGTCTGGGCCCAAGATAGCAGCGGCCAGGCGGCCAGCTGCCAGGTCTCCATCACCAGGCCCCTGTTGCCTGGGGATGCCAATGACGATGAAGACATCAACACCAAAGACCTGATCAGCGTCCTGAACTTTTTAATCCACAAGACGCCCCTCGCCGCGGAGGACAACGCCAATTTGGCTGGGGAACAGGGATCGCCGGACATCAACATCGACGACCTGCTGGTGCTCATTGATGTGCTGGTGGGCTTATAACCGGGCTTCAGGCATCAACCAATGGCTTGATTTTATCGGGTGAAGCCCTATAATGGGCTCATGAGTCAAGAAGCTTTTGGAACCTCCAGGTCTCTGCGGCGCAGCCAGGTGCGCGCCATGCTGTTGTCTGCGCTGATGATTGCGCTGACCACGGTATTCTCCCAAATCGTCATCCCCATGCCCCTGGTGCCCATCAACCTGGGCCTGTTGGCGGTTTTCCTGACGGGTTTCCTGCTGCCCAAGCGCTGGGCGCTGATCACAGTGGGGCTCTACCTGCTGATGGGGGCTATTGGCCTGCCGGTGTTCGCCAATTTCCGGGGGGGTCCTCAGGCGCTCTTTGGCAACACGGGCGGCTACCTACTGGGCTATTTCCTCTCGGTGGCCACCATTGCCCTCCTGCGGGAGCGGGCACGTGGCTTTGTCCGGCGGGCGCTGTTGTGCGGCCTGGCCCTGTTGGCCTGCTATGTCCCGGGCACCCTGTGGCTGATGTTCCTGACAGGCCGCAGCCTGGTTCAGGTGCTGCCTTTTGCCATCTATCCCTTCATTCCGGGGGACATCCTCAAGTGCCTGGCCGCAGCCTTCCTGTCCCAGCGGCTGGACAAGGTTTTGGGCCAACTGCAATGACTGATGCGCCTGCCTCCGGCAGGCTTTTTTGTTTGCGATGAAAACAGACGAGGTTTTGCGCTTCCTGGATGCTCCCATCCCCCTTCAGGTTTTTGAGGTGCTGGATTCCACCAACACCCTGGCCAAGGCCTGGGCCCGGGAAGGCCTGGCGGGGCCCGGGGCGGTGCTTGCAGCCCGGCAGACGGCCGGCCGGGGCCGCAGGGGGCGCAGTTTTTATTCCCCCGACGGGGGCATATACATGAGCCTGGTGGTGGACAGCCTGGGCCTGCACCCGGGTACGCTCACCACCCTGGCAGCGGTGGCTGTGGCTGAAGCTGTCATGAAACAGACCGGCCAGGAGCTGCACATCAAATGGGTCAACGACTTATTATTGAATGGAAAAAAAGTCTGCGGCATCCTGACAGAAGGGGTGCTGGTGGACAACCAGCTGAAAACATCCGTCATCGGCATCGGCATCAACACCGGCCCTGCGCAGTTCCCGAAGGAGCTGGCGGACATCGCCGGCACCCTGCACACGGACAGCGCACCCATCCACCGGGAGCAGCTGGCAGCCGGCATCATCAACGGAATCTTGCAGGGCCTGCCCCGCATCCCGGACCACATCGGGGCATACCGCAGGCGCTGCATCACCTTGGGTAAGCCGGTGCGGTTTGTTCAAAACAACCAGATTTATGAAGGCATCGCCGCGGACGTGGACGATGCCGGCACGCTGCTGGTGAAGACCGGCGCGGGCACCATCCCGGTCCTGGCAGGGGAAGTGCAGTTGATCTGACAACATTTTGCTGCCAACAAAAAACCGCCGCGAACATTGTGTTCGCGACGGCCTGG
>Ga0123334_1002908_pt1 | contig 19232 bp, 12 predicted proteins | sample BiotimSIPDNA_FD_89706 | JGI IMG/M metagenome (GOLD analysis project Ga0123334, IMG submission 89706) | Anaerobic biogas reactor microbial communites from Washington, USA - Biogas_R1 time_0 SIP DNA | ecosystem: Engineered > Bioreactor > Anaerobic > Unclassified | place: Washington, USA... | reverse complement strand
GACGTTCTGCGAGTACCTGCACTATGATAATCTCCTTCGGATATACTGCAAGCACCCTGGCTGCTCATGCCTTGTTTAGCCAATTGACGGGCGTCACGATATCAACTGCTTTTTTTAGGATCATACAACCCGCCACCCTTCTAAATTGTTGGATGGCGGGTTGTTTTTATGTCAGAAAAGCCAAGGCAAGGATATTTTACGCAGTGTCCAGAGTCTGTGGAGTTTGCCAGGGAAAGGTCAGTCTCGTTTATTTTGCCATTTGTCTGCGGCGTCTAGGTCTATTGGGGTACCGATTCCGTTCTTGTAGCATCGCGCGAGGTTTTGATAGGCTTCCAGGATGCCTTCGTTTGCGGCTTCAAGGTAAAGCTTGAATGCCTGTTCAGGATCTTTTTTGATGCCCGTTCCGTTTTCCATGCATCTTGCCAGGGTGATTTTTGCTTCGTCGCACCCCTTTTCGATTGCTTCCTTGTAGAATTGGACTGCCTTTTCGTAATCCTGCTTGAAGCCGAGTCCCTTTTCATAGCATTCGCCCAGGCTGCACCAGGCGATCGGTTCGTCGGCTTCCTTTGCTTTTGTATAGAGTTTGATTGCCTGTTGGATGTCCTGTTGGACTCCACGTCCTTTTTCGTAGCAATCGCCAAGGTTGTTGATCGCTACGGGGATGCCGGCATCGGCGGCTTGCTTGACCCAGAAGAATTCAAGTTCGAAGTTTTGTTCTGTTCCTCGTCCTTGGTTGTAGCAGATGCTGAGGGAGAATTGCGCCTGGGGGTCGTTTTGGGTTGCGGCCTCGGTAAAGAGTTCGAAGGCTCGCTTGTAGTTTTTTTCGATGCCTTTGCCCCAATAAAGGCATCGTCCAAGGGCTGTGTAGGCCGGAATGAATTTGGCTTCAATCGCCTTTTCGTAGCAGGCTACCGCTTGGGCTTTGTCTTCCTGGCATCCCGTTCCATTGAAGTAGTGGACGCCTAGGTTGTAAAGGGCGATTCCGATATTGTGCTCTGCGGCGAGCTTGTAGTATTGGACTGCCTTTTCCGGGTCGATGTCGATGTTTTCACGTCCGAAATCATAGACGAGTGCGGCATGTGTTTGCGCTTCGGGATGCCCTTTCTGGGCGGCCTTGATCAGCCAGAGGAGACCTTCTGCGGTTTTGTCCTTGGTACCGAGTTGCTCGACGTAGCAGTATCCGAGTCCGAACATCGCCTGTGCGTCTCCCAGGTCGGCGGCTTGCTTGAAGTGGGCGCAGGCGCGATCAACGTCTGGCTGTCCAGTTGTTCCATTGAGGTAGCAGTATGCGAAGTCGCGCATTGCCGGGATGCAGCCCAGGTCGGCGGCTTCGCGAAGGCATTCCAGTCCGATTTCCAGGTCTTTGCTGACTCCGACACCCTGGAGGTAGCATTGGGCTAGTTTCCAGACTGCGACCGGGAGCTCGTAGTCGGCGGCTTGTTTCCACCAATCGAAGGCAAGGGCGTCGTCATGTCCCACCCCCAATCCATCCTTGTAGCACTGCGCGACGAGGTTCATGGCGTCAGGATTGCCTTGTTCGGCGGCATTTTTCGCCAGGTTGAAGGCATTTTTCCGCGCCTGCTCATCGGTTTCCTTGTCATGGTTCAGGATCAATGAAGCAAGGATGAATTGGAGTTCTGGATCCGTGCCGTCGTACCCCTTGATTTCTCGATATGCGGCATCGTAGTTATTGTTTTTGAACTCTTGTATCGCGAGTTCAGGATCAAGTGCGAAAGCGGTCACGCAAGTTAGGATGAGGATGGTTAAAGTCTTCATGATTTCACCTTTTGAGGCTATGGTTTAAGGGTCTTGCGTGACCAATCAGGCGATTGTGTCAGCGAAGCTTCGGCGCTTTCCAGGCGTGAGCTTTGGCGCCTTGGTAGAGCGCTTCCATCACTGCGGAGCGAAGCGCGGCTTCACGAGGGGAGACAAGCTTGACTTTTTTGCCGGCAACGGCGTCGAGGAACAGGTCGAAGGCATGTGGCTCTATTTCGGGCAGGTCGGTCCAGGGCGACTTTCCGTCCGCGCCTGGGATGTTTTTTGAGGTGATGAAGAGCTGTCCGTTGTTGACATGGGCATGTCCTTCTGTACCTGAGATAATGAGTTGTACGGGGTTTTGGACATCGACCCAGCCAGCGGCGAGGGTGGCGATTGTGCCATCGGGGAATTGGAGGAGTCCTTCGCCTGTTTCATCGCATCCGGGGTATCTTCCCGTGACTTCCTGGATTGAGGCGGTCACTCCCGTTGGCACCTGGTCGAGGAGCCAGAGGATGATGTCGAGGGAGTGGGTGCCCAGGTCGCCAAAGGCGCCGCAACCTGCGATCGTCGGGTTCGCCATCCAGCGCCATTCGGTATCGAACCATCCGCCCAGGGAGCCGGAGTGGCAATTGGAGTGGCGAAGGCGGGTGATTTTTCCGAAGGCGCCGTCCTTGACAAGCTTCTTCAGGAGGATGTGGATGGGCTGACCGCGCATGAAATAGCCGGTCTGGAAGAGAAGGTTGGCGTCTTCAATCGCGTTTGCCATTTTCCATGCGTCGGTCGAAGCGAAACCCAAAGGCTTTTCGACATACATGTGCTTCTTTGCGTCAACCGCCCTGAGAACCAGGTCTTCGTGCTTGTTGGTCTCTGAGCAGATGACGACGGCGTCGATCGAAGGATCTTCCCAGATTCTGCAGTGGCAATCGACGGATTGGCCGCCGAGCTTTTCTGCTGTCGCCTTGGCGCGGTCTTCGTTGTGGTCCCAGACCTTGACGACCTTGAGGTCTTTGCGCGCGGCCATTTTGTTGACGAAGTTGGGCGTGTGGATGTGCCCGCATCCTACGAGTGCGAGTTTCTTCATTGTTTGTTTCCTTGTGTTTGTGTTTTGTTTTCGAGTATGCTATCCAGAAATTGGAGTGCTTGATCCATCGTATTGAATTCGCCATCGATTTGCGCTTCGAAGCATTTTTGCAGGATTGGGGCGAAGTGCGGTCCTGGTTTGAGTCCTCTTTCGATCAGGTGCCTTCCCTGGATCAATTGCTTTGGCGGTTGGTTGTGGACATCGAGTTCGTTGGCGCGTTGGAGCAATTTTTCGTAGTCCTCTTTTCTGCTTTCGAGGACATGTTGCGGCGGTTGTGTGCCTTTGATGTCTGCGAGGCAGAGTTTGAGCAGCAGGTCGAGTCGTTTTGCATCGAGTGCGAGCTTGCGGATTGCCTTGTCGGTCGCATCGGCGTTGACCAGCTGATGCGGTCTCATATGGTAGAGAACGAGCGGGACGACTTTTTCCGGGAGGTCTTTCAGTGTCCAGATCGATTTTATCAGGGAACGCGTTGGTTTTTCGCTTTCGACTTCATGTCTTATGCTGGTATAGGCATTGCGTTGTGCGTCGAAGGTCGTTGTTGCCGGTTTCCCGAGGTCGTGGCATAGTGCGGCGACCATCAGGACCCGTGCGTCATCTTGGTCTTGAGGTTTCAGTTCCGCGGCGGCGTCAATAGTTAATAGGGTATGGTTCCATACATCTCCTTCCGGATGCCATTGCGGGGTTTGCGGGCAATTGACGAGGCGCTTGAGTTCGGGATAGAATCGGATCCAGTCGCACTTCAGCAGGAAGTCAAGTCCTTTTGAAGGCTTTATACCCTTTAGAAACAGTTTGTCCCATTCGGTTCCAATGCGCTCAATCGGAAGCTCATCCTGGCTAAGGGTCTTGCAGAGTTCGGTAGTTTCGGGGGCGACGTCGAAGTCGAATCTTGCGACAAATTGCATCGCCCTCAAGACGCGGAGCGGATCTTCGGAGAAGTGATGCGACACATGCCTGAGGATGCGGTCTTGCAGGTCTTGGCGTCCATTCCAGGGGTCGACGAGTTCGCCGATCAGCGGATCCATCATGATTGCATTGATGGTGAAATCCCGCCTTGCGGTCGCCTGGTCGTAACTGAGGTTTGGGTCGGACTCGATGTCGAACCCCTTGTGTCCCGGCGCCGTTTTCGATTCGGTTCTTGGGAGTGCGATTTCGATGTCGTGGTGCTTGACCTTGAACACTCCGAAGGCTTGTCCGACCAGGTCTAGCGGGAAGTGCTTTCCGATTTCCGTGTGTATTTGCTCTTGGGTCAACCCGTAGATTTCGAGGTCGAAGTCATTTCCCGGGGTGCCGAGCAGGAAATCCCGAACATATCCTCCGACCAGGAATGCCCGTCCGCCGAGTTGCCGGGCATGTTCAGCAATTTGATTGACCAGGTTTCTTTCGTTGGAGCTTGAGTTGGTCACGATTTTTTCTTGACGAAGATTAAGCCGCCAACCAGGGCGGTGATGGGAGCCGCGAAGACAGCGAAGCCCTTTCGCGACGCGCCTGTGGTCAGGAACATGATGGCGGCGGTGAGGATGCAGGCGCAGGCGATGCACACCAATTGAGGCGGAAATCCCTTGACGCTGAGCGGAACCAGGAGCTTCCAGACGCATAGGCAACTTAAGATGAATGGCATGAGCGCCTCAGCTCCAATGACGCTTGCGAAGACGAAGAAAAGGACCACGTAGAATCCGAAAAACATCAGGAACCAGTCGAGCCTTTGGCGTCCTTGTACGATGAGCATGGAAACTTCAGGCTCGGCATCGTGGTGAATGGAGACCAGGGCGATATCGCCAGGCTTGATCATCTTGCTGATTTCGATCAATGGTCGGACTTCATTGGTCGCGGGGAACTTCTTGCCTTTGAACGGTCCGTTGAGTACTTGTACTTGAAGGGATTGTATGAACACCAGGCCTCCGCCGTTGGTGTGCGGCACGTCTTCCACGGTCAACACGCGCACCTTGGTTTTGGCTCCGGACTCGGAATCTCCCTTGGGGTATAAGGTTTAAACACAACAACAATACGCAAGCCGCCAGGAAGACCAGGAACGTGATGATGTCAGATCGGTGGGGCGTCACGATGTCCATTGCAGATCCTTTGGTTAATTGACGACGAGATTCTTGAGCGTTTGTGCGAAGTACGTACTTTCATGTTCGCCCTTGAAAAGGCATGCATTTCATAGGCGGTTGTGATGACTGGGAGTGCTCCGTTTGAACCTCTTGCGCAGACCTTGCCGGAGTTTTTGTTGGGTTTTGTTGATTCCACGGATGTGCTTGTGGTGTTGTATCCTCCTTGCTTGGGTTGATGAGTTCGTGCTCGATTTCGATGCCGTGGCGTTAGAACCTCCTAGGAACGCCTGTCCATGTGGTTGCGGGCGGTCAGTTCGCTCTAAGGAATACCCTGATTACTTGACGACGAGTTTCTTGAGTGTTTGCGAGATATAGGTGTTTTCGTAATCGCCTTGGAAGAGTTGCGCGCTGTTTCCATAGGCGGTTGTGATGACCGGGAGCGCGGAGTGTCCTAGTGTACTCCATGTTATTCCGAACTTTCCGTTGAAGACCTTGAGCCCGGCGAACTTAAGGGCGTTTCTATTGGCTTTCTTGTCTTTTTCCTTTGGATATTGCGCATCGAAGGCATCCTGGAGGGTTTTGAGTTCGGCAGGGGTGACGGTCATGAAATCGTCGGCAGGACCATCGAACTTAAGTCCGAAGAGTTCGGTGAATGCTGGCTTGATATCGTCGAAAGTGAAGTCTTTCTTGTCTGCGATCAGTTTTCTGGCCATGGAGTTGAATACGCCTGCGGTTTGGGTTTGGAGCGTGAGTTTATCGAGATTGGCTTCGTAGGCGGCATTGTCGAATTCGAGCTTGAGTCCACCTGTTTCGTGGTCGCCAGTGATGACGATGAGCGTTTCCTGCGGATGCTTTTGCGCGAAGTCGTATGCGACCTTTACGGCTTCATTGAGTGCGATGACTTCGAAAAGAGCTGAAACGGCGTCGTTGTCGTGGCACGCCCAGTCGATCATTCCTCCTTCGCACATGATGAAGAAGCCATTTGGGTTGTCCAGCAATTCGATTCCCTTTGCGACGAAGTCTGCGAGCTTGAGTCCGTCTTGCTTGGTGATTTCGTATGGGAGCGCTCCGTTTGAACCTCTTGCATAGACCTTTCCAGAATCTTTGTTTAGTTTTGCGAATTCCTCCGGTGTGCTTGTGATGGTGTATCTTGCTTGCTTGGCGAGTTCATAGATGTTGCCTTTGAACTCATCTGATTTTTTGTCTTCAGGCTTGTCAACTCCGCCGCCTCCGAAATAGTCGAAGTTTGAGTTGACGAGATCGAGTGCGATTTCGTAGTACTGCCCTCTAGATGGGCGATGCGCGTAGAAAGCCGCAGGCGTGGCGTGGTTAATGGTGACCGATGTGATGATGCCGACCTTCTTGCCCGCCTTTTGAGCGGCATAGGCGACTGATTCCAGCTTGGTTGTGCCGTCAGCCGCCATTCCGATTCTGCCGTTGTTGGTTTTTTCGCCGCAGGCGATAGCCGTTCCTGCCGCTGCCGAGTCTGTTACGACTGCATTGGCCGAACTGGTTCTGGTTGATGCCTTGTAAGGGAATTGGTTGATGAGGAGGTCTTCTTTTTTTGTCTTTCGCAGGAAGCTTTCGGTCAAGTTAAGTTGTGGCGAGGACATGCCGTCGCCGATGAAGAGGAAGATATACTTTGGATTGTCTGCGAGGATCGTGGTTGCGAGGATTGCGATGAATAGCGTGAAAATGAACTTGCGCATGGGTTTTTCCTTTGTTTTGAACTATGCACTAAATGGCGGAATGGCGGAAAACTTAAAGCAATAATATAGTTTGCGGATTGTATTGTGCAAGCATTTTTAAGATGAGTTCTCACCTTAAAAATCAATGTGAAATCAAAGTAAAAAATGTCTGTTTCGTACTTGAAATGCATGTAACATGCATTTCTTTGGCGGGTGTATGGGACTGAGACAGGGTCTGACTGGGTCTGACTGGGTCTGACGGGTCTGACTGGGTCTGACTGGGTCTGACTGGGTCTGACTGGGTCTGACTGGGTCTGACTGGGTCTGATTGGGTCTGACGGGTTTACCTTCACAATTCACAATTCACAATTCTTGAGACCTGGACATTGATATTTGGTTTTGGGTAAAAGTTTGGTATGAGACTGTGGTGGCGATGGATTTTTTGGGCATTAGGTATTGCGTTGGGTTGATTTCCTTTGAAATCGGCTTATTTTTTCATTTGTGTTTTTAGTTTTTAGTTTTTGTAGTCAAGAACCCCAGATGAACGGAGTCCAGCGATGCCAGTAAATTACGATGTAGAGAAGATTGGTGCGAACATGAAGATCAAATTGGCCGTGATGAGCGGCTGGTTTGGCAACTTGAGCCACGTTGAGATGGTCGAGCAGGTTGCGGCATACGGATTCAAGGCATTTGAGAATCTCGGTGCTGGCCGTTGGGAAGACAAGGAAGCCGTTCGTGCGAAGTGCGAAGAGCTGGGCGTTGAAGTCGGCGCGATCAGCTGCTCGGGTTCGATCAATGGCGACGGTCCCGTGAATCCTGCGTTCCATGACAAGTTCGAGGCTGACGTGAAGCAGTCGATCATCAACGCGAAGGCATTGGGCACGAAGGTTGTCCTGGTTGTGGTCGGCGGCTTGCGTTACGACATGTCTTTGGAGCAGCAGATGGAGAATGTGGCGATTGCCGGCCGTCGCGTCGCCCCCTTGCTTGAAGATGCCGGCATCACCTTGGTTTACGAGACGCTGAACATCAAGGTTGACCACGCTGGTTATGCTCTGGTGACCTCGAAGCAGGGATCGGATTTGGTCAAGGCGATCGGCAGCCCCAATATCAAGTTCCTGTTTGACGTGTACCATCAGCAGATTACCGAAGGTGACGTGATCAGGAACCTGACCGCATACAAGAACGAAATCGGGCACTATCACTTCGGTGACAATCCCGGTCGTCGCGAGCCGGGAACTGGCGAGTTGAACTACAAGCAAATCTTCAAGGCGATTGCCGCGACGGGATATGACGGCATCGTCTCCAGCGAGTTCAGCAAGTCCAAGGAACTTTCGCTTGAAGACCTCCTGAGGGTTCTAGCGGATTGCGCGACCTGGTAAGTCTTCGGTTGAATCTTCTGTGGTTTTTGTTAGGCATCGCCGTTCGCGTCTTGCGTTCGGCGATGTTTTGGGTAAATGACTTGCATAAAGGGAACGAAAATGGAACCGGTGATAATCATTCCGTGCTTGGATATGATGAATGGACGCGTCGTAAAGGGTGTGCATTTTGTGGAGTTGATCGACGCTGCCGACCCTGTTGAAGCCGCCTGTGCCTATTGTTCCGGAGGCGCTGATGAATTGGCGTTTTTGGACATTACTGCAACGGTTGAGGGACGGCGAACGACGTTTGATGTCCTGAGTCGCGTGACAGCCGCTGTTGATATTCCCGTCACTGTAGGCGGCGGGATTCGTAGTTTGCCGGATATTGAGCAGGCATTGAAGAGCGGCGCCAGCGCTGTGAGCATTTCGAGCGCTGCCTATCGCGATCCTGATTTTGTGCGTTCGGCGGTGAAGGAATTCGGTTCCAGTCGCATTTGCATTGCCATTGACGTTGACGTGAATCCTGCGTTGCCATCGAAACGCGAGGTGTATATCGCGGGCGGACGGACGGCGACAGGAAAGGATGCCGTGGAATTCGCCAGGGAAATGAAGGATACAGGAGCAGGGCGGATTTTGCCGACGAGCAAGGCGTGCGATGGCAGCGGCGGCGGGTATGACCTGGTGTTGACGGCGGCCATCGCCGAGCAGACGGGGTTGCCGGTGATCGCATCAGGCGGCGCAGGAACATTGGAGCACTTCTATGAGGCGGCGACAGCTGGCAAGGCTTCCGCGTTACTGGCGGCAAGCGTGTTCCATTTTGGGACGTTTACGGTTAAGCAAGTGAAGGAATACTTGGCGTCTCGTGGCGTGAAAGTCCGTCTTTGAGGATAAAATCGACAGCACATGAGGAAGTTGACATGATTAGAAACGGAATGGTTTGCGGTATTGCGATGATGGCGTTGTGTTTGGCTGGCGAGGTTCAAGGGCTGCCCAAGGTTGAGATTACGGGCGCGTGGACAATCACCGTTGACGGGGTTGCCTTGGCGGTTCCGGAGCCGCCTGTGATCCGCGTTGTTGACGAGTCGTATGCTTCGTTGCCGGTGTACAAGGCGGCAGGCGGCTGGAATGACGGCGTTGCTTTGCGCGGAGTTGCTGCAACAGGTTGTGCGTTGCCCAAGGCGTTGGATCCGTATTCGGTTCGCATGCGATTGCCTGATGGACGCGAGATGCGTCGTGGCAGGGATTTCCAGTTTACGGATTCATGGGGCACGCTCGGTCGCGTCGAAGGTGGCGACATCAGCGACAAGCAGACCGTGCTGATTTCATATCGCTACATTCCCAATCGCCTGGACAGCGTGGTCAAGACGGCAGATGGCAAACTGAAGCTCAAATTGGGCAAGCCGGCAAGCTTCTGCCCGAAAATGCCGACGCTGGAAGAAGGCGAAACAAGATTGATGAATATCTATACAGATGCGCAGACCGACAAGTTGACCGCAGAAAACTTGTTCGTGATCCAGGCGACGGAATATCCGAAGGAAAGCGCCGCCGAACAGCAAAAGACGATTCCCAAGACTCTGGCGAAATTGCGCAATGGCGAAAAAGTCAGGATTTTGGCTTGGGGCGACAGCGTGACAGCGTGCGGCTATTTGCCGAATTCAGATCGCTGGCAAGATCAGTTTGTCGTTCGTTTGCGTGCCTTGTTTCCGAAGGCGGAGATCGAACTCCTTCACAATGGCTGGGGCGGAAGGACGATTCCTTCGTTCTTGAACGAACCGCCAGGATCCAGGTACAATTTTGAGGAGACCGTGCTTGGCGTGAAGGCGGATCTGGTGATTTCTGAGTTTGTGAACGACGCCGGACTGCCGCCCCACGTATGGGAATCCAGCTTCGGAAAGGTTTTGGAAGCGTTCCGTGCCCAGGGAACTGAATGGATCATACTGACTCCCCACTATGTCCGTCCGGATTGGATGGGCTTGACGACGCAGAACGGACCGGAGCTTGACGACGATCCGCGCCCATATGTCAAGTTCATACGAAAATTCACTGCCGAGAAGAATGTTGGCTTGGCGGATGCTGCGAAACGATACGGGCACCTGTGGCGCGAAGGAATCCCGTACAATACGCTGATGACAAACACGATCAACCATCCTGACAAGGACGGAATGAAGATTTTTGCCGATGCGTTGATGGCGATATTCGAGTAATAGTTCAACCTAGGAGGCGATGATGAGAAGGATTGCATGGTTAGTAGTTTTTGCGAGTTGCGTACTGTCGTTTGCCGATGTTGTCTTGCCTTCATTGTTTACCGATCATGCGGTTCTTCGTCGCAGCGATCGGACACCCGTGTTCGGCAAGGCATCTCCAGGCGAAGCGGTTTCCGTTACGATCGGATCGGTTCGCGGTGAGACGAAGGCAGGTGATGATGGCGCGTGGCGCGTGAATCTTGATTTGACCAAGTTGGGCGCCGAGCCGTACGAGTTGACGGTGCAAGGGAATAACACGCTGGTTGTGAAGGACGTGTTGGTCGGCGAGGTATGGCTATGCTCCGGTCAGTCAAACATGCAGTTTTCGATGAATGGCGAGGAACGTGCGAAGGAGCTGATCCAGGCGAGTGCGAACAAGCAGATTCGGTTGTTCAAGATTCGCCTGGCATGGTCATTGAAGGCCAAGGACGATGTGGAAGCGCGCTGGGAAGTCGTCGATCCGTCGAACGTCGGTCGTTTTTCTGCTGTAGGCTACTTGTTTGGCAAGGAATTGCAGGCCGCCTTGGGTGGTGCCATTGGTTTGATTGACAATTCCTGGGGCGGCAGCGCCGTCGAGTCCTGGGTCACTTTGGATCAATTGCGCGGCGAAGACAAGGATTTGGAGCAATGGAGCGAAAAGACCTACGATACCTTCGTGAATTACGATGCTCGTCGTGACGAGTACATCAAGGCGTATGACGAATGGTTGAAATCCTGCGGTCGTACCAGGCCGGATTTCGCCAGGAATGCACCTGCCCAGGATGCGAAGTGGGTAGAAAACCAGAGATTGTCACAGCGCACGTTCAATGGCGATGGAATCGTGTGGTTCAAGAAGTCGATCAATGTGACTGAAGGGCAGGCGAAGTCGGGCTTTTCGATCAGCCTGGGACAATTTGGGGCGCCTGTGGCGACGTATATCGACGGCAAGTGGCAGCATGGGAGCAAACATTCCACCGCAGTTGCCGGCAATCATGTCAGCGTCTTTGTGAAGGGTGGCACGGTTGCCGCCGGCAAGCATGAATTGCTGCTTCGCGTTTGGGCGACTGAGAAGAATTTCCGCATTACCCGTCCAGGTCGTTTCAGCGGCGCTGGTACATTTGAGGATGGCTGGTCGATGTGCGTTGAACCCTATCCGGCCTTGACCGATGCCCAATTGAAGTCGCGTCCTGATCGTCCCGCATTCAAGGCTGACGTGAACAAGGTTCCGGAGTTGCTGTACAATGCCCTGATTGTTCCGTTGTATCCGTATGCGATCAGTGGCACGATTTGGTACCAGGGTTGCACGAATGCAGGTCGTCCCCGCCAGTATCCCGCCGCGATTCGCGCGATGGTTCGCCAATGGCGGAAGGGCTTCGAGAGCGAGTTCCCGTTCTACTATTGCCAATTGGCCAACTACCAGGGCAAGAACGCCGATGCGGGGGCTGCTGGCTGGGGCGAGATTCGTGTCGGCCAGGAAGGCGTGTTGACGTTGCCCAAGACTGGTCAGGCGATTTTGATTGACGTTGGCGAGGCGAATGACATTCATCCGCTGGACAAGTTGACGGTTGCCCAGCGCCTGGCGGCTCTGGCATTGAACCAGACTTACGGGAAAAAAGATCTACCGTACTCGGGACCTGTCGTGAAGACCATGAAAGCCGAGGGAAGCAAGGTACGAGTGACCTTCGATTTCGTGTATGACGGCCTGGAAGCGCGCCAACTCCCTGAGACATACTGGCTGGCCAAGGTGAGGAATGACAAGAAACCGTTGGTCAGAAACTCGCCGGACAGCCAAGTCGAAGGCTTTGCCCTGTGCGGAGCCGATGGCAAATGGCAGTGGGCAAATGCCAGCATCGAGGGCAACGACGTGGTCGTATGGAGCGACGCTGTGGCGAAGCCGGTGAAGATCCGCTACGCTTTCCAGTCGAATCCCACATGCAATTTGTACAACAAGCCCGGCTTCCCGGCTGGACCGTTCGAGAAGCCGGTGAAGTAATCAATATCCGTATTGCTTGGCGGCGTCTTCGCCCAACTGCTCCTTCAGGAGTTGCAGGAGGTCGATATCTTTTCCTTTTGTGACTCCTGGGGCGGTTTGAGTTCCTTTTTTGAGTGAGAGTTCGGCGCCTTCGAGTACGAGCGAGGTATAGAACCCCAGTTCTGTCGGCGTGTACATTTCTCGCTTGACGTCTTCGGGGAGCTTTCCATTTCTGTTAGCTAGGAATCTTTGGTAGATTCGTCCCGGGCTGGAGATTCCGTATCCTGTGACCACTCCGTCCTTTTCGAAGTTTCTGAAGAGTGGGTTGACCTCGAAGATTCCATCGGGATGGATTTCATGGAGTCCCGGTGTGTCGAGATTGATGTCGAGCATTCCGTCTGAGCAGATGATCCGTGCTGATTGCACCGTTGTTGCGTGTGCGGTATTGGGGAGGTGCCATCCTGTATGGATCGTTGCGACGGCTCCGTTCTCGAAGGTGACTTCCGTCGAGACGAGGTCGTAGCCCTTGACAGGGATGGGTTTTAGCGAGGGGAGTTTATGCGCGAATCCCGTTGCCTGCACGGCGACTGGCTTCAGGTTGACGATTTTGATCAAGGCGTCGCACATGTGCACGGTCAGGAATGAGATCGGCGTGTTTTTCTCTGCGAAGTCAGGCGATGCGAAGAATCTTGGCGTGTGGTTTGGATCTGCGACGAGCAGCTTGTCCAGCATGTACCAGGTAGAAGCCTGGAATTGGCCGTAGTGTCCTGCCTGGTAGCGTGCTTCCGCTTCCTTGAGCCTTGGGTCTTCGCGCTTGTGGAAGTCGATGCCCAGGAGCCGTTTTGACTTGATTGCCGCCTGGATCATGGCATGCGTGTCCTTGACGGTGGCGGCGGTTGGCTTGGGGACAACGACATCCAGGCCCGCTTCCAATGCGGCTATTGTTGGCGCGGCGTGGATATGGTCGGGCGTGTTGATTTGAGCTGCGTCCAACTCGTTCTCCGCAAACATTTTGGCGTAGTCCACATAACGCTTTTCCTTGGGAATCCCGAAGGTGTCGCCAAACCAGTTCCTGAACTCGTCGTTGGGATCCGCGACGCATTTGATGTCCAGGATGCTTGAATAGTCGCTCCGAAAATAAAGATATTGATAGATTTCACGAACGACCGAGCCAACTCCGACGATGCCAACCCTTAGCTTTTCCATTGAACTGTCTCCTGGATCTGTTTGATTGAGGTTTCGATAAAATTAGACCAATGATTTAGAATAATGCTCTCAAGCCAAAAGGGCAAATCGCAACAGTGAAAAAGCATTTATGGGTTATGGGACTGGGATAGGTCGGGCGGCTCATTCCGCATTCCTGGGACTTGGGATTTTTCACTTTGTGTTTTCTTGAAAGTATCGGTGGAAGCAAGTATGTTTATCATTTATCGTAATATAGGTTAACCATAGTTGTCAAGGGGCACTATGCAGAATAAAATCAGGTACATTGCCGGGTTGGCAACCGCGATAGTGTTGATGTCATCTTGCTTGTTTGGCCAGAAATTGCAGGATGTATTTGGCGATGCCGACGAGATGGAGATACGCGCCGAGTCGATGGAGGCAGACATCGACAAGGGTGTTGCTCATGCGAAGGGGAAGGTTGAGATCATCTATGGGCAGGTTCACGTCAAGGCGAACGAGGTCTGGATCAGCCAGGGGACGAAGGATTTTTCGGCTCGTGGCGACGTGACCGTTACGCTGGATGACGGGACAAGTTGGGCGGCTCAGGAAGTGAAAGGCAACCTTGCTACGAAGGCATTGGCCTTCGGGCAATATGGCTTTGACGGGAAGGTCTGGCATAGCGGCGGCGATGCAGGCTCCAATGACGAAAAAGGCAACAAGAAATTGGAAAACGCATGGCTGACAACATGCGACCACTACCCGCCGCACTACAGGATCTCGGCGTCGGAAATCAAGCACTATCCCGATAATACGTTCACGGCAAAGCATATCGTCCTGAAAGTCGGTTTCATGCCCGTATTCTATTTTCCGTTCTTGTATGGGACGACCGACGGGACGAGCGGGATGATCATCAAGCCGGGATACTCAAGCAAAAAAGGAGCCTATCTCCAATTGGGTCGAGTCTGGCAGTTTGTGTCAACGAAGGAGGCTCATGGCGAGGGGCGCGTTTTTATGGACCTGATGTCGAAGCGCGGGATTGGCATTGGGAGCGAGGGCTGCTACGAGGACTTGCGTCAGGAATTTTCGCTGAATGCCTATGGCGTGTCTGACAATGATGCGCCTGAGACAGAACCCGGGTACAACCGTCGCTTCGAGAGTGTTGAGAACCGCTATCGTTTGAATGCCTACTACCGCTACATGTTTACGGAGCGCTTGTCGTTGCGTGCGAATATTGATTGGTTGAGCGACATCGACATGATGGAGAACTGGTTCAAGCGTGAGTATCGTCAATTGCGCCAGCCCAAGAGTTTCCTGAGTTTGAACTATGACGATTCGTACGTCCACGGATCAATTTCGGTGCGCCCTAGATTGAACGATTTCTACACGGTCGTCCAGAAGTTGCCCGAGGCGACACTTGACATTCCCCGGGTTCAGCTCGGAGAGTTCCCTATTGCGTATCAGAGCAGCAATTCGTTGGGCATCTACTCGATGAAGTGGCGTGATTTCGATCGCAAGCGCGAGGACTTGCTGGCGGAGGACTACGACGACGAGCTGCACGGCGATGCCTGGGACTACCGGAGTTTCCGAGCTGATACGACCCATTTTGCGTACCTGCCGTTGGAGCTGGGCGATTCAATTGAGTTTATTCCCCGTGCCGGATTCAAGGGAACCTACTATTCGCGCAGCAGCAGGGCGAGCGTGTCCCAGCGCGATCTGGCGAACATGCTTGAGGTGGATGACCCTGACAAGGTTTATTCCCGTGCCGGGATGGTCAATTACGATTCCGATGGCGGCGAGGTCTTCCGGGCAGCCTTTGAACTGGGCGCCGAGCTGAAGACTAAGTTGTACAGCAATTGGCTTGACGTCAATCTGGACGCCTTTGAGAGCGATGGATTGCGGCATATCGTCGAACCCTACGCGAACTATACGTTTTCTCCGGATCCGTCCCATAACAGGAAGTACCTGTACTTTTTTGACGAGACGGATCGCTTGGAGCGTCAGCATTTCATTCGCTTGGGTGTTGACCAGCGCTTCCAGACTCGTCGCAACGGTCAGGCAATGACGCTTTTGCGTTGGCAGAACTACGTTGACTTCCACTTTGACCGAGGTGTTAACTACGGCGTCGAGGAGTGGGACAACAGTGACGGGCGCCATCCCGGGGATTTTGGTAGCAGGCTGGATTTCCATCCGCTGGACAGGCTTCACTTGTGGTCGACGTTGCTGTATGACATTGGCGAGGGCGATATCCAGCGCGGCGAGTTGGGCACGAGGCTTGGTCGCGAGGAAGAATTGCATTTCAGGATGCGTTACGTGTATCGGAACGACCACATATCGCGCAGCGTTTATTCGTTCGGGTCCACGCTGGTGGACTTCACCGGTGAGAGTTCGTATTACAAGAAGTACTTCGAGACAGCCGACAGCGTGCGCGGGACAATCCATATTCCGTTGAACACGTTGACATCGTTCGAGATCGATATGGAGTACGACTTTGACAAGAGCCGCTTGTCCGAGCACACCTACACGTTGCGCCGCGTGATGCATTGCTGGGTGATGTCATTGGGCGTCGGCTGGGACAACGGCGAGTTCGAGGCGATGATCATGTTGCATTTGACGGCGTTCCCGAAGGTGAAGCTCGATTTGAGTTTGTAGTATGATCCAAGTGCTTTCAACAGCTTGGGTCTTGTTGTAGATAAGGTTAGAAAGAAGGTAGAAGTGATTATGTCTGAAACTCGTCAGTTCAAAGCTGAAGTCCAGAAGTTGCTGGACCTGGTCATTAATTCTTTGTATTCGAACAAGGAGATATTTTTGCGTGAATTGCTGTCAAACGCGTCTGATGCGATTGACCGCGCTCGTTTTGAGAGCGTGAAGGATTCATCGTTGCTTGAGGGCGTTGGCGATTGGAAGATCAAGTTGACCGTTGACGAAGACGCAAAGACGTTGACGATATCTGACAACGGCATTGGAATGAGCGCCGAGGAAGTCGAATCGAACATCGGTACGATTGCTAGTTCCGGTACGAAGGCGTTTTTGGAGCATTTGTCAGAGAACAAGGAGAGCTTGCCTCCTGAGTTGATCGGTCAGTTTGGCGTCGGCTTCTACTCGTCGTTCATGGTTGCGGACGAAGTTACCGTATTGACTCGTCGCATCGGCACCAAGTCCGGAGGGGTCAAGTGGCAGTCCCGCGGCGACGGCTACTATACTTTGGTTCCCTTCGATAAGCCGGGCACCGGCACGGATGTGATCCTGCATTTGAAGGAAGATGCGGAGCAATATCTCGAGGAGTGGCAATTGCGGAAATTGGTGAAGAAGTACTCCGATTTCGTCGAGCATCCGATTTGCATGGACATCCGCCGCGAGGAGTATGAGCGCGATGAGGAAGGGAAGCGGATCGAAGGGAAGGAGCCGAAGGTTACGATTACGGAAGAAGTGCTGAATTCCCAGAAGGCGATTTGGCAGCGCAAGAAGGACGAGGTGAAGGAAGAGGAATACGCCGAGTTTTATCGCCATGTGTCCCATGATTTCCAGGATCCCTTCGAGACGATCCATTGGAGCGTTGAGGGGCAGGTCGAGTTCAAGGCATTGCTGTACATCCCGAAGAAGCCGTTGTATGACATGTTCATGCCCGAGCAACGGGACAAGGGCGTCCAACTGTATGTCCATCGCGTGTTCATCACGGACAAGTGCGAGGAACTGGTGCCGCCGTACCTGCATTTCCTGCGCGGCGTCGTCGATTCGTCCGATCTCCCCTTGAACGTGTCCCGCGAAATGCTTCAGGAAGCAAAGGCGTTGCGCATCATCCAGAAGAACCTCGTGAAGAAAGTGCTGGATACCCTGTCCGACATGCAGTCGAAGGCGCCGGAACGCTATCAGGAGTTCTGGACGAATTTCGGCGCGACCTTGAAGACCGGGATTCACCTCGATCCGACCAACAGCGAGCGGATCCAGAAGCTGATGCTGTTCGAAAGCACGATGACCGAGGAAGGCAAGCGTACCACGCTGGAAGACTATGTGAAGCGGATGCCGGAAAGCCAGAAGGAAATTTACTTCATCACGGCAGAAAATCGTGCCGCCGCCGCCAATGCGCCCCAGCTGGAGGCGTTCAAGAGCAAGGGCTACGAGGTCCTGTACATGACGGATCCCGTTGACGAATGGATCGTGCAGGATATCGGCAAGTTCGAGGACAAGCCGCTGCAGTCGATCATCAAGGGGGACATCGACCTGGATACCGAAGAAGAAAAGGCGGAAAAGGGAGAAAAGTGGAAGGCTTTGGAGGCGGACAACAAGGATCTGCTTGAGAAGGTCCGCGAGGTGCTTGGCGACAAGGTCAAGGAAGTCCGCTTGTCCAAGCGCTTGACGGAGAGCGCATGCTGCCTGGTCAATGACGAATTCGGGATGACGGCGAACATGGAGAAGCTGATGAAGGCGATGAACCAGGATCTGCCGGCGGCAAAGCGGATATTCGAGTTGAACGGAGAGCATCCTTTGATCGTGTCGATGCGTGGGATGGTTGGCGACAAGTCGAAGGCGGATACTCTTGCCGATTATATTGAATTATTGTACGGTCAGGCATGTTTGACGGCTCAGATTCCGTTGGACGATCCATTGTCGTTCTCGAAGAAGTTGAGTGCGTTGATGGTTGACCGAAAGGATTGAATCAAGCCATTCAATGAGGTGAAGGAATGAAGAGATTGATATTGCCGTTGTTGCTGGCCGCGTGTGTTCATGGTGATGGTCCGGCTCCCGGTTGGCAACGGTTGGTTCAATCTCGGATTGTTCCTTCGCCTCAAAGCATCAAGGTCACGGGCGATGGATTTTATGCGCTTCGCACGGGTTGTGCCGTTGAAGTCGTAACGCCTGTTGCCGAGGCTGAAGTCCGTGCGTTGGTGAACCGCGACTTTGCGCGATGCTGGAAGGCGGAGCCATCGTTGACGATCAAGGAAGCAGCGAGCACGATCATTGCGGACGGGTATCGTTTGAAGGTGACCCGTGACTTGTGCCGGATCGAGGCGAGTGACCTAGGCGGCATCGGCAATGCGTTGAAGACCGTGCGCCAGATTGGCGAGAGCGAGCGTGGCGTCCTGAAGTCGCTTCAGGTCAATGTCCCTTGCGTTGAGGTGGAGGATTTTCCCGTCCTTCCCTTCCGCGGGATGCATTTTTGCTTGTTGCCCGAGTATCCTGCCGGTCGCCTCGAGCGTGACATCAGGTTGGCTGCGTACTACAAGTTCAACTATGCCGTCATCGAATCCTGGGGCGTTTTGAGGCTGGATCGCCATCCCGAGTACAGCTGGGACGAGTACCATATCACCGCTGACGAAATGCGGCGATTGGTCAAGGTCGGCAAGGAGCTTGGGATTACCCTGATACCGCAGATCAATTTGCTTGGGCACGCCAGCGCGTCGCGTCACGGCTCCGGAAAGCATGTTCTCCTGGATCAGCATCCCGAGTACGCATCCTTGTTCGAACCCGATGGTTGGACCTGGTGCATCTCCAACCCCGCAACCAGAAAGTACCTTGAGGAAATGGTTGAGGAGACGTACGAGGTCTTTGACAAGCCGCCGTTCTTCCATGTCGGTTGCGATGAGGCGTACAGCCTGGGCAAATGCCAGGTTTGCAGGCGTGACATCGGGGCTTACTTCAGCGAGCACCTTCTTCATTTCCAGAAGTTTCTTTCGGAGCGTGGCTGTCGCATGATGATGTGGCATGACATGTTGCTGGACGGGAGCGACCCTCGCTGGAAGGGATATACGGCCTGCGGAAGCAAGGCGGTGAAATCGACTGAAGTGATGAAATCCTTGCCGAAAGACGTGCTGGTCTGCGTATGGGAGTACGGTTATCCCCAGGGCGAGGATGGAAGCGCGCCCAAGTGGGATTCGACGATTTATTTCAAGGACGAGGGGTTTGACGTCCTGGTTTGTCCGTGGTTGAATGTTCCCGGTAT
>Ga0123334_1002900_pt1 | contig 19250 bp, 15 predicted proteins | sample BiotimSIPDNA_FD_89706 | JGI IMG/M metagenome (GOLD analysis project Ga0123334, IMG submission 89706) | Anaerobic biogas reactor microbial communites from Washington, USA - Biogas_R1 time_0 SIP DNA | ecosystem: Engineered > Bioreactor > Anaerobic > Unclassified | place: Washington, USA... | reverse complement strand
TTTGTCATACGAATTAATGATATAACTCCGGAAAAAAACTGTCAATGCATGTATATTATTTTATTGCAGTGAATATTGACTGAATATGATGCATAAGTTATTTATAGGAGATTTAAACCGGATATTTTTATACGATTACCGATGGTCTTCTTATCTATTATACACTATCACCATGGACATACCACCTTGCTGATACACTGCGCGTCTGTAAAGTAATTCAGGGGAGGTACCCTGCCTTGTTTCCATGAAACTTCTCTGTACCGGAAACTGCAGGTATGAGAATGGTAATGCATGTTACTAATTTACATACAATAAGGATTGACATATGAACAAACCCAGTCAGGCTAAAATTAAAATCATCGATGGTGGTGTCACCAGTGCATGTGGTTTTATTGCCGGTGGAGTAAAAGCAGGTATTAAAGTTACAAAAAAAACTGATCTGGCCCTTCTGTACAGCGAAAAGCCCTGTACAGCAGCAGGTGCATTTACGACTAATGCAATTCGTGCGTCCAGTGTTGACTGGTGCGAAAACCGTCTCCCGTCAAAAACAATTCAGGCAATTCTTGTCAACAGTGGTTGTGCCAATGCATGCACCGGTGATCAGGGTGTCAAAGATTCATCAATGATGGCGCTTCTGGCAAGTAAAACAGTCGACATAGATCACGATAGTGTTCTCATTGCATCCACAGGAGTAATAGGAAAAGCGCTGCCTATTGACAAAGTGGAAAAGGCACTCCCGAAACTCAAAAAGGGACTTAGTGCTGATGGCGGAACTGCATTTGCAACTGCTATCATGACAACGGATCTTGTTAAAAAAGAATCTGCTGTAAAAGTTTCTTCCGGTAAAGTATCATATACTATCGGAGGGTGCTGCAAAGGAAGCGGGATGATTCATCCGAACATGGCAACGATGCTTGCATTTGTTACAACCGATGCTGCCATAACACCATCGAATCTTGACAAAATCGTTAAACGTACCGTTAACAGAACATTCAATAACCTCACCGTTGATGGTGATACATCAACAAATGATATGATCCATGTTCTTGCAAACGGCATGTCCGGAGTAAAGGTAACAACCGCAGCTGATCTTGCCGTTTTTGAAGAGGCACTTTTTACTGTTTGTAATGACCTGTGCAAAAAAATTGCAGCCGACGGTGAAGGGGCAACAAAACGGGTAGAGATCAATGTATGTGGTGCTGCAACAGAAAATGATGCACGGAAAGCTGCCAAATCTGTCGCAAATTCAAATCTTACAAAATGTGCTCTTTTTGGAAATGATCCAAACTGGGGACGTATTGCCTGTGCAGTCGGTTACAGCGGAGCAAAATTTTCCAATGAAAAAATGAATATCAATCTGTGTGGTGTTCCTGTTTTTCAAAATCTTCAGCCGGTTGCTTTCGATGCGATAAAACTCCATAAGCTTATGAAAGAAAAGATCGTTAGCATTGATATTGACCTCGGCGTAGGGAAAGCAAAAGCGATTGCTCATACCTGTGATTTCAGTTACGATTACGTTAAGATTAATGCAGATTATCATACCTGATAGTATTAATCGCAGTAACTGGTAACCGGTATTAATTATTAAGATACCGGTACCACACATTCATATCTTCCAGATCTCCTCCGATATTTGTGTTTTGCTTCAGTGTTCCTCCGTACTGGTAACCAGCCCGGGCAAATACTCTATTCATTGAAGCAGATGAGGCCCGTGCAATTGTAAATGCAGTGACAACACCATGAGCAACAGCATCGTGTTCCATGACAGAAAGCAGATTACCGGCACAGTGCCTGCCACGGATGTATGGAAGTGTTGCGAAATCTGTCATTTCTGCGATACTCAACAGCGTATTGATTTCACTGGATGAAAGTGCAACCAGATTACGTTCAGCGTCTCTTATACCAAAAAAAACTCCGCTCTTTTCAGCCATAATCTCACGAATATATGAAGGGGAATCGATCGGAAAGGGATAACTGAGAAAAACCTCAGAGTAAATATGTGCCATATCAGAGGCATCCTGTGGACCAAGCGTTTCCATTTTCCACCCGTTTGGTAAAAGAGGTATGGGCTGATTGTTTGAGCTGTCCTGGAGACCATTTAGTACCTCCTGACATTGAGCCGCATCCCGATGAACAGCACGAGCCTTTTTACAAAACAGAGAAACAAACAGAAGATCTTCACCATTGATCAAACCACGGGGGATACGAGCCTCAACACAGAAGCCGGCATTTTGAAATGCCTGTCCCGCAGAGGCGGGGATTTTTGCAAAAATTTTGCCGTAACTGTTCTGTCTGCCAAGTTTAAGAATATCATCAATTATTTCAGGTACATCGGTCGTGCCCAGGTGCATCAGATATATCCGGTCATTCCATTTACCATGTTGTATCAATGAATTACGCATGTGAACAATACTATCATGTGCAATAGATTCAGTTTTTTTATCAATTTCTTTTGCCATTATTACCTGCCTTTGAAAAACTATCAACAACATGTCTGAGAGAATCAGATATTTCTATTTCATCGTTTCATCATATGCTCTTAGCCTGATACCATTGTGAGTCACATACTACTTTTTTCTGCCCATCCTGACCCGTTTTCGTTTTATATAAATTAACGTATCTTAAACCGTGATAATGTTGTGACTCATAATGTTTCTCATGTCAGTCAAGACCGGGCTATGACTGATTTTTTTTTCTGCGTAAATGCCTTTCGTTCTTTTCAGGAGTCAGAGCAATCGTAGTATCAAAATCACTAAGGAGTTTGAATATCCCTTCACTATTGTATTCACTGCCCCCTTCGAGTTGAAGTTGAAGTGAGCACGTTGCACAATTCCGATCACAGATGGTCGGTTTGTAGGAGTCCGGTTCATGATACGTAGTTATGACACCCTCATAATTTCGCAATACAACTTTATTCGTGGAGAGCGAAATCAAATAATTCGGCATAACTGGTATCTTACCGCCTCCTCCGGGAGCATCAATAACGTAGGTTGGAACCGCAAATCCGCTTGTATGACCGATAAGACTTTCAATAATCTCGACGCCTTTGCCAACAGGAGTCCTGAAATGAGACAGACCTTTGGAAAGATCACACTGATACAGGTAATAAGGACGCACCCTGTTCTTAACCAACTGGTGAATGAGACGCTTGATAATCCTGGGGCAGTCATTAATACCGGCCAAAAGAACAGACTGGTTTCCTAACGGTATCCCGGCATCGGCGAGTTTTGCAAGGGCCTGCCGTGCTGATGTCGTCATCTCCCGGGGATGGTTGAAATGGGTGTTAATCCATAACGGATGATATTTACTGAGCATACGCACAAGGCTATCGGTGATACGGTATGGAAGTACCACAGGAGTTCGTGTTCCTATACGAATGACCTCCACATGAGGAATATCGCGTAATTCTTTGAGTATCCAGTCCAGATACTCATCACTGAGAAGAAAGGGATCTCCACCAGAAAGGAGAACATCGCGAATTATCGGATTCTTTCTGATATATGCGAATCCCTCTTCAATTGATTTCCGGCTTGGAATGGAATCACTGTCTCCAACTTTTCTCTTGCGTGTACAGTGCCGGCAATACATTGCACAGGTATTACTTATATGGAACAGGACCCGGTCAGGGTACCGGTGAGTAATACCATGCACCGGACTGTCCTTATCTTCTGAGAGAGGATCAAGCATGTCATATGACTCAACGATTAGTTCCTGAGCTGATGGAAATGACTGCATAAAAACAGGGTCATTGGCATATGATTCGGTATCAATAAGTGATGCATAGTATGGCGTTATGCTGAGTGGAAAAATCTCGATTACCTTTTCCAGTTCCTGTTTCTGATCAGCAGTAAATTTTATCCCGGTACTTCGCTCAAATTGTTCTACGGACTTTATTGAATGTCTAAGTTGCCATCGCCAATCCTGCCAATTCTGATTAATGATATCCGAAGTGTTTTCTTCATCAGTGATATCATCAGGTAAGTCGTTCTCCGACTGTGGTAACAACAGAGTAGATGTTTGAGATTTACTGATGTGTTTGGCTCTTTTGTTACTGAAATCACTCATAAATGCTCCTCCGGAATTCAAACAGCATCACAATGCGGTGTTACTGTTTAAACCTTCGATTGAAAGTGTAATTGCTTTGTTTTGTTGTCCAGATTAACTTATACACTATCAGTGTGCATAAACCCTATAGTGTCTAATATTTAAAAGTTACCATAATTCAGGGATGAAAATAACCAGTAAAGCAATTGAAAAACTTTCAACTACTCTTTAGATCATAACACAATCGTAATCAGACCTTTTTAAAACGATTGACAATAATGCCATTTAGTAAACATCGGTATAGTTGCCAAATGTTACAATATCAATACAACACCCGATACCAGATTAAATTAAACCTTCCCTGAAAAACAATTAAATGGTTTTAATTTATATTGTCAAGAGAAAAAAACAGCGGAACCCTCACGAAACAACGCAGAATACCACATGAACAATAATTATAGTATAATAAATAATACTGGATTGTTCAACATCTATTTGATAAAAATGATCATCTATAATAATTGTTGACAAATAGTCAACCTCTGACAATTGACACAACAAGAACGCAGTAAACGCATCTTATTTCTAACCCGACTTTCGCACCACTCAGTTAAAAATGGTTAAAAAAAACCTTAAATTCAGGTTTAACTCGTTGGAAGTCATTGTTTTGTTCATTAAGTGTCGATTGTAGTGCCCACATACACCTCGTTCTTGTTTTTCGTTTTTACACCATACTATCTTTTACTATTATCTTTTTACGACTCAATAAAAACAGCTCCGGTCAGGTACTCATAATGATCGACTCCGTGACAGAAGGTGCTCAATTGTTAATTGCCAGGTTACGCATTCATCTTTGCAATTTATCCAGCTATAATTCGATATAGCCACACAAATATATCATAATGATATAGCACAGATTACTATTGTTATCAAATTCATTTTCTGATATAATCGGATATATGTATAAACAGTATATTTTATCAACTATACAAATTCATTTCAAATTAAGGATCTATTAATTCTCTGCAACAATCACTTGCGAGATAAATACTGTAATAACAGACTATATACATTTTGCATAGTTCAATTTAACCAGGAGTTCGTATGAACATCATTCATAAAGCATCTGTGCTCTTACCATCAATAATCCTGTTTTTCGGTCTGACAGCAAACGCACAGGTTCCATCTGATATTCAAGCCGGCATTTCAAAAGTTACTCCAGAACTTCTTAAATTTACGACGAATAAACTCATAACATCAGAAGTAAATAAAGCGAATACATCACCACCAGTAGAGCTTTCATCTATGACAAACGAAAAATGGAAAAACCTGTCCATTCTTTCTCCGGAAGCAAAATTAATTACCAAAGGAGAATTGTCCCAATTTCTTGTTAAAAATAGACCGGCGTTTGTATCAGAAATCTTTGTTTCTGCAAAAAATGGTACAAAAGTAGGTTTTCTAACTAAACCCACAAGCTGGTCGCACCTGGGAACGTCAAAACACGATCAACCGATGCAGGGAAAAGACTGGACAGGCGAAGTCGAACTTGACGAATCTACGGGTATTAATCAGATTCAGGTAGCATTTCCGGTTCTTGATGAGAACAGGAAACCTATCGGCTCTATTGTATTTGGTCTTGATGTTTCAAAAATTACTGCCAAATAACACTTTTTAATTAACAATAACGGTAAGGAATCTATAATGCCAGGCATACATAAAATATCATCAAAAATGTTCCTCATGCTGAGCATAACAATTGTTACAACACTGCTGATAATCGGTGGTTTCACATATCTTGCAGGTGTAATGTCCAAAGGTTTTACAAGCAGCATCGATCAGCAGACGAAAAAAAACAATGAGATCTTTGCCGTTATTAACAGTGCCCTTGAAATACAGGCATTAACGCAGAAAATCCTACGTTCGCGTCAGATAGATTCATTGGAACTTTTTACCAATTCTTTTTCCGAGTTGACAAATAGCAGTAAAAACAGATTCCGGAACGGTTCTGAGCTATTTGTAAACTCCTACAACAATCTCATTACCATTGACAGCATTATTATTCAGAAAATTCTTATTGGAGCAAATGCAGAGGCAAATTATCAGTATATTCAGGAATCGACGCTTGCTTTTGAATCAGTTTTTATTAATTCGGAAAAGTTCAAAAATGAAATGCAGCAGAAGATCAACGCATCCCTTGACACATCGGAAACATATATTGCACGGATACAGGCCGGGGTGTTGTTATTTGCGTTGCTATGTACCGTTTTTTTGATTTTAGCCAATCTCCGGTTAAAATCAGTAATAGTAAATCCGATCAAATCACTTTCATCACGATTAAAGGACCTCGTTAACGGTGAAGGTGATTTACGACAGAGAATTGATGTATCAGGCAACGATGAGATTGCTGCTATGGCGCAGTTATTTAATGAGTTTATAGCGCAACAGCAGCGTATTATTCAGGATGTAAGTGCAGTCTCAGGAGAAGTAGTAAGCAGTTCGACATCAATACGTAAAAACATTGAGATTCTGGCTGATAATTCCGAGAACAGTGCAACCCAGTCACAAACAGTTGCATCTGCGACCGAGCAGGCATCAACAAATGTCTCAAACATCTCTGCATCTGCCGAAGAGATGTCATCAACGGTAAGTACAATTGCTACAGCGATTGAGGAAATGAGTATTTCATTAAATGAAGTAGCAAAAAATTGTCAGAAAGAATCTCAGGTCGCACGTTCTGCAAACGACCAGGCAAAGCGCACCCATGTTGAAGTGTCACACTTACAGGCAGTTTCTGTCGAGATCAGCAAAATTATTGAGCTGATAAATGATATTGCAGATCAGACCAATTTGCTCGCACTAAACGCAACAATTGAGGCTGCCAGTGCCGGAGAGGCTGGTAAGGGATTTGCTGTTGTGGCAACAGAGGTCAAGGAACTTGCAAAACAAACCGCACAGGCAACAGAGAATATCCGCGAACAGATAGAGCAAATGCAGACCAGCACCAAAAACGCAGTTGACTCTATTAACTTAATCACTACTGTAATCGAAGAGATTCATTCAATTTCAGAAAATATTGCCACATCCGTTGAAGAGCAAAGTGCGACAATTGGAGAAATATCGAGAAACGTATCAAACTCCTCGCAGGCTGCATCAGACATTGCAAAAAATGTAAATGAATCAGCGAAAGGATTAAATGACATTTCTTCAAGTATTCATGATATTAATGAGGTTACATCAAAAGCAACAGACACATTATTGGATCTGAACAAAAAAACCGAATCGCTTCACAACCTTACAGAAAGACTTGATACGACACTTGCCAGGTTCAAGATTTAGATTGTCGCCTGACTTCGGCCGCAATATCCTTCATTATTGAAATACCGTCTTCTTTCTGAAGAACATTACCGGTAACGATTATATCTGCACCTGCGTCAAGTTTTTCTTTTGCAGTTACTGCATCACGGATCCCCCCCCCGACAATTATCGGAATGTCAACCCATTTACGTACAGCAGCGATAAGTTCGGGTGGAACAGACAACTGCGCTCCGCTTCCTGCCTCAAGATATACAAGCCCCATCCCCATATATTGCGCAGCCAGTGGATGTGCAGCTGCTAGTTCAGGTTTACTTCTTGGTAACGGCCGGGTATTACTCATGAATTCAACTGAACTCACCGCACCTGACTCAATGAGCATATATGCTGTCGGGATTGGTTCCAGTCCGGTCTGTTTAATTATCGGCGCAGCTTTTACATGCTCTCCAATAAGGTTTGATGGATTTCGTCCACTGACAAGTGATAAATACAACAATGCATCAGCATAAGCAGATAATTGTGTCGCATCACCGGGAAATAGTATCACAGGTATCGTACATGCTTTTTTCAGAGTCTGTATAAAATTATCAAAATGATTGGAATAGAGCAGCGATCCTCCAACAAGAATCGCATCAGCTCCGCACTTTTGCGACTCCCTGGCAATCATGGCTGCATCATGTAAACTGAAGTCATCCGGATCAAGAAGCACCCAGTAAAGTTTTTTACCCTTTGTGACATTTTTTGTTATCTGCCCAAGCATTGTGGCACTCATTTTAACGTACCTTCCCTGGTAATAAGAAGTTCGTTTACCGCAGCCAATGCATCAGCCAGCTTTGATACATCTTTACCACCAGCCTGTGCTCGTAACGGGCTTCCCCCGCCATTACCACTGGCTATCAGGGCTGCAGTTTTAACAAGATCACCACAGTGTACACCGCATTTCTTTACAGACGCACTTCCGGCACTTGCTGAGAAAAGAACTTTATCGTCAACTACAGCACCAAGAAAAATTACCACATCGTTAATCTGCTTATTCCTGATTTCATCAGTAACGGCATCAGAAAGCTGTGCGAAGGTATCTTTGTCAACTGTTCCGAGATTCTTAACAACCCACGGCATTACACTGCTTCTGCTTTTCGCTTCAGCAAGAAATGCCCCTATTGTTGATGCTGCCTTTGCAGATGAGAGCTCTTTTACCTGAGCCTCCAGCGCCTTATTTGAATCTGCCAGAGTCTGAACACGTTCGGTTATCTTGCCTGGGGCAACTTTCAATTGTAATGCCAGTGTATCAATTGTTTTTTCTTTACTATAAAGAACGTTCAGTACGCCTTTTCCGGTAACCGCTTCAATACGTCGTATACCTGCGCTTATTGATGTCTCAACCAGGATATGGAATGCACCAATCTGCCCGGTTGCATCAACATGAGTACCGCCACATAATTCCTTGCTGACACCACCCATTGACACAACGCGAACCTTATCACCGTATTTTTCTCCAAAAAGCGCTGTTGCACCTTCCTTTTTTGCATCATCTACGTTCTTGACATCTGTGCAAACAGGTACATTCTCCATGATCCACTCATTTACCTGCATCTCAACAGCAGCGATCTCATCTGAGGTCAATCCTTTAAAATGTGTAAAATCAAAACGGAGTCCTGATGGTTCCACTTTTGATCCGGACTGCTGAACATGATCTCCAAGCACCTTACGCAATGCAGCCTGCAGCAGATGTGTTGCGGAGTGATTACGGCGTGTCGCCATACGTAAATCAGTGTTGATCTGAGCAGTACACTCCTGTGAAAGCTCCTTTTCAGGGATACTCATAGGGATCAATGCTTTATGAATAACCAGATCATTCCACTTAATCGTGTTCATTATATTAATGACAACACCAGACGCTGTAGTAAGCGAACCGGTATCACCGGTCTGACCACCAGATTCTGCATAAAATGGTGTCTTGTCAAGAATAACAAGATACTCCCGAACGCCATCACCCTCATCAACCATTTTAAATTTGCAGATTTTTACTTTTGCACTGTCGCTTGCATACCCGAGAAATTCAGTCCCGCTTGAAGCCTTAATTTCAGTCCATCCATCAGGCGACAAGCCATCGTCACCCTTACGGGCTTCGCGTGCACGGACCTTCTGCTCTTCCATAAATTTCGCATATCCATCTTCATCAACATTAAAGCCTTTTTCAAATGCCATAAGGCGGGTAAGATCCATTGGGAAACCATAGGTATCGTATAATGTAAAGACATCCGCACCGGCAAGTGTTTTTGTTCCCTTTGATGATGCCGTTTCTATCATTGTATTAAACTTCTCGATCCCCTGCTCAAGCGTTGCACCAAAGCGCTCTTCTTCAGATTTTATGACTTCTTCAACAAAACTCCGCCGTTGTGTAATTTCCGGGAATGCTTCGCCCATTTCCGAAATAACAACTTCTACAAGTTTGTAAAGGAATGGTTCACGAAAACCCAGCTCCCGGCCAAAACGGAACGCCCTGCGAAGAAGACGTCTCAGTACATACCCACGTCCCTCATTTGATGGAAATGCGCCATCGGTAATCGCAAAGACAAGCGACCTGATGTGATCTGCGATAACCCGGTGTGATGTGCCTGCATCACCGCCATCATACTTTTTATTCGACAATTTTTCGATTTGTCTGATAATTGCCTGAAACAGATCTATATCATAATTGGATCCAACACCCTGAATAACTGACACGATACGTTCAAATCCCATACCCGTATCAACATGTTTGGCCGGCAGCGGTTCAAGCGATCCATCTTTTTTGCGGTTATATTGCATAAAGACAAGATTCCAGAGCTCCCGATATCTCGCATTTTGTCCATTGACACCTTCTACCGCATCAGCATAGGTAGCCTTCTGAGTAGACAAATCGCCTATATCATAATGGATTTCGCTGCATGGCCCGCATGGCCCGGTCTCACCCATCTCCCAGAAATTACTCTTGTCTCCAAAACGCATAATCCGGTAATGTTCGATATCAGTTTCGGTCTGCCAGAACTTTTCTGCCTCGTCATCCCCGGTATGTATCGTAACAAATAAGCGATCCCTTGGTATCTTCCATACCTGAGTCAGCAGTTCCCAGGCCCACTTGATTGCTTCCTTTTTGTAATAATCACCAAAAGACCAGTTACCAAGCATTTCAAAGAATGTGTGATGATAATGATCACGTCCGACTTCTTCAAGATCGTTATGCTTGCCGCTTACCCGCATACACTTCTGTGAATTTGCTGCGCGCTTCAAACCCTTGGGATTATCACCCAGGAATATTGTCTTGAACTGATTCATACCTGCATTTGTAAAGAGCAATGTTGGATCATCCTGAGGGACAACCGGTGAACTGGCAATAAAGTTATGCGCTCTTTCTTCAAAAAACCTGATAAAGTCGTTACGGATTTCTTTTGATGATTTCATGATTCTTTATACTATGTTTAAGTTTACGCAAGGCTTGACTGATTCAAAGCTAAATGCACTCAGATCAAGCCTTAATGATACTATTTATTTCATTTTCAACAGTTGTTTCACCAGGTATATGGTTCAATCAGAACCATATACCAAAATAAAAACCATGTTGCATGTCGACAGGACGCTTACGCATTCTATCAACATGTAACGCAATACATTATCCATTTGCTTCAAGCGGCTCAATATTATCAGCTCCCGACGAATCAGCTCCGGTACGCAGAGCAGCACACTTTTCCCGGACTTTTTTCTCTATTGCATCAAGAATATCGCGATTTTCATTCAGAAAATCACGGGCTTTTTCGCGCCCCTGACCGATTCGTTCACCCTGATAGGAGAACCAGGCGCCGCTTTTATCAACAATTCCCATTTCGACCCCAAGGTCAAGCACGTCGCCCTCAAAAGATATTCCCTTACCATAAAGTATATCAAACTCAGTCTCACGGAATGGCGGCGCCACTTTATTCTTGACAACTTTCGCACGTGTACGGTTACCGGTTACCGTTTCGCCATCTTTAATTGCTGCAATTCTTCTGATATCAATACGCACTGACGAATAAAACTTTAGTGCATTTCCACCGGTAGTGGTTTCAGGATTACCGAACATAACACCGATTTTCATACGAAGCTGATTGATAAAAACCAGACATGTTTTAGATTTTGAAATAACACCGGTTAATTTGCGCAATGCCTGTGACATAAGACGAGCCTGAAGCCCCATATGGCTGTCACCCATGTCTCCCTCAATTTCGGCAGCCGGAACAAGTGCTGCAACACTGTCTACAACGATAATGTCAATTGTACCGCTTCGTACTAGTGTATCTGCGATCTCCAGTGCCTGCTCGCCGGTATCGGGCTGAGATACCAGTAAATTATCTATATCAACGCCAAGATTCTTTGCGTATGCTGCATCAAATGCATACTCTGCATCAATTAACACTGCAATACCACCCTTTTTCTGAGCGTTTGCTATCGCATGAAGTGCAAGTGTTGTTTTCCCTGACGACTCCGGGCCATAGATCTCAATAATTCTGCCTTTAGGAAAACCGCCAACGCCCAGCGCCATATCAAGTGATAATGAACCTGTTGATATTACAGGCACTTCATCTTTCAGACTTGATGTACCCAACCGCATGATTGAACCTTTTCCATGCTGTTTTTCAATCTGACTCACTGCCTGTTCTAACGCAGCATTGCGATTTTTAGCATCCTCCTCAACTACCGCAGCACCTTTTTTGGCCATAATAACGTTACTCCTCGTTTTGGGGTGATATGTGAATAGCTATTACTTTCAAATAGTTTTATCTTAAGGTGACCTCTAAAAATTCATTGATTATTCCATCCGGCTGCAAAAGCCGCACGCTTCGTTACATTCGTCGGCCATATTTTCATTAATATGACCTTCTCATGTGCCTCGCCTGCAACTTTTTCACTCGGATTCATAACACCACTGAATATTTAGAGGTCACCTTTATGTTTTTGATAAAATACCATCCGGCAAATAGAGTCAGAATTTTTTTTTACTTATACATTGTATATCGCACAGGAAATCTGGATATCCGGGTATTTTTTAAACTAACAATACTGCATCGATCTTCAAAAAGTAGTATCACTGTGATTGATTCTATTCACACAGGGCTCAGTAACACTGTACCGTACCAATCTTTTAACCGATTGATTTTATATTATGATATATCTGAAAGAAGTAAATGAGCTCTACCGGTAATAGCTTCAATGTTACTTGAGATTTCCATTTCAGGTTCTTTTCAGAACCTCTTTTAAAAATTGTTCCTTACACACCCTAATGGTACGTTTTCATAGCAGACTTAGCCAATACACAGGATTTTTTGAAGAGCGGTATGTTGAGGAATGGCAAATCACAATATTCCAATAGATCAGCAGAATTCACTATTTTTCATTGGATATTCCGGATTGTGATTTTCTTTGAAACCAGGAGTAGTACCAGGCATCAGGTGGCACATTGACATTACCATACGTAAAGAACAGTAATGTCAACGAATGCTATCCTACTCTTCATCGGGCGTTTCTAAATCATCTTTTTTATAATGAAAGACAATCACGCCAAGTGGTGGCAATCTAAGCAGCAAAGAAAACTTTCTCCCGTGATGCTGAACATTCAGGGTCTCAACACCACCGGCATTTCCAATACCACTACCGCCATACTCCTTTGCATCACTATTAAAGACCTCTTTATAGAAGCCTTCGATAGTAACCCCTACCTTATATTTCTCCCGTGGCACCGGTGTGAAATTTGCAACAACCAGAACCATTTCGTCAGGATCTTTACCCTTTCGGACAAATGACAAAATACTATTCTCCCAATCATTACAATCCATCCACTCGAAGCCCTTGGGATCGAAGTCCAGCTCGTGAAGTGATGATATCCCGCGATACAGTTTATTGAGATCCGCAACCATCAACTGAACACCACTATGGCGCTCCCACTGTGCCAAACTCCAGTTAATACTCTTGTCATGATTCCATTCATCCCACTGTGCGATTTCGGAACTCATAAACAGCAATTTTTTACCTGGATGCATAAACTGATACGATAAAAGTAATCGCAAATTAGCCAGACGATTCCAGTCATCACCTGGAAATTTGTTAACCAGCGATTGCTTTCCGTGTACGATTTCATCATGAGACAAAGGAAGCACATAGTTCTCAGTAAATGCATAGAGCATACTGAATGTAAGCTCCCCGTGATGATACTTACGGTGGATTGGATCTTTGCTCATATATTCGAGTACATCGTGCATCCATCCCATATTCCATTTCATGCCAAATCCAAGCCCGCCAACATAGGTTGGTCTCGAAACCATCGGCCAGGCAGTTGATTCCTCTGCAATCGTCTGGACATCCGGGAACGCTTTGTAAATCTCCATATTGAACTTTTTCAAAAAGTCAATTGCTTCAAGATTCTCGCGCCCGCCAAATTTATTGGGAATCCACTCACCATGACGTCTTGAGTAGTCAAGATACAGCATTGACGCCACAGCATCAACCCGCAGTCCATCGATGTGATACTTTTCAAGCCAGAACATCGCACTGCTCATCAGGAATGCCTGGACTTCATTACGGCCGTAGTTAAAAATGTAACTCTTCCAGTCGGGATGAAATCCCTTCTTCGGATCTGCATGCTCATACAAACAGGTACCATCAAAATATGCAAGCCCATGCTCATCACCGGGGAAATGTGATGGCACCCAGTCGAGAATCACGGCAATGTCATGCTGATGCAGGTAATCGATAAGGTACATGAAATCCTGAGGAGTACCATAGCGGCTTGTTGGTGCAAAATACCCAATTGTCTGATATCCCCATGAACCATAAAACGGATGTTCCATTACAGGCAGGAACTGGACATGCGTAAAGCCCATTTTTTTGATATATGCTACAAACTCAGGCGCCATTTCCCGATATGTCAAAAAACGTTCCTCGCCGCTTTCATCAACTTTTTTCATCCATGATCCAATATGCATTTCGTAAATTGATATTGGTGAACTCAGCTCGTTGACCTTTTTACGTTTCTCCATCCAGGCACTGTCATTCCATGTGTAATCAATCTCCCAGACGACCGGTGATGTTCTTGGTGGAACTTCCCAGTGCATTGCAAATGGATCACCCCTGTTGGCTCTGTAACTATTCACTCTTGAGTCAACATGAAATTTGTACAGTGTTCCTTTTTCAATTCCGGGAATAAATCCTTCCCAGATACCTGAATTATCTGTTCTTTCCAAAAGCGGATGACTTTTAGGATTCCAGTTATTAAAATCCCCTACCATTGAAACAGTTCTGGCATTTGGTGCCCACACAGCAAAATAACAACCGGCTACGCCTTTATTCATCATAAGATGCGAACCAAGCTTATCGAAAAGCCGAAAGTGATTACCCTGTTTAAACAGATATATATCAAAATCCGAGAATAATGAAACATCATATAACACCTTGTTCTCATTTTTAATTAATACCTCTGAATCCTGTTTCATTACATCTCCTTTCAAGCTCTTTAATACTAATGCTAAATGTTTAATTTTACACTAATAACAGAGTAATGTGCAATTTATTTCAGTGTGATGTTGTGCTTATAGACATGTATAGAGTTTCTTTTGTCAGGCCACAGTCCATTCAGCAACACCCTCATTGTCGTTCCCCTGGCCACAAGTCTCACTTCATACACGATTTGTAAATTTGTGTACAAAAAAAGCTCCCAACTCTATTAAAAATGATGGCACTACATTGAATATAGTTTTCCGGGCTCAATTCGTGAACGATTAATTATACTAAAGGGAAAAAAACATACGATTATTCACAAAAGTCAACAGATTTTTATAAAAAACATACAACAGCCTTGTTTTTTTGTATATATTAATTTAATCTTCTTAGTGCAGAAAAATTCTTTATAACAGAATTCAAAGGGTGATTCAGATAATCGGGGTATCTAAGCGGATTGATTGTATCACAGACGGGTATGTTTTATTACAAACAGGTTTCCCGCAGTATGCCCTTTACAATTAAACATGTAACAGTATATATGGAGTCGCAATGAAAAGAGCAGTGGTTACATTGTTAGTTTTATTTGTCCTCGGTATCGGTGGATATTTTGGATATACTTTTTACAAGATAAAAACATCCGCGCTTGAAAAGGCACGAAAAGCTGAACTGGAAGGCCGGATTCAAAATGCATTTGATCACTATATTGACGCACTAAGATTCATTTCTCCCGATATGCCACTTCCGGATTTAAATAAATCCAAGGTAGTTGATTCAAAAATCTGGAAATCAGACCTGGTAAGGTATACATCCTGGCTACTTGACACATCAAAAAAAACTGTCACATTTGATTCAGTCTATCGTAAGATCATTGGTTATCAGGATACCTATTCGCACTCCGAAAACAAAATAATCAACCTGACAAACGCCGCACTGTCAGGAGATGCGTTTGACAACGAATGGAAAGAGACCTTCTACGCATCAACAGCCCCCTGGGACGAATCACACAAAGAGCTATCATCCTATGCCTATTCTAAAAAAGGATCATTCTTGCGACTCTCCGCAGACAAGGGATTTACCTATAACATCAGTATCATTAACCTGAAAACAGGAATTCGAACATCATTTACTGTTTACTCAGAGGGAAAAACTACAAGTCTGATTTTCCCTGGAGACTATATAATTATTTGCAAAAGCATTGTTGAGTATTCCAAGGGACAGAAATGGGTCTCACCATCAACAATAACCCCGATTACAATTCCTGACTCATCCTCGTTAGTTAAGGGAATGCTTATTACAAAAGTTTCCAGAACAAAGTGATAATCCCCCTTAATAAAAGGAGGGGGTTTCTCATTGGCATGTGAAAAGAAAGCCCTCCCTTACGGTCAGGCCTCTGAATAAACAAATGCATTGATTTGTCCAGCTATTCAACAAATCAGCAGGATTCGCACTGTTCTATTAGGCAATCCGTGTTAACCACGTGCCAATTTGCTTCATCTGCAATATAATACTTCTTTAGAATTACTGTTTTGAAGCAGTTGTGTCTGCAGGTGATGCCGTTGTACCGGAACCTGAAGCAGCGCTACCTATAGTTGCATCGGGATTTGATTCCAGCTGTGTTTCGACACAATCAAGGATTTTCTTTGACTGAACGCGAGTAAGCGAGACCTTCGCAGTTCCAATCCATTTAGGTTTATAGCTCGTTTCAATTCCGCTTTCGCCAAGTTCATTTTTGATACATGCGACAATATATTTGTGTGTTAGTTTTGTCTTCTTAGCATACGGAAGCAGCTTATCTGCAGCTCTCTTAAGTGCATCCTCAGTTGCGGCTTTTACCGCTTCATCAAGACTTTTCTTCGTTATACTGGTAATAATATTTAGGGTTGGAAGTTCCGCAAAAGAACGTTTTTCCTGTGCACGGGACTTTACAAATTGCCAGGTATTATCATTTTTCAACCACACAATTCGCCCATCAGGAAGATCAATATACATATCCTCTTCACTTCCATCAGAGATAGTAACTTTTGCATATCCCCACGATCCATCATCGTGAAGAATCGCCGAGCGGCCATCATCGAGCACAAGCTCCATGTCACGTGCAAAAAGCCCTGCAGAAACACCAAGAATAATCACACTTACCAGCGCCATTTTATTAAGATTACGCAGCATTTAACAGCTCCTTTTTTTATAACTTCACAAATAATGGTCTGTGATATAACTGTTCACGAATTAATATAAGCATTCCAGCATGCGAACATTATATTTTTTTAATAATTTTACTACTGGATTTCTTCTTTATGATATTCTGACCAGTTTTTATCGGGCAGAATATTCTCGGGGCACACTACGAATTCCAGATTGACATCATATAAGAATGGTTTGATCGATGATTAACAGCGTAAAAACAATTGCAGCAGAACTTCTGAAAAACAATTTAACACTGTCTACCGCTGAATCCTGTACTGGCGGACTGATTGGCGGGGCAATAACAGACATTGCCGGGGCATCACTGTTTTTTAAAGGCGGCATTACGGCATATTCCAATGAGATTAAAATTAATGTGCTTGGCGTAAATGAAAGAACCATTGTTGAATTTGGTGCTGTAAGCAGTCAAACTGTTGAAGAAATGGTTCAAGGGGTCTGCACTCTGCTGAAAACAGATTGTGCGATATCAGTTTCAGGTATTGCAGGGCCGGGAGGCGGTTCTATTGACAAACCAGTCGGACTTGTTTACATTGGAATTAAAGTATGTAATACCGTTTTAAGCCACAGACATATTTTCTACGGAAACAGACACCAGATCCGGATAGCGACGGTTAAAACATCCCTTTGCTATCTGACATCAGCACTAAAAAATCATTCCTGACATTATAATAAAATCATTCAGCAATAGACTGTCGGATCAGCAACACCGGCTGCAACAAATCCGTTATGACGCAAAACGCAGCTATCGCACTTCCCGCACGCCCTGCCATCATCTGACGGTTTATAACAGCTATGTGTAATACTGTAGTCTACTCCCATTTCAATACCGGATTTAATAATCTCTGCTTTGGTGAGGTTAATCAGCGGGGTATGAATTGTAAAGTTGTTTCCCTCAACACCTTTCTTTGTCGCAAGGTTTGCTACTTTGGAAAACGCTTCAATATACTCCGGCCTGCAATCAGGATAACCACTATAATCAACCGCATTTACCCCGATGTAAAGATCATCACACCCGGCGACTTCAGCCCACCCCAGTGCAAATGACAGGAATATGGTATTACGTGCAGGAACATACGTATTCGGAATATCTCCGGTAGACTCAATATCCCTGTTCAGGGGGACATCCATTGCGTCGGAGGTCAATGATGATCCGCCGAAGGCTCTGAGATCAATTGTGACAATTTTATGATCTGCAACATTAAAATATGAAGCAACCCTTTTTGCAGCGTCAAGTTCAACACTGTGACGTTGTCCATAGGAAAAACTCATCGCGTACAGCTCAAAACCGTCACGACGCGCGAATGCACAACATGTTGCACTGTCAAGACCACCACTAAGAAGCACAACAGCATTCTTCATAATTCATACCCCTCTTTTATCACCCCAGATAAACTTATGCAGTTGTAAACCAAGCCTGACAGGCAGATTTGATTCAACAATCCATGATGCAAGTTCTGCCGGTTTGATCCGCCCTATACATGGAGAGAACAAAATTGTTGTTTTTGTATGTAATTGATACTTATTAATAAAATTACACGCCCAGTTAAAATCTGCATTATCACTGATAACAAATTTGACTTCATCAGATGTATTCAGATGATCGATATTATCAAGCAAAAAAGAGTCTCCGCAACCACTTCCCGGACATTTTACATCAACAATCCGCACACACCCTGACGGCAATAACCGGATGGGAAGTGATCCATTTGTTTCAACAAGAACGGTGTATCCCTTTTGTAAAAGCGCCTCACATAATTTAACCGAGGCGGCCTGAATGAGAGGCTCACCGCCAGTCAATTCAACAAGATTTACACCGTGTGCATCTACACTATCCATTATCGTATCAACAGACATCGGTGTTCCTTCTATAAATGCGTATCTGGTATCGCAATAGGAACAATCAAGGTTACAACCGGTTAACCTTACAAAGGTACAGACACAGCCGGCATACGTCGACTCACCCTGTATTGATTTGAAAATTTCGCAAACTGTAAGCATTTTATTCAAAATATGCTGCACAGTTACCGGGAGTTTCGTAAACTTCCACGCGGGCAACTGTACCATCCCAATTAGATAACAACTCCCTGAGCTTACTAAAAATAAACCGGGCTATGTTCTCCGATGATGGATTAAGGTTTACAGATGCAAGAACATCGTTGAGATCCCTGTGATCAAATTCATCA
>Ga0123334_1002899_pt1 | contig 19252 bp, 24 predicted proteins | sample BiotimSIPDNA_FD_89706 | JGI IMG/M metagenome (GOLD analysis project Ga0123334, IMG submission 89706) | Anaerobic biogas reactor microbial communites from Washington, USA - Biogas_R1 time_0 SIP DNA | ecosystem: Engineered > Bioreactor > Anaerobic > Unclassified | place: Washington, USA... | reverse complement strand
AACTAGCGATAAGGTGCAGGCGATGGTTGTGTGCCTCTGCGGATCAACCAGATTCAGGGACGAATTTACCGAACACAATCGCCGACTGACGATGGAGGGCAAAATCGTCGTTGCTCCCGAAGTGTTCGCCCACTCTGGCGACCCGCTTACGGATGAAGATAAAGAACGATTGGATGAACTGCATCTGCGTAAAATTGATCTATCCGACTCTGTTTTGGTGATCAACCCAAATGGATACATTGGCGACTCTACCAGACGTGAGATTTCGTATGCTGAACGCATCGGCAAGCCAGTCTTTTTTACACACAACGACAAGGTGACTGGCGAGAAAGGAAACCACGATGAAACATGATGCGATCAAACAAACCTCAAAACTGTGCTGGCGTTTTTCTCGTACAGTCCAGCGACTGGTTCAATTTTCTATCCCTTGGACGCTCTGCATGGGCTTTCAACTTTGGCTCTCAGCCATTGGTGACGTTTCCCGTGAAACGTTTATTGACCGATCAATCTGGATCACTTGCGGGATTCTGTGCTGCTACTCAACGGTGTGGTGTTGGAAAGAAAATTGAACGACGAGATCAGCGGCAGGAAAGGGAGTAAAATGACAAAAGCTGAAAAACAGACAAAAGACGAACTAGAAGCATGGTGGTCTCGATTAACCGGCGAGCCCTTTCCTGTACGATCTGAATCGGCTGGTTCGGTTTCTAGATTCTCAATCGATGAGATTGATGAGTGGTTAAAGGGTTGGATTCTGATCGATGTAGGAGAAACACCAAACGAAGCCCTAAGCATTGCGCTTTCGTTGTTGCGTGATGATGAGTACGGCATTGAGACTTATTTCGAGGAGAAAGCGAACGACAAGAATGAGGGGCTGACTGCCCCAGAAAGGGACTCATGAAAACAGACACAAACGTGGCGGGGCAGACAGTACCTCTCAATTCTCTGGTTGGAAAACTGGTTGAGATGGGTGACCTGCATGACACGAACGGTGATCTTGTTCGAGGACTGCTGATTGAGTGTAGCATATCTGACTTGAGAGACTGCAATCTTCGCTTGTATGGCATAGTTTCAGTTTCCAACGATTGAGATGAGTTTCGAGAAAGGACAACTGGAGAAAATTATGGCAAGGAAAAGAATGGTGTTAACCGCTGACAACGTATTGATGAGAGAGGACGCCCTTTCTCGTAAATCTCAATCGACTGGTTCGGCTGACGATTTCCGCAAGATTCGTCGTTGCATAGGACTGCTTAACAGCATGGTGCGCGGCGGAGAGCGGCACAGCGACACATCTGAACGGATGACCGCTGAGGCGCTGGAAGCACTCGAACGCATGGAACAGCCGAACAGAGCAATAGACGGACAATAGTCCGTCATATCGGATATTAACGATGTTTGCCACACAACGTCCGGTGTGAGCCGCCCCGCGAGGGTTGCGGGAACGAAGAAAACGAGATGGCCGGAACGAGACAGTGCGCTGATTACTGGGTGCGGATTTTGGACGAGTGGCTAATTCAGCAGAACGTTACGGGTGAGCCTCAAGAAAACGGAGATAAAAAAAATGAAACAATGCGAAAAATGTGGATGGCTGATTGAAGATTGTATTTGTGATGAACCACGCGGCGAGTTTTCTTGTAGCGCTCCAACCGCTGGTTCGATTGGAGAGTTGTATGAAATGTGAAATTGGCGGAAAAATTGTTGATGCAAAAGTAACCGAAAACCTTGGCTATCAAGGTGGACGCTACGCAAAAGTAGTTCAGTATAACGGAGATGAGTACATCGTTACAGCCCCGTCTCGCTCCGGACCATGGAAAAACCACGTCGCATCTATTCAGGTGGGGACGGGATATACTGGGCAAGCGAATACGCTGTGCTCTTGGGAATCGAACAGAGGAATAGACGGAAAATAATCCGTCATATTAAAGGAGAAAAATAAGTGAACAATGAGATTGAAACAAAAGGAACAACAATAACAAAATACACGTGCCTGACGAAGGTAGTCATCCCCGACGGCGCAACCACCATTGGCGACTATGCGTTCCACGGATGCCCGTGTTGGATGGACTTGAGAGACAGGGTTGCTGAAATTCAGAACGACAAGGTGACTGGCGAGAAAGGAAACCACGATGAAACATGATGCGATCAAACAAACATCAAAACTGTGCTGGCGTTTTTCTCGTACAGTCCAGCGACTGGTTCAATTTTCTATCCCTTGGACGATCTGCATGGGCTTTCAACTTTGGCTATCAGCCATTGGTGACGTTTCAAATGAAACGTTTATTGACCGATCAATCTGGATCACTTGCGGGATTCTGTGCTGCTACTCAACGATGTGGTGTTGGAAAGAAAATTGAACGACTAACATGACTTTCGGTGCGCGAAACATCGACCGTGCGCCGGACGTTTTCACCGTAAAGTCGATGGGCTGGTTAGGAGAAAGTATGAAACAAGATACGGAAAAAGCGTTTCAAGAATTTTATGAACTAATGTGGCGCGATCACGGAAATGGATGGGCAACCGTCTTTGAGCGAATGATTGCAGAAATGCAGGAATACGATGAACGCATGGGGAAGTTTAAAGACATTCCTCCTAACAGAGCAATAGACGAAAAATAGTCCGCCATATCGGATATTACGGCGGAGCAAGGATAGGCTGGAACTGCTGGTTAGCGAAAGGATTTAACATGCCTACAGGACGCTACGAAAAATTACAAGCTGGTGATGTTGTTGGGGGAATAGAGGTTCTTGGTAACTCGCACACTGATTCAGGAGGAAACCGCTGGCTGAATTGTAGATGTTTTTGCGGTGAAAAATTTAAGGCTTCTGCATGGAGAATAAAAAGTGGACACACGAAAAGTTGTGGATGTCTTGTCCGTATGAATTACGCACTAAGAAATGTAAATACGCCTTACTCAAAACGCTGTGAAAACGCAAAAAAAGGATGGGAGACCAGGAGGAAGAAATGACTATTACGATTCCAATATGGATTTGTTGGGTGCTTGGTATTTTGGGAAGTATTATTTTGGCGGCGGTGGTTATTGCGCTTTGTTGTATCGTAGTTCTCGGGTGGATCTTGGTTAAATACGGCGGGTTCAGGCGGATCGGCAAAGGCATTGATCGAGGGGATATTAGAATTTAGGCAACGACATGAATGAGCCTCGTGGGAAATAGGCTCCATGTGACAAACAATCTATGGAAACGGTAAAAATCCATTATAAAATGCAGCGCTGGGAGCATTGGAACGATTCGTTTTGTGTTCATATTCTGCTGTTCCTGTTGTTAGAAGCCAAGGACAGGACGACGACTTATAAGGGAGTGAAGATATTGCGAGGTCAGGTTGTTGCAACGAGGGGATTTGTATCAAAGGGAACCGGAATTAACGAGGGCATAGTAAAGAACAGGATGTATAAGCTTGCCTCAGACAATACGATAAGCCTTGAGGTTAAGACATCAGGAAAGGAGAAGTTTACCGTTGTAACGATCAACAATTTTGAGACATATCAGTGCGAAGAGAAAAGCGAAAAGCAGAAGCCAAAAACGGATTATCAACAAAGGGTTGATTCGGCCCGCAAACAACCGTACTCTGAGGAATTCGAAAAGTGGTGGAGTTCTTACATGGTTGGAGGAAAGGGTGCTGCATGGTTCGGTTGGTGTGATACGAAAAACAAACCACCAGTCGATGAGCTTATAAAACTGACGGAGCGTTATAAGGTGTACTGCCAAGAGAATGAACGAAAGCTAATTGACGGGCAGGGGTTTCTTAGGCAGCGATATTTTGATTCAGAGTGGAAAGTGTCCAGTATCAGTGAAATAGGCGGAAAGGAAAAGAAGAAGCGGTTTGATGCAGGATACAAGAAGAGTGTTATGCTGCAAGACTTTATAAACCTAGACGATGTGGCGTTTATTACAAAACATTGGATTGACAAATACCAATTTGCGGATAAGGTTAAGGTAGATTTGGTGGACATGAATGGAGACGAGTTTTATAAGGACTATAACAAGAGTGCTGATTCAGTTCGGGATATTATTAACGGGTGGTTTTTTTAGTGATAGGTAGCGACAAGATGAGACTTTAGAAAGGCGGAAAACAAAATGGGAGAACCCTTCAAACTCGGCGGAAAATATCCGACTGAAACAAATAAAGAGAATCGGATTGTTCGGCAAAAGCCTAAATGTGAAGCAATTCGTTGGATGGTTGCCCGCTCGAACAGAAAGAACAATGTATTGGGCGAGATGGAGCTTGCCGAACAGAGAAACAAACGCACCAATGATGTGAGAAACAACATATGAAAATCATGTCACTGAAAGACTGGAATGATACATATACGCTAGGCGTGTTTGCAGCAAAAACAAACACGATTGATTATTGTCTGAAGAAAAAAGCGAAACTTAAATCAAGAGGTCGAGAGCTTGCATTGTTTAATCTTGGAGTATCTGATGCGGATAAAGTGTCGTTTAAAGAAATCGGTTTTGATATCAAGTGCCTCATTGAGTTCTGTGGAGAAAATTTGGTATACGAGTTTTTAAGCCGCTATGTTAATCAAAACGAAGTAAATCAAATCAAGCAGGCTGTAAGTGAGTCAACCGATTGGGAAACAGAAGAACAAAGAAGCGCATCGCACGACATTCTGAACGAATTTATTCGGCATAGACTTGTGAGATGAAAGGAAAACAATGAGCAAATCAATAAAGTTTTTTATCAAATGCAATCCGCCAAAATCGACAGCCCAAGCATCTGCTCGTATTTTGAAACGAAAAGATGGGTCTCAGTTTATCGGTAAGTTTGCAAACTCAAAAGGGAAACAAGTTCAAAATGAACTAATGGTGCTTCTTAAACCACACGTACCAGAAAGTGCATTTAATGGACCAGTGCAGCTAAGTGTTGTGTGGTGCTACCCGTGGAGAAAATCAGAATCTAAAAAAAACCAAGCAGCAGGAATGAAATATTGCGACACAAGGCCGGACTGCGACAACCTACTTAAAATGTTTAATGACTGCATGACCCGCCTTGGGTTTTGGACAGACGACTCACAGGTTGCGGTGTTGCATTTTGAAAAAATATGGAGCAACTATCCGGGCATACAAGTTGAGATAACAGAGCTGGCATAAAAAAGAAGCGAGGAAAATATTAAAAACAAAGACTCATTGCTGTGGTCTCTCATGAACAATAAAACAACAGATGAAGGATAAAACCAATGCCAATAATTGGAAAAGGTGCCGCTAGAATATTGGGAATTGATTTAGACAAAGTTCCTGAGAAGACAGTACATTCAACTGATTGGTTGGAATGCGATGATTGCCGAGAGAAAAAAGAGGACGTTAAAGAAACAATTTGTCCATACAACGAGGATAGAAAGGGTATAATAACCAAATGCAAGCTGTGTAAATTATGCTATCACGAACGATGTATGCAAAGATATTAGAACATAACCCTACACAACCAACTCCCCTGCCTCCGACCTATGACATCTCGGACAAACCAACGCTCCGCGCTTAGGAATCAAAACCATGCCGTTCGATGTTCCAGACCTTGCTGGTCCACAAAACCGACAACGCTTTGGGGCATTGTCTTCTGCTTTGTCTAACACAACATCATCTCCCAAAACAGCAATGATGCAGTCTTCGTCTATTGGAATGCGGTGTATCTCATCGTTAATAGCGCACACCATTGCCTCTACATAAAGCACTCGAAGACCAGTGATGTCAACTCCCCCGAAAGGGTCTGTCGGGTGCTCTGAAACCATGCGCATTTTATCGCTTTGACAGTTTCTACACGGGCCCCTGTAGTGCTGAACATGCCCACACCTCTTACAAGCAAAGCGATACTCAGGAGTCCATTGCTCAACACGAGCAACAGCCTTCTTAACCATTTTGTATTTGACTGGTATCTCAATCAATCCCGTCGTATCTTCGTACCGTTGCTCTGGCTTAATAAATGCGAATCCTGCTGGTGGTTTGTATTTCATGACGTTCTTTATAATACAAAATGCATTATTGTGTCAACCGATTAACGGTTGTCAAACGGCGTAGGTTCTCGTGAGGATTTTCTGTCAGTATCAAATGGGGTCGGTTCTCGTGACGACGATCTCCCTGTTCCGAATGGCTCCATCAATTTTGGTTTAGATGGATATGACTTGAGCTTCATCTTTTGACGTGCGTATTTTGTTGCCTCTGAAAACAGTTTTACAAGTTTTTCTTTTTCGTCTTTAGTCAGCTTCTCTGGATTGATTTGATTTGCCCTCTCTGCGACATATTCACCACGAAGGCGCAAAAACTCATGATATTGATCTTCATTCATTCGCTGAGTTATTCCTTTGTCGTCAGGATAGCTTGTATTAGGAAGCACTGGATAATACTCATTTCCGTCTGGAGGATTATTGTTATACGCCACAATGAACTGGTCGATTCTGTTAAGAGGGTCTTTATCTTGAACTCTTATGGGCATTAACATCCTGTAAATATAGTCTGTAATTGGTGATCCTGTTTCAGAATCCTTTAAGATATCTCTACCAAACAAATCGACTTTTGCAGGAGGCATTAGCGCAGGATGTGGCAATGCTTCTTGTCCTGTTCTCTTTAACCATCCCTTCCATTTATTGTCTTTATCATCCACCATGTATTGGCGTATTTTATCGTCTGAAGATCGAAGTGCTGTTCGAATAATGTTCGGCATGTAAGAAGCGGCGAACTTCGACGACCACTCTGAAACAGCATCTAAGTCTCTTTTCTCAACGAGGTCTATAATGTCAGACAACCCGCTCATAAAGGTCTTATCTCTAATGAGTCCTGTCAGCGAGGTCCAAGTTTTTTCTTCTATCTTATTCCCGTCTTTATGAATTAAATCAACCATTAACGATAAAGAGGTTGCAAGCGGTTCAATTCTGCTGTAGCTAACCCATCTATCTGTTCCGGGGATTTTTATGCTTTGTGCTGGTACGGTTCTATATTGAAGGTCTCGTTTGCCTCGTTCTGTTTTTGTTGTAGAAGACCCTGTAATAAATTTTGGCAACCCATCTTCGTCTTTGTCATTAACTAATGCTGCTAAAACAAAATACGTCCCCCAAGCAATAAACTGTTCTGCAATTCGGCTAGTAACCTGATTTTGAGAGAGGTCGCCTTTATACGCCTTAACCAGTGTACTCGGAAGAACAAATGATCCAAGCGGCGTTCTTCTAACGCCAGTCTTCACAATATTTGTTGGAGTTACGATGAATGGCAAAATGTGCCTTGCAAAATATCCAGTTACCCCGTCTGCGTTTCGTATCTGCATGAGGTTTCGTGCAATCGGACCAACTTTTGACTGGAACGTAATTTCCTTTGCTTTTTCAAGCGTTTTCTCCCATGTATCTGATTCTGTATTTTGGATTTGTTCATTAATGAAGTTTTGTAATTCGTTGCCCTTTAATCCTTGTTCTCTGCCTATCATTGCGGCCTGAGCAGAAAGTTCCATTTGTACAATCATGCCTTTTGCAAACTCGTCTGCTGCCAATAAAAGCCTTTGCGGTGAGCGAATTATCTTTCCTTTTTTACCAGATATAGCAGCGTTGCTTTTCATATCAATTTTGGAACCAACGACAACTGGCTGCTCGTTAATAAAAGCATCGACCGCATTTCTCCACCCAGTAACCCATGTGTTACCGCTAAATATTGACTTATAAATTTTACCAACATCCTCAACAGTCGTTCCACCTTTGATTTGATTTCCAGTCAGCAAATTAATAATAGACTCTGTAGGTTTCAGCATGGCATATTCATAAAAAGAATTAAATGCGTTGCCTATAATATTAGCCATTTGTGTTGTTGGAGCTGACAAAATTGCATTTCGCCAAAGCTCAAACTCTTTATCTGCAAATGAAGCCTTGGTTTCGTTGATAACACGCAGTGCCGTAGCAATTTTTTTACGGTCCAGCGTTTCCATTTCTCCGATTTCATCTATGGTGATTCCGCTTTTATCAAGAGCACGTAATATTTTTGCTGTCCGCTTGGCCTCTTTTTTAATCAGGGCCATTTTGCGTTTATCATTGACTGTGTTAAGCGTGTCTATTGTCCTAGAATCAGGTGTAACAATTAGGTCAAGCAACTGTGACCTTACTCTTTGCGCTGGAGATTGTGTAGGATCGCGCATTGCAACACCCGTTCTTCCCCACTCAGTTCCAGCCCTGCGCCTATTGTATGCCGCTGTAACGGCTTTCTCGATTCTTTGTATATTACCAGATTCAATGTCTGCTTTACCCTGATTGTCAAAAGCTATTTTAGCCAATCTGATATTGACAGGGTTCGTCATGTCAAGATCTCCAGAAACTACTTGCTCATAAGCCAACTCTGGATTTGCATTATATTGTTTCTTCGCTTCTGTATCCCATTGTTGTACGGTTTCAGGTTTTGGTTCGCCTATGGATTCCATTGCTTTGTCAACATCGGAAAACATTTTTCGTACTGATTGGTCTTCTGATATCAAAGAAAGGTTGCGCTTACTAAGTCGTGACACCTCAGATTTGGCAGCATCTATAAATTGCTCTGGGTTATCTTTGTGTTTGTTTGCAATGTCTTTTGACGATCTATATATATCTTTAAGTATTGGTCTTATTGTTTCCCCGAACTCTTGAATCATTTGTGCTGACCACTCTGCAAACTTAACGGTTCCCTTTGCAATTTTAACCGCACCTATTACGACATAGTTTGCCGCAATGCCAATAGGTTTGTTTGCGCCTATTGTGCTACTTTTCTTTAGCGTTTCAATTTCTGCCCTTGCTTCTGCTTCTAATTTATTAAGGAAAGAAAGTTTAGATTCCTTCCCCTTTGGCGCGGATTGGTCTATTGTCTCTTGCCGGTTAATCGCCTGTTCAGGGGAAGGTTCAAACATGTTCGTCTGAGCGGCTTCTGCCTTTGCCTGTTTCTCTTCTCGTGCTTTCTTTTCGGAAAACGATTCACGCTCTTTTACAACTTGGCTCTGCAACTCAAAAACATCTCCAACTGCTCCTTTACCAAACATTTCAACTTGCTCGTCTGGTTCTGCAATGCCGTGTTTTTTCCTCCACTCCTTGAGAGAATCTACTTGTGCATCTTCGTTTTTATCGACGACGTTAAACCCAAAGTCAAAGCTCGTATCTCCAAGGTCGTCCTCGTTTATACCAGATTCAGATATTGCGACTTCCCATTCAGACGGATTCTCGTCAATTACTTCTTGTGGAGGACGCTCTCCTTTTTTGATATCTTCTTTGAAGTTTTTTACAACTTCTAGTTTAATTCCAATTTCGGCCTGAATTAACTCATATGCTCGTTCTACAACGTCAAGCTGGTTTTGCGTGAGTGGCCGCTTGCCCCTGATAAAGTTTCTTATTGCGGGAATTGATTTTGCATCAAATCCTTCTGGGTAAATCTTTCCTTGGTTGTACCACCCAGTAATATATCCTTGGTCGTCTTTCTGTGCCTGTAATCCATAAGAGCCGTTCCGTGCTGTTCCCTTTGCGCTCTCAAGGCGAGCAAGAAAGTTCTCAAATTCTCCGCCAAGACCATTTGTTTCTATTTCTTTTCTAATGGTCTCTTCTGATCTTTGGCGGTAGCTTTGTGGGCTTTCACTGCCAGATAATGGTACGTCTTTGGTTTGGTTTGTTTTAATGCTCTTATTGCTTGTGCTTTCATTTTTCTCCTTATCAATCTCAACCTTGCTGTTAGTCTTGGCAACCTGTTGTTCTGTTTGCTTTGTCCACGCAGTCTTCATCAAACGCCGTTGTGTCCCGTTTTCGTCTCTGTAGAGAAATGCAGTGTCGGTTTCTTTTACAACGTCAACTGTTCTGGTCTTTCCTGCTTTATTTTGCAGTGTAATAGTAGAAGACCGAACAGGCTCAACAGTCTTTTTTTCATTTGCCTTTACTGGCGTTGTTGTAGTGTTTGCTGGAGCCTGTTCGGAAATTGGTTGTGTCTGCTTTTCTTGAGTTACCGAGGAATCCTCGGTAGCTTGGGCTTGTTCATAAACGATGGGTGTCCGTTCTTTTAAACCAAGCTCAACCTCAATGTTCTCAAGAGAGTCATTTCTTAAAGCCTCTAAAAACTTTTGTCTCTTTCTAACTCTCCAAGCAGCGGCATCTTTAAATGCTTCGTCAAAACTCATGTCGCTGTTTTCGCTTATGTACTGAGCAATGTCGTTTAGGTTCGATCTTTTGTTAGGATCAAGTCTTTCTCTTCTTGCGTTTAACTCTTCTCTATCAAAGACCATTGATTCTTCGACGGATGCTTTTCGAGTTTTGTTTTCTATTCTTTCTTCTATTGCAAGTTCTCTGTTAATTTGCTTTTCTATGTCTGTAATTTGTGCGGTTCTTGGTTGTGGTATAAACTCAGGAGCTTGCTCTTCCTGCGCTTGTGCAACAATCTCTGGTCTGTTTGGAACAATTCCTCTATCTGTCTGCGTCATCTGCGCGTTTTGTGGGCGCATGGCTTCACGGGCCGAACGGTCGGCTGCTGCAAGTTCTGTTGCTTGTTGTGCTTTATTCTGCTCAACACGATCACCAAGCTTTGCAATACCCCCTCCTCCAGCAACCATAAATGCGGCAGCAGGTAATGCGTCCCACCATTCGTTTAGCGATTCCTCAATATTAGTTGGCACATCAACATTGCCCTCAAGCACTTGTTGTCCAGTTGTGGTTATAAGCGGCTGTAGAAATTCTTCACCGCCTTCCTTCATCCACTCCACAAAGAACCGAGCACCTCCACGAGTAACCTCCTCCCAGAATGCCCCATCTTTCATTGCCTTTTGGACAAACTGCTTTGCTATCTTTGGAGACATACCCGCCTTTTGCAGTCCATACATATTTCCTATATATTCAACGGCGGCATACGCGGCACCAGCAACAGAAGAAACGGCATCCAGTTTGGCAAGTTCTTCCTTGCTCATCTTCGTCAGATCTAAGTTGTTCTCTGTAACATAATCATAAATGACCGACCCCTTGCCCTGCATCGCCCAATATGCTTTGTCAGCAACTCCGGCGGACACAGTACCTGCCGCAACGGATTCCGCCATTGGAGCAACATTAGAAAGAAGCCCAAGAAAACCTTTCTCAACAAAACTCTTCCCTTCCGGCATATCACGCGCAGCAACAATCTGCATATCACGCATTCTGTTGATAGCTTTCTGCATCATTTCGGGTTCTTCCTTAAACAGCGTGGCAATCTGCTGTGCATTGTGGACTGCATACTGACCAAACTTAACCCGATCAAGCCAACTCTTTGCACGACCGGAAAGCACCCGGTCCTCAAATGTTGAATCTGTCAAATGAAGTTGCTCGTCTAGTTCGCGCATCTCGTCAAGCACCCACGGAGGAGCACTCTTCACCAAATCACCCGGCCAAATTTTCTTCAGCTCATAATATCTGTTCTCGGCCTTATCTTTTGCAACTTGCTCTTGAACACTGGAAGGAAGAGTAGCCAACAACTTATTATACTCTTCGTTGTTTTTCTTTGTAGCATCCAGTGCATCCGTTCTTTCGGCAGGTGTTGCGTTGATCCCTGTATTAAATTGCTTTGAGTCAAGTTCGTAAAGTCGCTTTATCTGTTCATAATACTGACCCGGCTTCCAAGCAGAGTTGCTTTGCTTCTTGTACTTTTCTGTGATCGCATTAGCCGAACTCACTACATCAGAAGTAGGCTTTTGTGAATATGGCGTTGCAAGCAAATATGGTTCCTGAACATAATCAGGACGCAAAACATTACGCACCGCTGAAAGAACCGGAACGCCTCCGCCATAGCGTTCCTCAATTTTTCGTTTTCGCTCTTCGTCTTCTGGACTTCTTCCACTTAACGCACGCGCAACGGCAGGAGGAGGAACATCAACTGAACCCTGCGACGGTTGGCGGCTCTCGCTTTGCGCTGGTTGAGCTTGTTTGGTTGTGGCCTGCATTTGCTCCGCAGACTGAGCGCCAATTGATTCTTGGCCTGTTTCCGTGGTATTTACGCGCTGCTTTGCAAAAGGATCAAAGTCAACGGGAGTGTCAGAAACATAATATGTCTTCTCCTTTTTGCCTTGTTTAGCAAACGGATCAAAGCCAGCGGGTTTATCTGCGATAACGTAGGCCATTTTTATCTCTCCAAAACTTCATAGGGTAAGCCGTCTTCTTTTATAACATACCACTTTCCGTCATCACCACGTCGTGCTCCTTCAATCGGAGGCTTATCTTGGTTTTTTGGTTTCTCTTTGAACGGTGTTGTTCCCGCCTCTTTCATTTGCTCTTCTGCTGTTTTCCAGTTTGAAAGCTTATTGCGCTCAATAGTATAGTTTGCCTGTTTCTCTTCAGGAGTTGTGCCTCGCATTTCATCCCATGACTTGCCAATATATTTAGGTGAATATATCCTTTCGTCTGCTCCCATTACTGCACCACCTTCTTTAGAATAGTATTTAATATCCCCCCCCGGAAATACCTTTCTCCATCCGTCAGGGGTCTCATAAGTCCCTTCTTCAAGCTTGGGTGCATACTTAGAATATTTCCATTCCGTATCTCCCGGATACCTGTACCGCATAATCTGTGTTCCATCTGGAAGCATATCAACGGATGTCTCATATCCTTTTGCTTCGCGTTCTTTTTTCTCTTCTTCCATCCTGATTTTTCGCGCTCTGTCTTCAGTGCTCATCTTTTGGTCTTCTTGTTCGCGACGCTCTCGGTTCATTTGAAGCGTCCTGTCAAGCTGCATGTTCTGCTCTGCCTGCTGTGCAGCAATGCGTTTCTGTTCGTATTGCGTTGTTTGGTCTTGAGCAGACTGAAGTTCTCCAGAAATAACATACCTTTTTCCCTGAGCATCTTCGATCGGCAATCCTAGAGCACTTGCAATAATCTTGCCCTCAGCCTCATTGGTTGTCATTCCGCGCATCGACTCTCCTTTGGCCAGCATTTCAAGTGCAGCCTGAGCCTGAGCGTCATTAATAAGACCTGCGTCAAGACGGGCCTGTATAGTGTCTAGCGTCTGCTGTTTAAGAGCTGCGTCGTATTTATCTCCTGCACCAGAACTACGGCTGCTTTGTCGTCTGATTTCTTCCTGAACATCGGCATACAGGTCTGGATATGTTTCGCCAAGCGGTTTTGCAACTGGTTGTTTTTGTTGTGCGAATGGTTGTTCCGAAATAGGAGCTCCTTGTGTCTGTGCAGGCGGTTCTGCATACTGTTCTGGGTAAAGCCGTCTAAGCTTGGCTTGATCCTCAAAATAATCCAACGTTCGTTGACCTTCTGGAGTCAGTCTGCTTCTAATCTCCATCATGCTGTCGCCAAATCCGCGCTGCTCTGCCAGCTTCATATTATCAACTTGAGCTTGATATTTAGCCTGTGCTTCCGGGTTTTGTCCAAGTACCCGAGTAAAGATATCTCTGCGAGCTGCATCATAGCGAGGATCATAGTTTACAACGTTTCCAACCGTTGCACGATACAAAGCGTTTGGGTCTGATCTTCCATCACCATTTATGTTTGCAACTCCAGCACCAGCTTGTTTCTTTAGTTCGTGCTCTCCTTGCAAATAAAGCTGTTCCTCACCAGACTGAGGCTCAAACGACGGCGGAACTGCATTCCGCGTATGCTGCATAAAACTGTTTAAATCGTTATAAGGCGGTTGTCTTGGATTCGTCGCAACGTCAAGTTGCCGCTCAATGTCTGGAATTGTTCGATAATCAGTTTGTTGCATTATTATTCCTTAGAGCTTGTTTGTTCATTGTCTGTCTTTACGTGAGATGTTTGTATCTCATTTTCATTCATCTTTGGTAATCCAACAAATGAATTATCTACCTCATGGATTGGCTTTGGAGGTTCTTTTCTGGCAAGTGCCGCCGCAGCAATAGTCCCCCAAGGCTTAGACCAATGCGGATTAAGTTCAATTTTTCCTGTCCGCTTTAATTCTCCTACGGCTGCATCTACTCTTTCATCAATTCCAGGTTTGTGAAACTGCATTCGAGAAATATTATACGGATTATCGGGGTTGAATTTCCGATAGATATACCATGGACCAAGCCTTGGTATATCAAATGGATCGTTCTTTGACATCGCATGAATGCCCTTAATCAGACGCATATCAAATGGAACGTTCTCGCAGAAATATCCAATCCGAACATAAGACATAATAGAAAATGCAATTGCATTGTGAAATGGACCAGTAACTAATTCAAGTTCAGGCTTGCTGTCAATCAGAGCAAATGCCGTTTTATAAACACCGTTCTTGAACCCGGCAGCAATTGAACTCAGTGCATGAGGAAGGTGAATATCGTCGTCGTCCCACACCTTAAATATATCCCCAGTACATAAACTCAGCGCGAATCTGTGCTTTGCTGGAATGTCAGCAATCCGTTCTTTTAGGTTAATGATACGTACTTGTGGATGATTGAAAACAAAATGCTGTTCTGGATGATCATTTATAATGACCAGCTCTTTTTCTCCGGGATAATTCTGAACAAGAAACGACTGGATTGCTTCTTCTAACAACCCGTCTCGTGCATAAGTGCAGCAATAACAACTAATTTTTGGTAGCTTCATTTTAAACGTCCCTTCTATTTATGTATTAATGGCCATACGTAACCCAAGTAAATGTTCTAACACCTGCTGTAACATTCATCATCAAAACATAATCACCAGACATAGTTCCAGCTGGATCTACAATTTTTTTTGCGGAGGCATCTCCATTTGCATCCAGTTGTAAAAGTATTTCACACGAAGAAAGAGATGGGTCCATTAAATGACTAATTGGCATACCAGAATAAGCGTATGGCGTTAGGGTAACCTCTCCATATTCATTAACACTGATAAAACAATTTTTGCCATAACTATCTCCATCTTTAGTAATAGTGTGCTCTATTTCAATTTGATCTACTGAAGGAGTAGCATTATAGCCGCTGAAGTGTAGGTATTTGTGTATGTTATATGAAGAATCATAATCATTATATAGAAATATAGGTTCTGGTTTAGATGTGTTATTTTCAAAACAAAAAACACTATTAAGGCGTGGAGATACGGCTTGCCAATCACTACCTGTATTATACAGAATATCTCCTTGAATTCCTCCAGGAAGTGAATCTCCTGTATATGAACTGATATCATATATATCTGATCCGTAAAGATATCTAAATGCTGGCGCAGTATTGACCCCAGTAGAAACCAAAGCCTTCCCTGATGCTGCCTGCCCAATGAGCGCAGGGTTATATGACCCACTTGCAGCATCGTAATCAAACCACATCAGTCCATAAGTGGATGCATACCATGCCGCCCACTCACCGGGATTGGTACTTTGGTCTGCTCCAAATAATAAATCCCATCTCCTTACGGAAGGAGGAACTTCGTCAGCCTCTGTATGCTCTGTAAGCGACACTGACCCATCAACGTCTACACTGACAATAAAGCTGCCAGAACCACCGGTGGATAGTAATTCTTGAACGTATAGATAATCAAACACGGGATCACCTGTTCCGCCTGTTGTTTTAAGAACATTACCAGAAGCCAGCGGAGTTGGAATCCATGCCGGAGCGGAGTAATCATAGTTAATGAACATCAAGCTTCCGGGAGTTGGAGTTTCTGTTACCCAACCACCCGGGTTTGTGCCTTGGTAAGCTCCAAACAACATTTGATATTGAGAGCCTGAAGGAGGTGGGATTGTCGTCTGTCCAAAATTCTCCCCGTCGTAAGCATAGAACGCATAGCCTGTTCCATACAGAACATCTGCGTCATTGTACATAACAAGGTCTTCTGGAGTGACAACCTCCAGCCCAACGTCATCCGTCGGAAGAGACGATAGTCCAACCTTTCCGCCAGCCACGTTTACGACGTATTCCCCATCAAACCCACTTGCTACTAAATCCGTAATGTCCAAGTAGCTGAACAAGGGAGGTGCATCTTCCCCTTGCGCGGTTAAGACTTGGCCAGCAGAACCATACGCCGTGAAGGGATGATATTCATCCCCTTCATAACCAATACACCAAGCTCCAAATGGAGCACCCGACCGCTTCTCGTCCCAGTGATACCCCACTCCATCAATATATTCCCCAAACAGCATAGACCAAGGCTTTGTTGCCGGAGGAACCTCGTCAACTTCTGTGTGTGCGCTGAGTTCAAGAGCACCAGTTTTTTCATTTACGCCAAGTAAAAATGGACCAGTATATTCACCAACAGGTGCTACAATGTGCTCATATTTGCTTGGCGTTTCTTTGTTTAAAGGAGGCCGCCATCCAACAAGAGCAGGAGCGGTCAGCGGTGTTCCTTCAGATGTGCCATCACTTGTAGGATAAACCCACTGATTATGCCCATGATCACCTAAAACGCCTTCAAGAAACCCATTCATTTCTGGGCGTTTAATTTTCATGCGAGACATCAGCTCGGAAATAAGTTGTTCTTGTGAGTTGCTATTCATTAATCAAATCGAATCCAAACGCTAAGGTCATATAATCCAAACTCATTTATGTTTGCAGTAACGCTGTTTACTGTAGTACTAAAATAAGTACCGTGGTTATAAAGTTCGCCCATTACACGATCAACGTCTGCTTTTGCAACGTTATAAACTACCATTACAGCATAAGAATCTATGCGATTTGCAGTAATATAATCACTTGCGTATTTTTGTTTTAAATACAAGTGCGTGTTTTCAGCATTTCCGCCATCTATTGCAACGCCATTAGATGGTTTTGTATTACTTGCTCCATTATAATTCGAGTTTAAAACAAACTGCTTTGCTTCACGAACCTGAACGCTTGTATCATACAGTCCATTGGCTTTGGGGTTATTGTTTATATTCAGGACATATCCAACAGGAACCTTATAACTTCCAGGCGATCCGGTTGGTGTAAAATACGTGTTATCATCTGATCCCATCCATGTCTGGGGATCAATTGCATCTGTATCTTGATAAGTAATGGACCATGTTTTACTCAGCGCGTTTTCCGAAAAGGAAGTCCCGGATAACACATTGCTGAAAAAATATACTGTTATGCCATAGCCTCCGTCTCCGTCAAGGTCTGGCTCTGCGCGGTTTATTTTCCACGTGCCCGTCAGTGTTCCATTATAGCAACTGATGTTTGTGTATTGTTCGCTTGCATTTATTGCGGTGCAAATGGTGTGTACTGCCGATTCTGCGACATTTCGGAGTCTTAATATAGGAGCCCTAAAACTGTTTTGCCCATACGTCCCGCCAACAATTCTAAACTCGCTCCACGAAAACGAAGTTATATACCCCTTATGAAGCTCTTGAAATATGGTAATGCTTCCGTCTTCTTGCCTTCTATCATAAACTTTTCCGCAACGCCACAATCCTTTTAGAGTTGTTTTCCCTATTTTTAAATCAGTAACATATAGGCGTTGAACACGACCGTTCTTTTCGGACGTATAGTCCCGCAATACATTCATTGCAGTTTCGACAAGTGCCGGAGTTACATTGTCCCACTTTCTTGTACGAACACTGTTGTCCGTAACAGATATTCCCTCTCCTCCAAACAGGCTTGCGTCTTTATCTTTTACTGCATTAAAGTCATCAGGATTCATAACGCGCCCTTGCTCCCCATCCAGCCAAAGAACCAAGATTGTTTAGCGGTCTGATTGGCGGTATAAACTCGGGGTTTGCAGCTTTTGCTTTGTCTAACTTGCCCTCGTATCTACCCTTTGATCCATATAAGTCTTTTTGAACACTGTTCTTACTTTCAGTTTCGCCGCTTATATCATACATTTTTTCGGCAGTTGCAAGCATTAATATGTCCGCCCTTGGAAGCATCATCATCTGGTATTCTTTGTACAATTGATCAGGAAGTCGCCAGAAATAAATATATGGTGCCGTTTCGTCTGCAACTCCATAATCAGTAAACAGCTTAATTCTTTTTGTTCCAGCAGGACGAACGGCGAAATAGGCGGATTTTTGAGTCGGTCCAAGGTATGGTGTTTCTAGTTTCGTTGCAGAAGCCAATTTATAGAATGCGTTCTCTGAACCAATGCAAATATATTCTCCGATGTGCGCCGACGTAATTGCGCTTGCTCCAGTAAAACTTGTTGCACCCTGTGTAATGTTAATGCCAGTTCCAGAAACAAGAGGGCGTTTTGCAACCTCAGCAATAACCCACTTCTCCTCTACGCTTGTTTCATCATCGGCAAATGAGTTGCTTGATTTCCTCCATATATTTTTGCTATCAGCAACGCAATCAATGTCGATCAGGTCAGAAGGAAGCCACATACCGTCTTCATCTTTATCATACGAGTATTGTATTTTATCTCGCAGAGCTTCCCAAGAAATTTCTCCGCATAACTCATAATACGCTTCTCGCATTAAATTCCATAAACGTTCTTCGTCTACAGGATCAGACACGTTGAATTTCTGTTTTAGTGAGTCTATAATTTGCTTTGTCTTAAACATTTCAATCTTCCTGTATTTCTAGACGCGCTTTAAAATAAGTTCCCGCCGGAACGTTTAACGTCCCGCAGGACTCCCAAGAAGTGCCGTTCCAGAATACCGCATCAACCTTTCCGCCTTTTGGTCCGACTCTGTAAACAGAATCAAGATCAAATACGTGGGGTTGTGTCATGACGCACGCTTGCGTCAAACTTATCGCTGAGATCAGGATTAGGTTCTGGAGTAGTTGCTTCATTTCGTTCCCTTCTTGTTCTGTGGAGGAATGATAGCAGCGTGTCAAACAACTCTGCTATCAACTCCACAAGGAATGACCATTTACTTTTCATCGTTATCTGGAATATCCAACAACTGACGGAGTTTGAGCAGAATTGGAAGGACGATAGTATCATCAATCTTATTCTTACTCCCCTCCACCTTATCCTCAATTACATCAAAAGCCGCATCTAGTGCTTCCTTTGCAATCTCCGGAGTCAACAGACTCAACAGATTTGTGAACAGCGAACCTGCTATACTCAACCATTTCATAACTTTCTCCTTTATCGGCGTCATGCCGAAATTATCTAAAAATCATTTTTACCGAGAACGCCAAAACAATTACTGCTACAACCAAAATAATTGCGCGTCGCACCTGTTTTGTGATGTCAGTTAAATTCACGCCCCACTGAACGAGCACTCGAATTGTGCCGTGATTTCCGCCTTCTTCGACAAGAGCTTCACGCGTAGATTTTACAAGGCCGATTTCTTCATCAGTCAACAGGCACTTGTGTTCCGCATAACAACGCTTTACAGTTTGCTCTATTATTTCAGCAAGTCTCTCATCGGTCATTTCCATAGTTCCCCTAATAGTTATAATCCGGCTCTTCCATCTTTTGCCCGTCCGCCGTTTGTATCGGCCCTTTGTAACCAGTGTT
>Ga0123334_1002887_pt1 | contig 19297 bp, 13 predicted proteins | sample BiotimSIPDNA_FD_89706 | JGI IMG/M metagenome (GOLD analysis project Ga0123334, IMG submission 89706) | Anaerobic biogas reactor microbial communites from Washington, USA - Biogas_R1 time_0 SIP DNA | ecosystem: Engineered > Bioreactor > Anaerobic > Unclassified | place: Washington, USA... | reverse complement strand
GCCGAGCAAGTCCATTTTTCCGGCGAGCGCAACGTCGATATTCTCCGCGAGCCGCTGGCAGCGGAACAGCAGGATTCTTGGCAGGAAGCCTATAACCGCGTGATTGAGCGGGTTGCGGATTTTTCCGACGAGGTGGCCGAGCTGTTTTTGGCGGAAGAGGCCGTGCCCTTGGAGCTGCTGCGCCGCGAAATCCGCCGTCTTGCCCTGGCTCGCCAGCTGGTGCCGGTGTTCGTCGGAAGCGCCAAGAAGAGCATCGGGATACAGCTGCTGATGGACGGCATCCTGGACTATCTGCCGTCGCCGCTGGAGATGAGCTACAAGGCGTATGATGTCAAGACGGAGCAGGAGGTGACGATTACGTCCGACCCTAAGGCGCCGTTCACCGGTTTTATTTTCAAGGTCAATGCCTCCAGCACTGCGGATTTGTTTTTCATCCGGGTCTATTCCGGGGTTTTGAAGGCGAACGCGAATGTCTTTAATTCGCGCAGCGGGGACAGGGTGCGCGCCAGGCAGTTGTACCGCATCTACGCCAAGTCGACTGAGCAGGTTGACGAGGTCGGCCCTGGCGAAATCGTCGGAGTGACCGGGCTGAAGGACTGCGGCATTGGCGATGCCTTGTGCGGAGCACGGCCGCTGCTGGTTTTTGACAAAATCGGCTTTCCTGACCCGGTCATCTCAATGGTGGTGGAGCCGAAATTCAGCAGGGACAAAGACCGGCTGGATGAAGTGCTGGCGCTGCTGTGCCGGGAAGACCAGACCTTGTCCCACTCTAGGGCCGAGGACACTGGCCAGCGCTTGCTTTCCGGCATGGGGGAATTGCACCTCGAGGTCAATTTGAAGCGAGTGACCACGGACTTCAATGTCGAAATCCGCTGCGGTGAGCCGCGGGTGGCGTATCGTGAGACCATCAAGGATGAGACGGTTCAGGCGGTCGAGTTTGAGAGGACGTTCGGCGACACGCTGTTGACCGCTGGCCTCAAAGTGGCTTTTCGCCCGTTGCCGCACGGCGCGGATGTCTTCTCCATCACTTCGGCGGTGCGTGACCCGGGTGTGCCGAAAGCGTTCATCGCCGCTGCTGAACGGGCCCTGCGTGACGGGTTGCGCACCGGCGGCCTGAATGGCTACCAGATGATTTATGTCGCCGCAGAAATCCTTGAATTGAAATTTTCTGCGGAAAGCACGACCGAGGGTGCCGTCGCTGGAGCGGCATTGCAGGCGATTGACCAGGCGTTGACGCAGGTCGGCACCATCGTCTTAGAGCCGCTTATGCACTTGGAGGTGGTCTGTCCCGAGGATACAGTTGGCGAAATCAGCATGTATTTGCAGCCCAGGCGCGCTGTCATTCGCGATATCGCCTCGCTCGGCAGCGTGAAAAAGATCATCTGCGAAGTGCCGTTGGCGGAGATGTTCGGTTTTGGCAAGGCGCTGCCCCAGCTCAGCGGCGGGCGCGGGACATTTTCCATGGAGCCGTCCGGCTACCAGGAATTGCCTGCTGACGCTGCTCGCCGCGGATTCTGATTCGGCTATTTTTCCTGGCCGTGCGCGACCAGGATTCCGCCAATCAGGCTGACTGCCGCGAACATGACGCCCGGCAAAGCGAGTATAGCGGGCAGGGGCAGGGCGCCGCAGTCCCAGAGCCAGCCAAACAGGGTTGACAGGCCAGTGACGCCAAGGCCGCTGAACATGGTGGTGATCGCCAGCAGGGCTGGGAATGATCTCGGCGTCTGGTTGCCCAGGACAGCGAGAAAGGCGGGAAATTCGCACGACCAGAAGAAGGCACCAGCGACGTAGGCCGTCGCTGCCCAACTGCCGCGTAGACTCAAACCCAACAGCCAAAGACCGCCGCCGAGCAGCCCGGGCAGGAGGATGAAGCTGCGCTGGAGGGTTTTTTCCGGGAGCATGGCCAGGATGGCGCGGGAGCCGACATAGACCAGGGCGTAGGCGCTCAGCACGTATCCTGGCTTGAAGCTCTGGTAGCCCTCCTGTTCAAGCAGGCGGGGCAGCCAAATGAACAGGGTGGAGTCGGCTGTTCCATGCAGAAACAATGCAGCCATCGTTAAGGCGATCCAGGGATTCCATGTCCGAGCAGTCTGGCCGGATGTGGTCGCCGTCGGTGTTTTGGCTGGCGCCAAGGAGTTGCGCCGCAGAATCCAAGGAATGGCGACCAGCAGACAAATGCCAATGCCGATGAAGGGCAGGTGCAAAACAGACGGGAAAGGAACAGCCCCGTTGCTGACTTGGGTCAGCATTTTTTCCGCAACCAGGGTGAAGAACACGCCGAAGGCGCTGGTGCCGACGAGCTGCCAGGCCAGCACCTGGCGGCGGTTGCCAGGAAACATGGCAACCAGGTGGCCTTGCGCACTGACCACCAGAGCCTGGTAGGAAAAGCTGTTCCAGGCCAGCATGAATACCATAGTCACGTAGGTTCGCGCCAAGCCAAGGCCGAGAAGGCTCAAGGCGACGCTCAACAAAGCCGCTGGCACAACCCGTTTTGTACTGCTGCGCCGTGCCCACAGACCGGCCAGGAGAGCGCCAAGCGCACCGGGAACCGCGCCAATGCTCAGAAGAAAGCCGAATTGGGCTTCATTTAAGGCCAGATAGTCGCGCAGCACACTGCGGAAAACCGGCAGAACAGAGCAGCAATACGAGGCAAGACCCAAAAGCAGGATGAGAACAGCCGCCATGTCAAGGCCATTCTTGCGCGAAAGAAGCTTTTTCATTGATGAGGAATTCCGGGATCGCGGTTAGTTTTCAGTTGCCAGTTGGCGGTGGCTGCCGCATGTAGTTCAGGTGGGTTCTATGGACAGAGTGGACGATGTGGACGGGGTGGACAACAAACCCTCGCCCCTCGCCCCTAATCTCGCCCCTAAAAAAAGCCCTTTGCCGCTAATTTTTGCGTTGGTCTCGCCTTTTCCACATTGCGGCGGTTGTGGCGAGCGCGATGATTCCGATTGCCGCCTGGACTGGCCAGCGTTGCGGGCTGTTCCAGGCTTGCTGCGCCGCTGAGCGGGCCGCGTTGTCTATTCGGCGGTATTTCATGAAGGTCTTGCCCATTTGGTGCGGCTTGTAGTTTTTCAGCCAGCCATGAGTGAGGGTGAAGTCGGTCGGATGAAATCCCCAGCAGCAGGGAGCGTGTTCTTGGAGGATGCGGTTGGCTTGGCGGATGAGTTCCAGGCGTTCCTCGCCATCAGCCATAGTTTCCATTTTTTTGAAGACGCGGTCGAAGTCTGGCGATTCGTAGTTGACGTAGTTGGCGCCGCGGCCCTGGGTTTTGGCGGTGGCATTAGGGCCATAGAACAGGAACAGAAAGTTTTCCGGGTCGGGATAGTCTGCCAGCCAGCCTTTGTTGAAGATGATCTGCCAGTTGCCGGTATTGAGCTTGTTGCGCCATCGGTTGAGGTCGGAGGGCCGTTCCTGGATGTCAATGCCCAGGTGCTGGAAGCAGTTTTTCAACCATTGGAATTGGGCTTTGAAGGACGAGTCCCCGGCCTTGGCATGGTCGAGATAGAGGCGGAGCGGGGCGCCGTCGCTGCCGATGCCATTGGGGTAGCCGGCCTCTGCCAGCAGGCGGCGGGCGTCTTCCAAGGGCCGCCGAGTAGGCCGCTGGCGGACTTCGTCCCAGCGGTCGATGAACGGGTTGACGCTGGCTAGGCCGGTTTCCGAGCCATAAATGCCGGGCGGGATGATGCCCTGGGCAGGGATGCCGCGGCCATTGCGGAAAATGTCGATGAACTCCTGGTAGTCGAGGACAATGGAAATGGCCTGGCGCAGCTTTTGGCGTTCTGGCGCCAGGCCGCCGACGACTGAGTCGAGCATGTTGAAGCCGAAGTAGAAAATGGTCGGCGCCACGGCGGTAGTCAGACGGATGCCCCGAGCCTGCATGTCGTCTGACAAGCCGAGGTCGCCGTTTGGATTCATGGCCACGGCGGCGTCGAACATGTCATTGGGGATGCCGCTGTCGTCATAGTAGCCTTGCAGGAATTTGATCCAATTAGGGATGGACTCGCGTTCAAATTGGAAATACAGCCGGTCGATGAAGGGCGTTGGCCGGCCAGCGTCAGCGAGCAGTCCGGCGGCTGTGTCCTCTGGGCTGCCCTGGCTGGGATAGGGGTCGAAGCGGAAGTCATGATTGCGTTCGAGGATGATGCGGTCTTCCGGACGGCAGACAGCCATCCGGTAGGCGCCAGTGCCGATTGGCCAGTTTTGGAAGGACAGGCGGGCGTCGATGACAGCCGGCTCCTGGTAGAAGACGAGCGCTTCCCAGGGAATCGGGGCGAAGAAATGCATGGCCAGCCAATAGGTCAGCTGCGGATATTTGCGGGAGAGGATGATCTTGAAGGACTGGTCGTCAAGCACTTCGATGCCAGCCAGGGGCAGGGCGCGGTAATCCGGGAGGACGGGGTGGCTGTCAACGTCGCGGCCGTCGCGGCGGGCGTCTTCCTCCAGGCGCAGGATGTCTTCCCGGATGAGCTGCGAGCATTCCGCCATGCCGCTGATGAATGACGCCAGGGTGGAATAGACGGGCGAAGCGAGACGCGGGTCGCAGAGCCTGGTCAGGGCGACCTTGAAGTCTTCGGCGCGGAGTTCACGGGTGGCGGCTTCCGGCAGCTGGTACGGGGAGGTGAGACCGCGCAGGTCAGCGGGGCGAATCTGGCGATAGCGGGGCGAGCCGTCAGGGCGCACCGCAAAGCAGGGATGAGCCTGGTAGCGGATGCCCGGCTTGAGGGCGATGACGTATTCGGCCTTGCCGACCTGTTCCGCCGGCGGATCGCCAGGCAGAGGGCGGCCTTGGCGGTCAAAGTATGCCGGGACTGGGACAGCGTCGGCAAGCATGGGCGTCAGACGATAGGGCCGGGCGAGATAATCGTAGGCCAACGGCATTTCCACGATGCAGTCCAAGATTTGGCCTTCGTGGACATAGTAGGAGACAGCCGGATCCAGGCTTTTGATGCTGCTCGCATAGCTGGTGAAGAAGGTGTTCGAGTCTGCCAGGTCGGCCGGCCAGGGGTCGTTAGTGAAAAGCGCGAGGCCAAGGCACAGGAGGATAGCCAGCGGTATGGGAAGCAGGGCTGGCCAGCGGTCACGTAGAAGGGAAGAGAGAAACGTCATCACAGAAGAGGGTAGGGTGTGCGGGAACTTGTGATTAGGAGTACCGGTAGGATGAGAGCGCTACGGCTCCGCTCCTGGCTAACATGAAATGCTCTGTTAATGAGGCTGTTTCCATTGATTAGGGCGAATAGCTTTTGGTTTTTCGTTCGAGTTGTTTTCAACCTTTTAGAGGTCGCAGAGAGCCTTGCAGCCTCCGACTGACTTTGCCTTCAACACGCCTCTGTTTATCGCCTTGCCAACAGCCTTGCATGCCATAATTCCCACGGCGCCGGGGTCTGCATTGGCTTCGCCTGTGGACATTACGAAAATGGTATCGCCGTCATTGAGAGTGTGTGCTGGAAATATCGTTCGCGCTATGCCGTTTTGAGCTATCTGTGCGACCTTTTTAGCTTGTGCTTTAGTAAGTGCGGCATTCGTTATGACGCAGCCTATGGTCGTGTTTGCTGGAAGAGCGGTGTCCCCGGAAAAGGCGTTTACACTGCTTGCGGCCATGGAGACTATAGCTTCTTCCGTAGAAATTAGAGTCTTTCCATCCTCTGATAAAAGCCCTGCCAAAGGCTTTGCATCGTCATAATCCCTTATATCTCCAAGCGCGTTTACTGCAACAATAGCAAGCACTTTTATATCTCCGGTCTTTATGCCGTAAACTCCAAGCCCGGCCTTCATGGCGCGGGCCATCCCAAACAGTTTTCCGACCGTTGCGCCGCATCCCGCTCCGACATTCCCTTCTTCTAAGTTTCTCCCCTTTGTGCTTCTATTCTCCAGGTTTCTGTTTCCGACATTTTCTTTTAGCGATTTTTCGTCAGCGAAAGCAGCTTTGCAAGCGGCGTAGCCCATGGCTGCATCCGGGCGAATTTTTCCGTTTCCGCAAGTAAGGTCGAAGAGAGATGCCCCGCAGACTATGGGCACGATGCCAACCCCGACATTGAAGCCTATGCCCTTTTCTTCCAGAAAGCGCATCACTCCGCCTGCCGCGTCAAGTCCGTAGGCGCTCCCTCCGGAGAGTACCACGGCATGGATTTTTTCGACCATGTTGACTGGCTCAAGCAAGTCGGTTTCTCTCGTCGCAGGTGCGCCCCCTCTTACGTCCGCGCCACCAATTGCGCCTTGCGGACACAGTATTACGGTGCAACCCGTAAGAGCCGTTTCATCCTGGGCATTTCCAACAAAGAATCCCTCGAAATCCGTTAAATTGGCTTCTGCTATATTATTATTCATGTTATTTTCCCTCTTTTTACTCTATTGCCGGAGGCCAGGACGGCCTTGGCAGAGCCGCGTTGGCGGGCTGCGGTTGTCCCCTAATATATATGTTGTTCCAGCGGTAGCGGCACATTCTTTGGAAAAAAACTGTGAACAGTTGTTTTCATTCTTCGTTTTGGTGTTACAGTACAATCAGCCATAGACAGCGAGTGACGACATCCCCCCTAAAGGTTGTAACAAAGGACAGGCGATGAAAATCCACATTATGACGGACCTCGAGGGACCAAGCGGAACGAATGGACGCAGCGACGGCATCGGCAACAAGACCGTCAATATCCCGATTGCCTGCCAGGTTTTGACCGAGGAGGTCAATGCCTGCGTCGAAGGATTGCTGGCTGGCGGCGCTAAACACATCGTGGTCTGGGATGGCCACGGCGGCAGCAATTCCATTGACATCACCAAGCTCCATCCAGGCGCCGAACTCGGTACCATTGGCGGCGACCTCTATCCAGTCACGTTCCTTGACGCCAGTTATGACGCTGCTGTCCAGCTCGGCGCTCACGCCATGCAGGGCGTAGCGGATGGCTACATGAACCATACGTTCAACAGCCACGGTGTAGCCAACATGTGGCTGAATGGCGAACGCATCGGCGAAATCGGCATCGGCATCTGGAAAGCCGCCTATTTCCGGGTGCCGACTATTTTGGTGGCTGGCGACGATGCGGCCTGCCGCGAAGCCCATGCCTGCCTCCCGGATGGCGTGGCCACGGTGTCCACCAAGCGCAGCATTTCGCGCTACACCGTCATCAACCGCAATCCTGTCGCCGTGCGCACTGACTTGCGCACCGCTGCCGAGCAAGCCCTGCGCAATGTGGCGAACTATAAGCCCAAGCCCATGCCCGACAAGTTTGAGCTGACCGTGCAGATGATGTGCCCTAATTTGGCGGACAATTGGGAAAAACGCGGCGCCGAGCGCCTCGACCATGCGACTATCCGTATCTGCGGCACCGACTTTGTCGATGTCTGGTCACAGTACACCGGCTGGGCGCCAGGAGTCCATAACCGGAAGTTCAGCGTTACCCCAGGCCTCAATCGCCGTTAAGCCATCTTTAAAATGGCACTTTTTATATTCTACCTTTACCGTTTCCAAAAGGAGGCTGTCGCATGCAATTCTTTGACACTGCTGGTTTGCCGGAGCTGGCTGCCGGCGTCGCCCGGATTAAGATCACGCCGCCCGTCGGGGTCGGGTTGGCCGGCTATTTCCATGAGCGCATCGCCAAGCGCGTCCGCGACGACTTGTTCTGCAACGTCGTTGTCCTGAAAGAGAGCGGCGATCCGATTGTCATCGTGTCTTTGGACATCATCGGGGTTTATTCCCCGGTCGCTGACGAGGCCAAGCGGCTGATTCTCGCCGCCACCGGCATTCCCGCCGCCAACGTACTCCTGCACGCTACGCATACGCATACTGGCCCGGTGCCGACGCGCAGCCACATCCTGCCGCATTGCGCTGAATGGATCGAGGCTTTGCCGGGACGCATCCTGGAGGGTGTCCAGGCCGCGCTCGCCGACCTCAAGCCGGCCATCATCATCCCTGGGCGGGAAAACGTCCGGGACGCTGGGTCAGTGCGCGTCTGCCGGCAGAAAAGTGGCAAAGAGATGTTTGGTCGGACTGACAGCATCGGCCCGGCCGGCCCCTGCGATCGCGAGCTGCTGGCCTTGCGCATCTGCGATCTCCAGGGTGTGACCCGCGCCTTTGTCGTCAACCACGCCATGCATCCCGACACTATCGGCGGCAGCAGGGCTGACTTTATTTCGGCGGACTGGCCCGGGGAAATCTGCAAGGCCATCAGCCAGGTCTATGGCAGCGAGGTGATTACAGTCTTTTTGAATGGCTGTTGCGGCGACATCAACCACGGCATTGACCATCCCACCCGCCGAACCCGCAGCGGCGAGGCCCGTGCCATCTCCATGGGCCGTACGCTCGCCGCCGCCGCTATCCTGGCCACGGAGCAGGACGAACCCATGGCCGCCAACAAGATTGGCGCCCGCCTGGAAGTGATGCCCATTCCCTATTATACACGCACGCCGGAATTTTTGGCTGAAGTCGAAGCTGCCCGGAAGACATCGGAGGGCTGGAATTCCGCCCTGGTCATCAAGAACGACCATTGGACTCACGATGGCGAGATAGCGCAGGTGCCGGTTCAGGTTCTGCGCTGCGGCGATGTGATGATAGTCGGTCTGCCCGGGGAGGTGTTCTCGCGCTGGGGGCTGGAGTTGAAGCATTGGTCGCCGGCTCCGTTCACCCTCGTCGTCGAACTGGCGAATGGCTGCTTCAACTACATTCCTACGACTGATCAGGCCAACCGCGGCGCGTACGGCGCCAAGCCTGTCTTGTCGCGCGCCCTGGAAGCCGACGCTGGCCGCAAGCTGGCTGACCAGGCTCAGGTCATGCTGTGGGAACTCTGGGAATGAGCCGGTTAAGTCCGCCTCTGGTTTTCATTTTTCATTACATTCACCCGTTCAGGACTACTGAGCCATGACGAAAATCGCTTTCATCAGTGACATCCACGGCAACTTCGACGCTCTCCAGGCTGTGATGACGGCCCTCAAGGAGGAGGCTTGCGATCTCACCCTCTGCCTCGGCGACATTGTCGGCTACGGGCCTTGTCCGCGTGAATGCGTGGATTACATTCGCCAGAACAACATCCAGGCCGTGCTTGGCAACCATGACGAATATGTCACACTGCTCATGGACCCGCGCGTAGAGCGCCTGCGTGAGGATATCCGCATCGCCATTGAGTGGACCCAGGCGCAGCTGTCCATGGATGACCTGAAATGGTTGGCTATGCTGCCGTTTGAGATGGCCGCCGAGGATTTCTTCACGATCATCCACGGGTCGTTTGCGCCAGGCAAGTGGGGCTATTGTCTTGACGAGGCCACGTTCGGGCTTAATTTCAAGAACCAGGAAGCCCAGCTGGCCTTCTGCGGCCACAGCCATTCGCCGCTCATCGGCATTGAGCGTTCCGATGGCACCCCCGTGGTCGATTACATCCGCCGCTGCAAACTGCCGGAAGAAGAAAAGATCATGGTCAACGTCGGCTCGGTAGGCCAGCCCCGCGACCGTGACCCGCGCGCTTGCGCCGTCACCTACGTGGTGGAAACCAGGGAGCTGAAGCTCCATCGCGTGGAATACGACATCGCCGCAGTCCAGGAAAAAATCAGAGCCGCTGGCCTGCCAGAGAAATTCGCCATGCGCCTGGAAATCGGGCGCTGACAGCGGAGTGAGCGACTCCGCTGTCCAGGCGTCATCAAAAGAGGAAACAGCTATGCGGACAGCTTTTGGCATTATTGCCCTCCTGATTGTTATCCTCATCCTTGGGATGATGTGTTTCCGGCGCCTGGAGCAACTCGACTCCTCTGAAGTACCAGAGTCCGAGCCAGCAGCCGAGGCCATTGTCGTTACACCGCCGATTGTTTCCAAGCCTAAAAAAGAAGCGCCGTCCCCCGAATTCCTCAGCCTTGAAGAGGAAATTGCCGTCTTGGTGGACAAAGTCAAGGCCGCCGACGCCGAGCATCGCCGCTTAGTGCAGGAAGAGAAAAAGACTTTTCCTTTGTTTGACCAGGAGGAAAACCTCACTCCTGGCGAAGTCGCGGCGCGGCGTCAAAAGCATGCCCAGGAGCAGCTTGCCCGCAAGAAGGCTGTTGCCACTGCCAGCGCCAAGCTGCGCGAACTCAATTTGGAATTGAAAAGAAAGCGCCGGGAATTGCGTAGTCTGTGAAGAATAGCCTTAAAACCAAAATTTTTGGTAATGTGCAAGATCTTGTGATAGAAAGAGAGATTTGGCACAGTGATTGTGCTGTTAGACGTCCGATAGTGCCCCTACAGGGCACCTGTTTTGGGGTATGCCTTCCCCCAGGCTAAAGCCTGGGGTTAAGCATGGTTAAGCGCCTACGGCGCAAAATAATGTGACTTTAAGCATGATGCATCTGCCCCGGCCGGAAGCCTGTGCAAGACACGTGCCGAAAGCACCAACGTCCATTAATATCCACTTCCGTCCACGTCCACTGCCACTAACGTCCACTAACGTCCACAGTCCATCGTTTACTAATGTCCATTAACGTCCACGGTCCATTGTCCACTGTCCACTAAAGCACTTTACCCTGGGCGCCTAGCTTCGCAACTTGCCGGAACTCCGAGTATTAATCGGTGACCAAGTGTTCAGTGGTAAAAAAAATCGGGCTGTGGATGGGTAGTCCGCCCTAATTTCATCCGTGTTCATCCGTGGTTTTTTTAAGGTTCATAACATGACAAAACTCCGTCGCCTCCTCGCCATCGCCGTCCTTTTTGCTTTTGCTCCCTTCTGCCTTGCTTCGCCTTTGCCTGCTGATGCTATCGTCTTTGAGGCTGAGGATATGCGCGTGGACGGCTCTGGCGCGTGGCAGGCAAAGCCTCATTATCCCAACTGGTACGCCAGCAAGCCGTCCAAACTGCATTTTTTAGCTGGCAGCTATCCCGGCTTGGGCCAGGCTGAGCAGACGCTACGCCTGCCAGAGGCAGGGACATTCCGGTTGCACGTCCGTTATCTTGACATTATCCGGTTTGATCACCGCTCTTTTCAAGTCGCGGTCAGCCAGGACGGTCGCGTTCTGGCCGAAAAGATATTTGACCAGGAGTCGCTTCGCCAGACCCCGGAAGGGGAACAACGCTGGGGCAAGGGCTTTGGGCGCTTTGTCTGGGACAACCTTGAGTTCACCGCCGCAGCTGGTGATGTGACCGTGACTCTCAGCAAGACCTCGGCCGAGGTCAGCACAGGCCACGTCCGCCAGCTTGACGTGTTTGTGCTGACGCGAGACCTGGCCTACGAACCTGCGGTGACAGACCTGTATCCCTTGTACGTCCAGGTGGTCATGCTCCCTGAACAGCCCGGCCCGGTTGCCTTGCACCTGTTTATGCGCCGGTCTCACGCCCCCTACTATTCTCATGCCAACATCAATGCCCAGGGTCTCTTCCTTGGTTCGACTCATGGCGCTGATGACATGCCCGATGCGCACCTCAAGCGTGGCCAGTCCTCACCGTGGGTCAATTTGTCGCCGCTGCTGACCTACAGCGGCAGCGACCGGATGTCGTTCAGCGCCATCACCACTTATCGAGGCAAGCCTGAGCCAGAGGCCGCCTTTGAACTGATCTTTTCCCGCACCCCGGATTTGACCGGGCTGATCGGCCGCCCAGTCAGGAAGGGTGCAGGCAGTGGCATGATCGTCGCTTTTAACAATACGACCGGCGAGCTGGTGCCAGAGGAGGATGGCAGTCGAAAGAACCTGGAGCGAGCCCGGAATACGCCAGAGGTCGCGGGCGCACGGCCACGCACCTTTCCTATGCTCACTGGCATGGCACTGACGCCGGAGGTCTCCATGGCCGCCAGTTGGGAGCGGGAACTGGAAGCACTTGCCACCATTGGCCTCAATGGCGTTGGACAGGTTCGCCCCCCCTTCGTTGACCGGGGCTTTACCCGCAATATCGCCAGCGGCTTCTATTTCCATCTCACCCGGCCCGACTGCAAGTACGTCGTTGATGAGCAGAAATTGGCCGAACACATGGCCAAACACCGCGCGGACATCGACTTCAGCCATGTTTTAGCCTTCAATATGATGGACGAGCCAGGCTTCGAACTCGAACATCTCCTTAACTGCGCCGTCTGCCAGCGGGACTTCACCGCTTTCTTAGAGGCGCAACAGATCACCGCGGCATTCCCGCTGACTGACGATCCGCAGGCCGGCTCTGCCTTCTATTGGACTATGCGCTTTCTCATTCACCGGATGACCGAAAAACTGCGCGCTGGCACGCTGGCGGCGCGGGCGGCTGGCATCACGGTGCCGACTATGGTCAATTTCGCCATTGAAGTCGTCTATAGTGGCAATTTAGTCAGACGCGGCGCTGACTGGTTTGACGTCTACAATTCCGGCGCACTGACTCATGGCTGGCATGAAGACTGGGCCAGCCACAGTCGGACGTACCAGATTATCGGCTACCAGTCCGACGTGATGCGCGCGGCCTGCCGGCGCAGTGGCATTCCTTTCGGCGTCTACAATATCCTCCAGGTTCACCCCTGGGAGATTCAGGCCAAAGCCTACACGGAGATCGGCCACGGCAACCAGGCCATCCATTTCTTCAATTACGGCCCCGCCTATTCAATATCCAGCGACACGAATAGCGACCGCCCGGAAATTTATGCTGCCATCAAGCAAGTCGCCTGGCCGGTTGGCGCCGTTGAGAATCATCTGACCGCCGCCAAAACCGCGCCGGCCGACGCTGCGCAGCTTCTCAGCGTCACCAATGACATCTGGAATGCCAAGGACGACAACGTATTCGGGAAGGAGCGCGTCTATCTTAACCTCCTCCTCCGGCACGTCAATGTCCGCTTGGACGTGCTGTCCGAAGACGATTTGGCTACGGAGCTGGCTCGCTATCGCACCTTGTTCGTTTCGGACGCCGTTGTCAAGCGCACAGCTGCCATGCAAATTCTGGAGTGGGTCAAGCAGGGCGGCACGCTGTATATGACGGCTGGCGCCTTGGAATATGATGAGCGGCGCCAGCCACTGGACCTTGACCGCGACCTGGGGGTGAGCCGCAAGCCGTTCACCCTGGAGGAACAGCCTGGCCGGGCGCAATTTGAAATGCCGAAACTGAAGGAATTGGCCAGCGTACAAAGCGTGCCGGTGGTAGCTGGCCAGCAGCCCCCCTTCCTGCAACGCTCGACCGTCGGCGCGGGGACGGTCGTCAGCCTTGGATTTTTCCCTGGCCTGAGTTATGTCAGCCGCGCCGGCAGCGAAACTGAACGGCCAGACGGCTCTATCTACAGCGAGGTCGACTTCCCGGCAGCCCATCGCGCCTTGGCAGCGACCTGGGCCAAGGGACGCCTCCGCACCGACCATCATCTCATCGAAGCCAATGTGCTCACGGCGCCTGGCGCCGATGTGATTGTGCTGGCGAATTGGAGCGGTACGCCGATGACGACGACGGTCACGCTCGACCAGGCGCACCGCTATGCCGAAATCAAGGCCGTCAATGCCGAAATCATCAGCCAGACCCAGGCGGACGGTGCGCTCGCAGTGACCCTTCGCCTGGCTGCCGGCGCTTTCCTGGAATGCCGGCGATGAGTCCAGGTTGCCAGCGCTGAAATTGTGGTCGCGACCGGTAGCCGCGACCGACGTCGGAACTCACCGAAATTGACCCGCAAAGAGAGGCGTCTTGCGCTCTTTTCCTCTGGTCTTGGCGACCTGTTCTTGCTTGGACGTTGCAGCGACGTCTTCAAGTTCGTCAGCCAAAAACTGTCCTGCCAGCTCGTCTGGCGCCATGGAAATCAGCTTTTGAAGCGCTGCCAGGGCAGCGCAGTCGACTTTCTCCAGCAGCCCCTCGCGCAGCTCTGGGCGTTGCCGGCACAACCGATAGGCGTTGGTCACCCGCTCCATGCATTCGCTGATGGGGTTGGGCAGCAATTCCGAGTAGCTGCGGGTGTGACGGCGATGGTAGAGTTCCAGCAGCTGATTGTCGTAGTCGCCATTGATGAAACTCTCTAGTTTGGCGCGATAATAGAGTTCGCAATTCTCGGTGGGACCCAATTCCCATTTGCGAAAGGTCGACCAGTTCACGCCTAAAAAACGCGCTGCACGGTGGTATGGCAGCCCGAGTTCAACCCGCTTTCGACGCAGCAGGCGGCGAACTTGATCCGTGAAACGACCATCAAAGCTGATACGATGCTTCAAAGCCTTGTCCTGTCTTTCCATCATGCTTTCCTTTCCAGTCATGCACTGACCATTTCGAGACTCTCAACAATGTTGCATTTAATGGAATGAATTGTTCATTCCTAGTTCTTTATTATATCCATAACAGCCACAATTCAAGCGAGTTGTTCCTTGTTTTCGAAAGTTGCATAAATTATCATATTGAGTCATTCCAGGGTTTGTTATGGCATGAAGTTGACATTGTTTCTCCCACTCTTTCTCGTTGGGATCACAGGAGGATATAGATAAACGCAAATATTCAAAGAAGAAATGCATCAAGTCATCGGCTCTGCTATGGAAGATGGCAAGCAGGATATGCTTGCGTGCTGATAAAATCCTGCACATGCCTTAGGGTGGACTACCCGCCTACAGCCTAATTTATGTGTCTCCCTTGCAGGGTTTCAAATTATATTCCATACTCACCCAGGGCTGTGTTCTGACGGCCCCGTTGGGATCCTTTTGCCGCTTCGCGGCTGTGGACGTGGTGGACAGCGTAGTCCAAGCTCACTCTCGCCCCTCGACGGACCCGGCACCTTGCCCAGGCGCTTGCCTCCGTCGCTACAGATAGCGACACGCATCCGTAACCTGTTGTATGCCAACTGGTTGCAATAGCTTAAAATTTTTCAAAAATAAATTTGACAATCATAATTTGTTAATGTGCGAAGTTTTGTGATGAATGCTTGTAGTATTGGTCACTGATTGATACTCGGGGCTCCGGGCAATCTGCTGCGCGAGGCACCCCGGGGAAAGTGCTTGAGTGGACAGTGGACAATGGACTTTAGTAGACTTTAATGGACGTTAATAGACGATGGACTGTGGACGGAAGTGGACGTTAGTGGCAGTGGACGTGAACGGAAGTGGACAGTTATGGACAAGCGGAGCTTTCGGTACGTATCTTGTACAGGTTTTTAGACGATGAAGATGCGTCATGCTTACAGTCATGCCCCCTTGCGCCGTAGGCGCTTAACCATGCTTAACCCCAGGCTTTAGCCTGGGGGAAGGCGTCCCCCAAAAGTGGTGCCCAGTATGGGCGCTACCGGGCGTCTGCCAGCACAATCGCGGTGTCAAATCTCTCTTTCAGTCACAGGATTTCGCACAATACCATTTTTTCTTAATTCTGGGGAAGTTGGGTTAAATGTGCAAAATTTAGACCTTGATTGTTTAGTATAATTTTTCTGGGTATCTACTGTGACGATCTCCAGTGTTAGGTATAGTGTATAAGCATGGACACCTATCCCCAAAACACACGGGACGTTGAGAGACGTTTTCATGACAATGAAACTTGCCTGCGCTACATTTTGATTTGAGGTGGCCTGATGGCTATCAATATCCTCATTGTGGGAGTCATGGAACTTCTTGGCAACGCAAGGGACTCGCTAACATAAGATGTGACAAATGCAGACATGATTACTCGATAACATCAGGAACAATCTTTCAGGATTCGCACCTTCCTTTGCAAACACGGTTTAGAATCATGTGGCATATCTGTTTGCAAAAGAATGGAATAAGTGGTCTTGGTATTCAGTGTTCATTGGGTTTGCCTAGTTACCAGACGGCGTGGCTTTGTCTTCACAAACTGCGCAAGGCAATGATTAGGCAAGAGAGAGAGCGTTTATCTGGCAAGGTTGAAGTTGACGAGGCTTACGTTGGCAGGGTGCGTGAAGGCAAACGTGGACGTGGGGCTAACGGCAAGCAAATGGTCTTTTTTGCGGTGGAAAACAAAGATGTGATAGTTGATGGCAAAAAACGATTGTCAATAGGCCGTATCAGATTACTTTGCATTCCGAATATTACGGCAAATTCACTCTTGGCAGTTGTAGAAGAAACTGTTGAGCCAGGATCGCATATAATCACAGATGGTCTCAAATCCTATGCAAAACTTGAGGGAAATGGCTATGCTCACACTGTATTAGTCGATTCAAAAGAAGCGGATAAAACTACTTTTGGAGAAAGCACTTATGTTGAGGAGTATTCAAAACTTCCAAAGGTTCAATTGGTTGTAAGCCTCTTGAAACGTTGGATTCTTGGAACATTTCAGGGGTCAGTAGGAAAAGACCATCTCCAGGATTATTTGAACGAGTTTACGTTTAGGTTCAATCGTAGAGCATCGCGTTCAAGGGACATGCTATTTTGGAGATTGGCTCAAATGGCGGTGACTTATGAGCCAACGACCAAGGAAGAACTTTTTGCCTCACGACACCATATTTAGCGTGGAAATTCAATAGGGGTCGTCAAGTAGATACCCAGAATAATTTTTTGAAAGTGTGGGTAGAATGAAGAAAAGCATAACCACCATCCTTTTTTTTATTTTCTGTGTTTTCTGTGCATGTAATATATCGTTCTTTTTGAGAGAAGAAAATTCGGCACAATTTGTGGAAAGGCTACAATTATTTTTCGGCAACAAAGAATCACGCTCGGTGCATGCCAGAGCGATAAACCTTACATCAATACCGACATATATTTATCGCTATACAAAAGTCGAAAACCTGACCTTGTCAAATAACAGACTGAAAGATTTGCCTTCTGAAATCAAGCGTCTTTCGCACCTCGAAACTTTAAATATTGACAATAATTCTTTTGTATCCATTCCTACGGCCTTATCAGAATTAAATTCTTTGACAAGTTTAGACATTTCTTCAAATCAGCTCTCTAATATAGATTTTTCAGTATTACCCGCCAAGTTAAAATATTTGTTTTTGGACAACAATAATATTACCGAAGTCTCCGATGATATTTATAAGTTCAAGGACTTAAAGAGAATAAGCGCAAAGTCCAATAGAATTGTAACTGTCTCCAACAAAATATTTGCCATTCCGGAACTGTTATCTTTAGAGTTGTCGCATAACAACCTGAAGGAGTTTGATGTTCTTTTTCATGGTAAAAGTTCTCTGAAAAAACTTGATTTAAGGCATAATGAAATACGTTCTCTTCCACTGGGGCTGGCGAAATTGCAGCATCTTGAGACCCTGCATCTTTCGAACAACCAGATAAATAATATTCCGGATATGATATTATCCGCATTGACAAAAATGCAGACCCTGGATATAAGCCATAATCAAGTGTCTGCAATTCCTGCATCGCTGGGAAATTTGAAAGAATTACAACACTTAACTATGTCCTTTAATTGTTTGGAAACACTCCCAGATGAGATAATTAATCTGGAAAAATTAATAGTGTTAGATATTCGAGGAAATAATATAAAAGATTGTTCACATATTTTACAGAGATTAATGCAGGTCAGCAAATGTATGATTATATGTGACGATCCCGGCATCGTTTTACCTGAAAGCTTCTCTGATTATCCTGAAAAGCATCTTACAAGCAACATATTGATACTAAAAATAATCATGGACGAAAAGGAGGCTTTTTTCATGCAGGCAGCTGAATGAACGCTTACATTGTTCAGCCCTGCTTTCAGTTCATCCGCATCGCCGGCAAGGCCAGCGCCGACGCGAAGGTGACGGTGAAGGCCACCGCCAACGGAGTCAGCAGGACGTACGAGCCGGTGCGCGACGGCGAGGATTTTGCCATCGACATCCCGGTGGACGTCAGCCGGGGGGAAGTGGCCACCGACCTCGAGGTCAATGCGGTGCGCTTTGACGCACAGCAGGACGTGGACCTCTACCGGCGGCTCTCCGGACGCTATACGGTGACCCCGAACGCCGCCAACGCCATGGCCTACGACGCCGACGGCAACCTGCTTTCCTACGACGGCTGGACGCTGGCCTGGAACGGCGAAAACCGGTTGGTGCAGATGGAAAAGGGCAGCCATCGCGAAACCTACGACTACGACTACATGGGGCGGCGCTTCGTGAAAAAGGTCTATGGCAAGGAGAATGACGCCTGGAGTCTGGTGAGTGAGGAGTACTTCGTCTACGATGGCTACAGGCAGATCGCGGCCTATGCGGGCGCATCGAGGACGCTGGCCCGAACCTACGCCTGGGACGCCGCCGGGCTGGACACGCCCCTCTGGACGAGCGACGCGGCCGGCAGCTATTTCTACGTCGCCGACGCCAACAAGAACATCCGCATGCTCTTCAATGAAAGCGGCGAGCCCGTGGCCGAATACGACTACGACCCATTCGGGCAGGTGACGGCAACCGGCGACTATGCCGCCACGAACCCCTACCGCTTCTCCAGCGAGTACCACGACGACGGAACCGGAATGGTCTACTACAACTACCGGTACTACTCGCCAAAACTGGGAAGATGGACCTCAAGAGACCCGATTGGGGAGGAAGGAGGGGAGAATTTATATGGCATCATCAATAACAATTTAGTAAATAAAATTGATATTCTCGGATTGAAAAGTTTAATTACTTTGCGTGATTTTGATGCGTTTATACCTAACGGAAGCGAAGATATGCGACTTGCTTACCGTCTCGCATTACACTATTTGCTTGGAAGAGGGAAATTATTTACTCATGGAGCAAGTGTTGTAAAGTCGCAAGATGGTGTAAAAGCCCCGGTTCGTGCCTTGCTTTTGGGGCATGCCATTCAAATTTTGACTGGCACATCGAATACATCCGTTAAATGGGGAAGCGTTCATTGGACTATGCAGGATACCGGTCCTATTTTAGCAAATGACTCTTTTTGGATGCTCCATACATTAAATGGAGCAACTGACTTTGATATACGCGGAAGATATTTGGCAAGAGGATGCTCTGTCACTTACAATCTTAAATATGTTTTTATCGATAGAGCGGATATGCATATGTCGTATTTTCCTGATATGGCCATTATAATAACTAATTATATGAATCTTTTATATCATTTGCATTTTATTAACCAAGAGTATGATATAAGAATCTCTTGGATTGAAACAACAACAATCACGAGGATGTCACCTGGATTAAAATTAGAAGGATGGCCATTTTAATGAAAAAAATCGTTGTCATCGTAACCTTATCGATTGTTTCTTTATTTGTCTTTTTTTTGATAGATGGTTTTATTGCCATGTTCAGCCAAAGCGGCAGAGGAATTATTCTCAAGGCGAATAGATTTTCGTACGAATATAGTGCTCTTACGGGTATTGCGTTGGATTTGCTGGAAAAAGAATTTGGCGAACGAATAGAGTATGATAAACATAACCGTCCCATAGGCTCCTCAAACCGCCCAGAAATGAGCTGTTTTCCTACCTGAGGACACCAGGTTTTCCCAAAAGGCATTTTTGATTGTTGGGGTTTTCCTACTGAATTGAAAAGTG